>Ga0268244_10000503_pt1 | contig 16291 bp, 14 predicted proteins | sample AgamicMgSfe_FD_200258 | JGI IMG/M metagenome (GOLD analysis project Ga0268244, IMG submission 200258) | Agave microbial communities from Guanajuato, Mexico - Mg.Sf.e (v2) (version 2) | ecosystem: Host-associated > Plants > Phyllosphere > Phylloplane/Leaf | place: Guanajuato, Mexico | collected... | reverse complement strand
CTACGAGGGTGTTATGACCAGCGGTTACCCGTCTGACGCCACCGAGAACTCGGTCCAGGCCAACATCGTGGCCGCCAAGTACACCACTTAAGTGCACTTCGTCGAGGTGGAAAAGTACGACAGACACGTCCGGCGCGGCCGAAACGAGTAAGCAGTCTCGCTGGGTCGGCGGAGGTGCGAGTTGGATTGTTGGCTTGTTGGTAGAATGTTGGTAGCTGCTGTGTGAACACGTGCAATCCTTCAATGCTTTCGACTGCGTCGATGCCTCTTCATCATTCCTCTTTGCTGCCCGAGATGTGAGTTGCGTGTCTTCGGGTTAGCACCCAAAGACAGGAGTCAACGTATGTAGCTGTATCATGTATCGTGTGGTCGCAGAAAATCAAGCTGCCATACGTCTTACCGACGAGCATTCCTTTCCGGTGCCTACACACGTATGTTTTGACCGCAAAGAACGGTGATGAACAAAGCACACGTGAGCATCCCCGCTCCGAGGATGAGAGTCACATGCCGCGACGACGAACAAGCAACACCAAGCCATACTCTACCAGTCGATCGTCCTGCATTTTTCCTCGCCTGTGGCGCGCTATCTAGTCGATCAGCCGTTACCCTTAATGCGACCTCCGACCCAAGCGTGCCAATACTATGGTAGCGATGAGTGAGACCTCCTCCTTCGCGGGCGCCCCACATGTACCGGGCTTCATCAACCCCATCCCGACCTCATATGCCCCGACGACTTCAATGCCGGACCCCCTATTGATTTGACAAAGTGCGATACAAGATGGACGACGAAGTCGAATGGCCAAGCCAACCGATCCCTCAACCCGTCAAAGACATCATCGCCCGCTTCTACTCCCTCCTCGACTCGCCCGACCCGTCCAGCAGCTACGGACTGACCACGACCGTCCTCACACCCGACGCAATCTTCATCATCAACAAGCGAGAGCTGAAAGGCGTCAAAGGTTCCTTTTCTGCAACACCTGACACCTTCTATCAAACGGATTGCTGATCTCTCAACCCAAAGAAATCCAAGACTGGAAAACCGCCACCGAGTCCATCCTCACTCGCCACCACCGAGTCCACCGACTCTACACCTGCAACGACCGCGGCGACGATCTCCTCATGACGGGGACCTTGACCCTAGAGTCCAGGACCGGCCTCGTGGCCGAAGCGCCGTACTGCGCGAGATGCGTGGTGGACGACGGCGATTCCGACGCACCGCGGATCAAGCATTGGCAGGGTTGGCTGGTAGGTATCTTCTTTTTCTTCCTTGCTACTCACCTCCATCGTGGACACGGGCGGTGTTGATCCGCTGGCTGAAAGTGAACTGTAGGATAATGCTCCTTTCACGGCGATCGGGTTGCGGAGAGAGAAGCCGCCTAGTTCGGGAGTGCTGGATACGATTGGAGGTCGATAGACTCCTTTTATGTTCCAGTGCCTGCGAGCATATCCCGTCTCTGGCTAGAGTGGCGGCTTTGGTCAAGCGTTGTTGCCGTAAGCGGGATTACGTGCCTTTCGCGAGACGGCAACTGCTCTTGCACGGTAGCGCCGACTCTCGCCAACAGAACATCACGACAGATGTGGTGTCTGTACACTGTCACGAATGTTTCTATCATATCTCGGCCAAGCTAGAAACTGCTGGGAGCGGTGGGATGAACTCAGAGAGTCAAAGGATTGGTTGATGTACAGTGACAGGAATATAGTTCGCTCTGTTTGTCAAATTGCCACCATCTCACCGACGTTGGGAAGCGTGAGTGCCCAGTCTGAACCCACTCTTCGCTGCTCTTTGAGCACCTCCCTCCGAGCTCGCGTGAACCCGTCGTTCTCGCAGAGCCCACGTCACAACGCCACACGCCACATCGTGCTTCTCTTGGGATACTCGGGATATTGACAATCGTCTCACTCGGGTTGAGAGGCGCTTGTCGACACCTCCATACTTTCGCAAGGTGCGCATAACCCTCAGGCATGCGCCGTGCTGATTGCCACGAGTCCATCTTCGCAAAGGTGAATTCGCGTAGCACATGCTTGACGGGTGAAAGACTCTCAGTCTGCAAGGCTTGACCGGCTGCGGTCCGCCATCTTGCCGCCCAAGATTGCCGTGCCGTGCCGTGCCGGAATTCTCCTGGAAGCTGCGTCTCGTCCTCCTAGATAACGAACTTCACTGCTGTAGCTGAGTGACTAAATCATCCGTTGACCCGCCATCGGAAAGCCACATCCATCAGTGGTCGAAGGCGAGGGTATAAATGTCCAGAAGGGTTTCCTCCCGCGGCTGCGCCTACAATACAGCAGCGCTCATTTGCCCTCGTCGCCGGGTCCTGCGCCCCCAGGCATGCCAGGGCTAGGAAGATGCGGCACCGCCTGCTGCTGTCGAGGGGTCATGTGCGAAGGGAATCCCTGACCGGAAGTCTGACGCTGTTGGTGCTGCACATGGTAGGGATGCGAGTGTCCTGACGATGGAGTAAACGGAGGCTGCTGCATTTGCGCCATGTGCGGCTGAAACCCTTGATGTGATCCTTGATGCTGCATCATCTGTGGGCCCGCACGGGGAGAGCTGGAGTACCCAGACGGCGTGCCTTGATGCTGCATGTGCGGCATCTGCGGCTGCGCGTGTGGCGGCATCGGTGAATATGACTGCTGTGGCATAGGGTGGCCGTTCATGTAGCCGCTAGAGCCTTGCTGCATCATTGGAACCCCTCCCATCTGGGGTCCGCCGAACTGAGGCTGGCCCGGGAAACCTGGGCGCATTTGGTTCACTAGAAACGTTAATGGGTTTTCACGACATTGGATCGCAATCAAAATGCTCACCTTGTGAATGCTGCTGACCTGGCATCATCATAGACCCACCGGGAGGCATCTGCACCTGGCGATACTGCAACGACGGGCTCGTTCCGTATGGCATCTGCATCTGCTGACCGGCGAATGGCGGCATGCCCATCGGAATTTGACCCATCTGGTTGGTAAAGGCAATCTGGGGCTGTGCAAATCGAGGCGAGCTGTGAACGGACCCGTTGGAGCCGAATTGCATCCTCGGATCGAAAGGCGGATGTTGCCCGTGGTGCGAAGGCTGCTGGTAGAAAGGCGGCCGCTGTGATGCGTTCAGCATGGGCTGGCCTTGCATGTGGGGTGGTAGCTGATGGTGGTGCGGCGGCATCGGACCATTCGGAGTCGGTGTATGCATAGGCGATGGCCCTTGACTTGGGGCCTGATGTTTGGGAAAGAAATCTCTGTACGACGCATTGGCGTTCGTCGGAGGCACTTCCCACGTGGGTGCCGTCCTGTACGGCGGCGGCACGCTCTTCTTCTTGCCGTGCTCGTCTACCTCTTCCGAGATACGTTTGATGGGGTTGAAAGCACGGTCAATCTCCTTGCGCTCTGTGATGTCCATCTTGTTCTTATCCTTACCAAAGAAACTGGCTGACGCCTCCTGCATTGGAGCGGCGTCAAGCCGCTGTGGACTAGGAGAGTTACCCGAGGGCGTGAACGTGCTTGCTGCTGGGCGGAATTCGAAAGCATTCACGTTCAATCTTGAAGCTGACGTGGGACTGAGTGGTGCCCTGTCAGTTTGTTGAACAGCGGGGCCAGACGGAATCCGTAGATCGGCAGGCAACGGCTGCGGTGCCGGCACGCCAGCGCGGCCGTAAGCTTGAGTACCTTCGGGCAAACGGTGGGACATGGGAGCCCTGGGCGACAGCGCTTGTGTGTGCGGGGCGCGGTTTTGCTGAGACATGCGGCTGCGAGACTGCTGATGGAACGACGGCAATCGGTCTACCGGTATGGCCGTGGTCACTTGTGAAACACTGCTGCTGTTTGACGGTGCTGAAGGTGTCACAGTCGGCGTCTTCTCCTTCTTGCTTTCGTCGGCCTTGGTTTCGTGCTCCTTGGCAGCCTCTTCGGCCTTGTTTTGGATCGCGAGCTGCTTCTCTCTATTCTTTGCTAGTATTGGCACCAGGTCATCTGGAACGCGACTGTTGAGTCTGAAGTTGGCGGCAAACTTCTTGAGATCATTGAGCCTCACGTTCTTCTCGTGACGCACATTCATGCGCTTTTGTTCTTGGAGCTGGCGTTGTCGAAGTTTCTCGTTATTCGCAAATTGCTTGAAGGCGTCGGCCGTGCTCTTCACATGCTCTTCGATCGTCTGCTCAGTCGGTCTCTTGGGTGTCAGCAACGCAGCCGCAGTCGCAGCTTCACTTGATGCTAGTCCGTCTTTGACTGCACTGTCGGCAAGAGAAGGCTCAGCGTGTGTGAAGTTAGGTGCCTCTACCGTTTCGGCTGAGCCGGCGATCTTTTCACTGGCGTTCGCGGGATTGGCGGTGGGCTGAGTCGGCTTCTCGAGGGAGATGATGGCGGGATCGAATGGCGCGCCGCGAATGGTGGGTGCGTTGCTGATTGGCCTTTGAGAAGGCGGTACGTAGGAGCCAGCGCCACGCTTGGGTAAGGGGTTGCCGGCCTCACGCCGGACGCCTGAGTACTTCTCCTCCTCATCCAAGCCATTGTCTCTGTCCGCATTGACTCTTCGCTCCTCTGCTACGTGGGCATTTGACGGAGCCGAACCTTCTATCTCCCGAGCGATACGCGCTGCCTCGGCCTCGCGTCGCTTGTAACCGGGGTCATCACGATCGATGGCGGTAGTGTAAATGTCCTCATCGTAAGTCGACTCCACGCCGTAAAGGCGTTGGTTCGCAGCGAACTGGTCCCAACCAGCGTCACCCGAGTCTTCCAACGACATATCAATGCTGGAGTCAGCGCCCGCATCCCAACGCTGCAGTTCGCGCTCACGTGGCATGTATGGGTCGCGACCAGCAATCTCCGTGTCGGTCCGGAACGACGTCAAGACTGAGCCTGTCATGGATGATTTAGCATGGTTCTGGGTTGCAAGCATTAACTAAAGACTCACCATTTTGCATAGGCTGGGCGCTGGTCGTGCTGACGTCATCGACGGCCAGGTCGATGGTGTCTTGCACATCAAATGACATGATGTGTTGTTCGCCGTCACCAACATACTCTTGCGATAAACCAGCAATACCATTGGCTGCTTGATGAGTGGAAGATTGCGTGCGCCGCGCCATTTTAAGCGTATATTGGTTCTTTGCGGAAGGGTCAAAGGAGCCGCCACTGAAGACGCCAGTATATTCCTCGCCGTTCTTCAAAGTCAACTTTGCGTCTCGGCCCTGCCACCGATATCAGCATGGCCAATCATAAGACATGATGGTATCCCAGCAGGTATACCAGCTGTCGCAGAATGGTGCTGCAGCGTCAGGGTGAACGTATGACCACGCGACAACACAACCGCCATCACCGACTCACCTTGAAGTTGGCCAATATGTACAACAGACGATCATGCGCATGCTTATCCGCCCGTGATTCTGCAGTGTTCTTCGTCTGTACCTGCTGTGGGAGCTTGGGTAGCGGCTTCTCGGTGCCGTTTGGAATGGCAGACGAGGCTCGTTGTGTGATCGGGTTCGGACCTTGCCAGGCCTTGGGTTGAGCTTGCTGTTTCCTGTTTCAGCAAGACGTTAGCTCCAGTCGAGGCCACATATTGCAGAGGATCCTAAGGTCCCATTGGCACTAAAGTTTTCACGCTCGAGCAAGTGCCTTGGGTGCATCGAATTGACAATGACGGTCTGATCATGAGAGCTCCTGTCCGAGGGACTGCCAGGATGCAATATGGCTGCGGATGTCATACCTATTCTGGCCGTCCGCCGGGCTCGCAGCTTGCTTACGCGCGCCTTCGAGCGCCTTTACGCTGTTACCGCTCTTGAAATGCTGTTTTGAGGCTGCCGTGCCATTCGCCGACGGCGACCTCACACCATCCGAACCGTTTATTGAAGCCGCAGACATCGCTGTGAGGCGAAGAGAAGAGGACAGGACAAGGTGCGGAGGTGGAAGTAGAGGTGGTGGTGATGTTGGGGAGCTGCATGCACGGCGCAAGCTCGCTGGCGGAGAGCCTTATGCTCTCAGCACAAGCTTCGCGGTGTCAGGATCGCTGTGCACAGGGCGAATGAAGGGGGTGGTGAGGGGGGAGGAGTGTTGTAGAGGCGGAGGAGGTGGTGATCCGCGGTGTGGTCTGCACACCCGGGCCTGACAATGCAATGTGCGTAGAGTTGTGAACTTGTGATGAGGTCGAAAGGTACAATGGGGGGGTCCGGGCGCGGCTGCGGTAACTCTCCCGGCACTAGTCACCGAATCAGTTCGAATAATGCACGTAATACCAGCGATTTAACATGTTCTGTCGACTCTGTTCACGTGCGGAGTAGATCACTGTGGATAAGGGATTGTATGCGTGCAGGTGGCGATAGAACGAGGTCATGGCAACAGCGCGATGGAGATCGACGCGCCGTGAGCGCAACCGCTTGGGCAAATGCATGTGTTGACTTCCGACCGCTCACGTGCGCGGCACAAGTTCCAGTTCGGAATCGTGATGGGAACGACAGCACGGACGGTGGAAGCTAAGGGTATGCTTGGCGTTCATGGCCGCCGACACAGCAGCACCCGACCCGTCGCGAGACTTCCACGGCTCTTCTCTTCAGTGTCACGACCGTTGTTGCTACTAATAATGATTGTTCTTTTGGGCGCCGTTCTTTCATTTGGTCTTTGACCTCCGACTTTGACCCTACTTCGGTCACTCTTGGACCCGCGAGATCCTTGCTCGCTCACCCTTCCAGTGCCTTTGACATAGCCGATCCTTCACAACACCTCAGCAGGATCAGTGGTTCCTTGTCCAACAGGCGTACCCTGATCGAATCTGTGCGCACATGTGCTCGTCACGTCACCAATAGCCTGGCCCTGTGATCGCGCAAGCCGAAGAGCACAGCACATTCGCGCAGCAGAAGCTCGTACATCGCAACCATGGAGGAGTCCCAACCTCGTAGCAGCGCCAGCTCTGGTCGCTCCTCCGGTGGCAGCAAATCACGTCAAAATGTGTGTGTACCTGCTAGGAACAGATTGGCGGACGCTGGGAGGGCCTTTGCTGACCCGGTCTTAGCCGCAGCAACAGCTATCTACCATTGAGAAATCGGTCACGCATTTATTGGTTGCAACGAAGCAGCTGCTGGAAACGCTGACGATGTGGTCTCGTGGCCAAAGCACTGAAGGTGAGGTGTCCGACGTCTACGTACGGTTGGGTTATGAGTTCAACATAGCATGTCGGGCATTCAACGCGATCGGGGTGGACACGACGGATTTGGGACCTGTGCCGGACCTGCTGAGAGCAATCCTGGAAGACACACTGAGTCAAGAGGCGAGCCAGCAAAGTTTGGACAAGTATTTGCCACGCATCAGGGATATCATAATAAATCTGCTGCATGGCTTAAAGAAGAAGCAGCAGAGGCTACGGCAACGGAATGGTAGCACGAAGGACGGTGCGGGCGCTGAAGGCCGGCCGCCGAGACAAGCGTCTACAGCGAGCACTGTCAGTGTCGAGTCGAGCTTGACGCAGCAGCTTGAAGACATACCGTCCAGGCAAGCCAGCTACAAAACATTCGCGGAGCGACAAGTCAGTGGAGACCACGGAGGACCCGACCTGCCGCCCCGGAAAGCAAGTACTGCGGTAGGACGATCCTCTCCGCGACGCCAGAATCTCAGCCCACAAAGCAGTATGCACCAAGCTACCAGTCGGGATACGCTCGCTTCCGACTCCGGTTCCTCGCTTTCAAGCAATGCTCTTCAGAATATTCCAGTGATTGCGCCATATCCGGAGACCGAAACCATGCCGACCAACGAAGGCTTCACACAGGACCATACCGTGCCAGGGCCTCTGCCTCCGCCTCCGCCGCCACCGCCTCCGCCGAAGGAGAACGATGCGCTTACTGCGTTGCAACGGGGTGGCGAGCTGGAACGGAGAGCTTCCAGACGTTTCTCAGCGTACCAGATCCAAAAACACTTGGGTACCAACATCAATGGCATCGCAGGGATACCACCCGCCCAACACTCTCCCATCCCGAATAGAGGCCGGGATGTGAAGGAGTCCATGAGCGCGGTGAGGTCAAGAGGCAGCGTGCTTCACAGCAGGGCTCGCTCGCGGAATGAAAGGGCCGCATACGAGCCTTCGCCCAACAGACTGCACGATGTTCGGCGGATATCGGAGGAGCCGGGCTTGCAAGACGGTGAATTTTCTGTGGACAGCCCAACGATCAAGACGCCCGACGACAAGCTGGGCGCATACCCCTTTCCGGAACAAGCTCGAGAGCAGAAGCAGGAGCAGGAGCAGGAGCAGGTCGGCGCCACCCTCAACGGTCCTATTGACGAGCCTTTTGTGGTTGACCCGGATACGCCTGCTGCTGTCACCGAGCCCCGGAAACGAGAACTCCCCGCACGCAACGGATCACGGCATGCTATCTACAACACTCCGCCGCAGTCGCAATATGTACCCGATGGTTCTCCACAGCATGGAAAGGAGCTTACGTTGTTCCTGCAGTATAAGAGCAAGATCAAGAAATTCGTTCTACCTGACGGCGGCGACCTCAGCCTGCCGAGGTTGCAATTGGCTTTCATCGAAAAGTTCTCGTGGAACACGCAAAACAACGGTGTTGACCTGCCGGACATCTATATTCAGGATACTGTGTCTGGTGTGCGGCACGAACTGGAAGATCTTTCGGATATCAAAGAGCGATCGGTGCTTGTGCTTAACGTCGAGGCGCTAGACGAAGTTAAAAGACACATTGATGACGGACTCGGTGGCCTGAGGAGGATCGTGGAAGGTATCCGGAGCGGCATTGAGACTCAGCAATCCGCATTGCAGCGGGTGTCTGAAAGCCAGCAAGACACGGCGAAGGAGCTGGCCACTATTGCAGCAGCGCCCCCTACAACAGCTTCGACTGCATCGAAGCTGCCCAGTCGCAACGTCTCCGTCAAAGAACGTGGTGGTCAACTAGAGGAGGTTCAATCACTTCGCCGCGACCTCGCAATCGTCCGCCAGACATATAGCTCTTTTGTTTCCGACATCAACGCTTCGATGTCTACTATCCGGACCAAAGCCGCATCGGTCAAGAAAGTGGCAACGGTGGCCAGCGTACCGGACATGGACGGCAACAGTGGTCGCGCGCATGTCAACAAGGGCAAGAAGCAACTCTCGGACGAGAGCGAGAGCATCGTCAATCGGGTCGACGATCTCCAGGATCTCGTCGAAGACCTGCGGAAGGACGTTGTGCAGAGAGGCGTCCGTCCACTACCGCGACTGCTCGAGGACGTCAGTAAAGATGTTTCGACGGCGACCTCCGATCTCAAGAAGTTGCAGGAGTATTTGCGTAAGGAGAAACCCGTATGGACCAAGATTTGGGAGAAGGAGTTGCAGGTGGTGTGCGACGAGCGGGAGCTTCTCACCATGCAGGAGGAGCTCGCGGCGGACTTGGAGGACGACTTGGAAAAGGCTGCGGCTACCTTTGCGCTCGTGGAGCAAGCGACCAAGCAGCAGAACCTAACGAACCCTAGCGCCGCTCGCGGACACGGTTCGCGGTCCTCGTCGCGAAACTTCACCTCGTTGGCCATGGACTCAGGCGCAGACCCGCACAAGGCGAAGGACAGCGTGCTGGGCGAGGTCCGCGCGCTGCAGCCGAACCACGAATCCCGTCTCGAAGCTATCGAGCGCGCGGAGCGTGCACGGCAGCGTGAGCTGGAGAGCCGACGTGGGGGGGAATTTGAGCGGGAATTGGGCCACTTTGTTGAGGAGGGCAAGTTGAAGAAGAGCGGTGGGGTGGAGGAGGTGGAGAGGGTCAGGCTGGTACGGGAAGAGAAGGCGAGAAAGGAATTCTACGCGCGTCAGCAGGCACGAACGAGGGAGAAGGAGGAGAAGGCTGCTGCTGCTGCTGCTTCTTCTTCTACTGCCGAAGCGAACGGTGCGCCAACCGAATCCGGGATGAACGGTGGCGATGCGACGGAAAACAGTCAGAGCAACCTGGAAGTCCCGGCCAGCAAGTTTGACGGCGAGAGGGAAAGTAGCCCCGAGCCTGTGTTCGTCGAGGCGAAGGAAGACGTCGCTACGCCTTCGACGGAATCAGGGGCTTAGGAGCAACCGAAGGCTGTCGTGGAGCTGGTGCGGCAGGGTAGGAGAGCCCTTCTGGGTTTAGGGCTGGCATAAACGTTGAGGATGATGCTCTGTTGGAAGTTGGGATCGGGGAATCTTGTATGAGTGCAGGCATGTCCATACCTGTCTGTGTGTGATGGAAGCGATCCAGACTACAGTCATTTGGCAGGTGTTCATTAATGTGAAATGTCGTGACGTGTATAGACCATGGCAATCTTGAATATGATACATACCTTACCAGTAGGTAATCCCTAGGACATACATGTACGGCATGTAGAGGTGTTCTAGTAATAATAACGAAAGGAGCACAACCCTGCCGGAGAAGGCCGAAGGCATCAAACGAACTTCCGTGCTAACCGCATCCGGCAAAGTAAGCAGCTTACGTGTGCAGTCACAGGTACATCCAAAGCACATACTGCACGTAGATTTATTACTCCCCTGCCGACCCAACATGATAGCTGCGTGAGAACAGCGACGATGTCATGGCCAAAGACAGCAGTACATCGCGAGCAGCGGAGCGCAAAGAAGGCGACGAGGAGGAAGCAGAAGGCCTGCTGCAGGCGTCGAGAGAGGGTTCGCCAGATGAGGATATCATAGTGCAAACCGGTGCCGGCACGCGAGATCATGGACACGGGCCGCGACCTGCTTTGAAAGGCCCACCGAGGAGACAGTCGTCTTTTGCACAGGCAAGACCCAAGGGTACGCCGCGAACGGCGCACCGAGTGCGCTTCGAGGTTGCGGAGCCGGAGACCGGGCCTGCCAACGTGAATGGGTGGATTGAAGAGGAGGACTTCTTGACTGCACAGTCGCCAGACGCTGGCGGGCGAAATGGGAGGGGACAACGAGCACCACTTTTGACGGATATCGAGGCACCCAGTGTCACGCTCGCCAACGATATCGAGTTCAACCCGGAAGACCTCCTGGAATCGGCCAGGCCCAAAAGCGGCTTGAAGAGTGCGTTTATGAACATGGCGAACAGCATCATTGGTGCTGGCATCATCGGTCAACCTTACGCCTTCAAGCAAGCTGGACTTTTGACGGGCGTGTTGTTGCTCATTGTCCTGACAATAACCGTGGATTGGACCATTCGACTCATCGTTACGAACTCCAAGCTCAGCGGAGCCAACTCGTTCCAAGCGACTATGGAGCATTGCTTTGGCAAGTCGGGTCTCATTGCGATATCGGTTGCGCAGTGGGCGTTCGCGTTCGGCGGTATGGTGGCGTTCTGTATCATTATCGGGGATACCATACCGCATGTCACAACGGCTGTCTTTCCTACATTGCCCACCGTGCCGGTCCTTTGGCTTTTGACCGACCGGCGGGCCATCATCGTGCTGTTTGTTCTGGGATTGTCCTATCCGCTTTCTCTGTACAGAGACATTGCGATGGTATGTCTCACCTATTCTATGGCAACAGGCAGTGGTTGCTGACGACTCCCACAGCTCGCAAAAGCAAGCACGCTTGCCCTCCTTTCCATGGGCATCATCATTGTGACAATCGTCACGCAAGGCCCGCGTATGCCCGCTGACCTCCGCGGCCAGATCCACGGTAGCCTACTCATCAACGACGGCGTCTTTCAGGCCATCGGTGTCATCTCATTTGCATTTGTCTGTCACCACAATAGTTTGCTCATATACGGCTCGCTCAAGACTCCCACGATGGATCGCTTTGCCCGAGTGACACACTACTCAACGGCCATCAGTATGCTTGCGTGCATGGCGATGGCGCTCGGCGGTTATCTCTCCTTTGGCGACCGCACGCAAGGCAACGTGCTCAACAGCTTTCCCACGGACAACGTGATGGTGAACATCGCGAGGCTGTGCGTATCCCACCGATCGATTCACCATTTCCATGCAATCTTCTTTGCTAATGTCTCCCCTAGCTGTTTCGGGTTGAACATGATTACCACGCTGCCACTCGAGTGTTTTGTCTGTCGCGAAGTCATGACGACCTACTATTTCCCCGGCGAACCCTTCCAACCGAACCGTCACCTCATCTTCACCACCTCCCTGGTCGTCTCCGCCATGACCATGGCGCTCGTCACTTGTGACCTCGGCATCGTCTTCGAACTGGTGGGCGCCACGTCGGCATGCGCGCTCGCGTATATCCTGCCACCGTTGTGTTTCGTCAAGCTGACGAAGCGGAGGACGTGGGAGACTTACGCGGCCTACGTGTGCATTGCCTTTGGATGTGTGGTTATGGGGATCAGTCTGATGATGTCTGTGGCCAAGATGATCAGGCATGAGGGGGGAGGTGCTAGTTGCTAGATTGTATCCGTAAAATGTACGCTTGCACTCGTGTGCGAGAGTGTCAGTCCAGGTATCGAAGTCAAGCACATGTACTGGGACCCAGAAAGGTCAGCATTATGTCAGTTGCTGTAAGTTCCGCGATGCTGTGCGAGAGACAGTATTATCATCGGACGGAGCTGTCCATGATTACATCTTTTCAATGAACGCCCATGCCATAAGTGCGCCGGTATTGATTACAGGTATTGATAGCGCTCTTCCAGGGCCTAGCACAAGGGAAGACAGCTTTGAACTCAGCATGACATCCCCTGTGGGCGAAACTGACCACGGAGATAGATGTTGTTTTCTTTAGTGGGAACCTTCTAATGTCAGACGAGAACACAGAAGCTCACTTGGCAGTTCTGAGCTCACTGTCCTCGAAGGGTACGAAAAGCGAAAGGCCTCCTACCACCAGCTGCACAGCGGTGCGTCTCTCCCATGCAGCCAGTCGACTGCTACCCAAGAGACTCACCCTATGTCACTGAGAATGAGAAAGAGATGTGACCGCTGCTGATTCCCAAGCTTTCCTGGCTCTCAAGACGAGAGCATCAAGACCAGGCGCCCAGCCATGGGTACGATCGCTCTATGCGCAGCGCGAAAACAAGCATCTCATTGCGAATGGGAGCAAGCCTGCCGATCAGTAATGTGTTGAGGCTGCCATACTGTTTGTAGATGGAGAAGAAAAGAAGAAGAGAACGAAAAAGGCAGTGGAAGTGAAGTACTCGACGGCTTGCGCACGGACCGGGGTCGGACTTGGCGGGCCTGAGCTCTGGCGCGGAGGAAACGTGTAGCTGTCGAAAGTTGACGGCATGTGCAACGCAAGCAATACAGTCCACACTTGTAGCCCGCGTTGGCCGAGACTTGCGACATCTCCAATCACTCGACAGACGAATTCGATTCAAGTCAGCGGAACACCAGGAGACGGGTTCAAGGAAGGCGGGATTCCTCGCATGAGCGTACAATAGTCCATCCCCCGTCTCTCCCCCTCGCCAGCGTACCACAGCCGCCAACATGGACTACGAAGCCCTCAAAGACCAATGGTCGGACATCGAGGAGCGCGATGGCATTCGGTTGTCGTGGAACACCTTTCCTTCGACGCGGATGGAAGCCTCCCGACTAGTCGTACCGATCGGAGCGTTATACACCCCTCTAAAGGAAAAGCAGGAGGGCGCACCGTTACTTCAGTACGAGCCAGTCGCATGCAAAGCACCATGTCGCGCAGTCCTCAATCCGTTTTGTCAGGTGGACATGCGGGCGCGGATTTGGATCTGCCCATTCTGCTTGCAGAGGAACAACCTCCCACCGCACTACAAGGATATCTCCGAGAACCAGATCCCGCCTGAACTTCACCCGAGCAGCACAACGATCGAATACAGGCTGTCCCGACCCGCGCCCACGCCTCCGATCTTCGTTTTCGTGGTGGATACCTGTCAAGAGGAGGACTCGCTGAAGGCGCTTAAAGACAGTATCATCATGTCCCTCTCTTTGCTCCCCCCGCATGCTCTGGTAGGATTGGTCACATACGGGACGATGGCGCAAGTGCACGAGCTGGGCTACACGGAGTGCGCCAAGTCTTACGTCTTCCGCGGCAACAAGGACTACAACGCAAAGCAAGTGCAAGAGATGCTTGGTCTAGCCATGGCGCCGGGTGCACGGCCAGGTATGCAACCGATGCAGCCACAGCCGGGCAGACCTGCCCAGCCCGCCGTTGGAGGTACATCGACTCGCTTCGTGTTGCCCGTTCAGCAGTGTGAGTTCCAGCTCACCAATGCCTTGGAGGGCTTGCAGAGGGATCCGTGGCCTGTCTCCAATGACAAGCGCTCGATTCGATGCACGGGCGTGGCGCTCTCGGTCGCTGTTGGCTTGTTGGAGACGAGCTTCCAGAACGCCGGAGCAAGAGTGATGTTGTTCACGGGCGGCCCAGCCACGGAAGGCCCAGGAATGGTGGTTGGACCGGAGCTCAAGGAACAAATCCGCTCTCACCATGACATCGACCGCGACAACATCAAATACTACAAGAAGGCGCTCAAGTTCTACGACAGCCTCGCCAAGCGGACTGCGCACAACGGCCACGTGATCGACATCTTTGCCGGCTGCCTGGATCAGGTGGGCTTGCTAGAGATGAAGGGCTTGCCTAACAGCACCGGTGGGCATATGATCTTGACCGACTCCTTCACTTCGTCCATGTACAAACAGTCCTTTGCGAAGATCTTCGACACTGACGTGCAAGGCAACTTGGCGATGGGTTTCAATGCGTCGCTGGAGGTGCTTACGACGAAGGAACTCAAGGTCACCGGTCTCATCGGACACGCCATCTCGCTGAACAAGAAGTCCAGCTCGGTTGGGGAGACGGAGTGCGGGATTGGCAATACGTGCAGCTGGAAAATGTGTTCCATCGATCCTGCTGCCTCGTATGGCATCTACTTCGAGATCGCCAGTCAGGGTGGCCCGGCAGCGGCGACCATGCAGCAAGGGCCGCAGAAAGGACTGATCCAATTCTTGACATACTACCAGCATTCTGCGGGTCAATACCACCTCCGAGTCACGACCGTCGGCCGGAATATGAGTGGTCCGTCTGGCGACCCAGCCATCGCGCAATCATTCGATCAGGAAGCTGCCGCTGTGCTCATGTCGCGCATCGCGGTGTTCAAAGCGGAGGTCGACGACGGCCCTGACGTCCTGCGATGGGTCGACCGCATGCTCATCCGGCTCTGCGCGCGCTTCGCCGAGTACCGGAAAGACGACCCGTCCTCCTTCCGCCTGGAGAAGAACTTCACCCTCTACCCGCAGTTCATGTTCCACCTCCGTCGCTCGCAATTCTTGCAGGTCTTCAACAACTCCCCGGACGAGACGGCGTTCTACCGGCACGTGCTCAACCACGAAGACGTGTCGAACAGCTTGATCATGATCCAGCCCACCCTCGACTCGTACACCTTCGACCAAGACGGCGCCGTCCCGGTCCTGCTAGACTCGACTTCCATCCAACCCCAGACCATCCTCTTGCTCGACACCTTCTTCCACATCCTCATCTTCCACGGCGAGACCATGGCCGAGTGGCGGAAAGCCGGGTACCAGGAGATGGAAGGGTACGAGAACTTCAAAGAGCTCCTTGAGACGCCCAAGGAAGACGCTCGCGTAAGTCTCACCAACCCCCCTGCCCCCCACCACTTCCATCCAAATCCACCGCTCACCTAACACGCTCCCCACGCAGGAACTCATCCAAGACCGCTTCCCCCTCCCGCGCTTCATCGTCTGCGACGCCGGCGGCTCCCAGGCCCGCTTCCTCCTCGCCAAGCTCAACCCGTCCACCACCCACACCTCCAGCAGCTACGGCGGCGTCAGCCAGACAGCCCAGACCATCTTCACCGACGACGTCAGCCTACAGACGTTCATGGACCACTTGATGAAGCTGGCGGTCAGCGGCACGTCGTGAGTCATGTTCCTACCTGCCCGCTGTCCAGGTTGGGCGTGCGACGGATGGCATGCGTTTGTTAATGAGAGGAGCTTGGCTGGAGCGAAGGCGCTGGGTTTCAGATGTTTTTCCTTTGGTGCGGAGGGAGGGAGGGCAAAGCCAAGTTTGATGACAACGAGCTTCGAAGAGTATTTTGTAGGCTTTGAAATGTGTGTGCTTTGAAAGCACGTTGTGCGCCCGTCCTTTCCGCGTCTTGATTGTATGGTTTGTTGTTTAGTGTGGTGGGTTTGGGACCGTTGCTTTGCCGTGTGGCGACTCGAGAAGCGCAATACACTGGTTCTCAAAAAGGTGGTCGAGAATATGTATCGGGCAAAAATTCAACAACCCTTTGAAGGAAAGCACAACGAGCGCCTCCACTTCTATCTCTGTTATGTCGCGATAGGAAAATATAGAGAGCTTTTCAGCATAGAAACTTTTTCACATATGTTTTATAGCTCAATGGTCCTTTTAAAGATGTGTATTAGTTTTTAGTACTTTGGAGAGCTGAAAAAAGAAGGTGCTATTTCCAGGTCCAAACAC
>Ga0268244_10000498_pt1 | contig 16390 bp, 22 predicted proteins | sample AgamicMgSfe_FD_200258 | JGI IMG/M metagenome (GOLD analysis project Ga0268244, IMG submission 200258) | Agave microbial communities from Guanajuato, Mexico - Mg.Sf.e (v2) (version 2) | ecosystem: Host-associated > Plants > Phyllosphere > Phylloplane/Leaf | place: Guanajuato, Mexico | collected... | reverse complement strand
CCGGGCAATATCTGGGAGTCACCGTTTGGGTGGGGGGAACATAATTTGTTGGGTAGTTCTTTCTACTACAACTCTGGTTTCTCAGGAGCACTATGGCGAAGGTGGTTAGGGCAGTGGGAGAATGGGAGGGAGGGAGGAAGCAAGAGGAGGCCGGGACTGGGAGGATGTGTTTGAGGGGGACGTTGCATCATCCTGTTAAGCATGAGAGGGGACCGATGGACTAGGCGCGGAATCTTTTGCGGGCCGCTTGAAGCGGCTACCGGCAGGAGTGCACTATGTTGTGAGTACATAGATGGGACGAATGTTGATGACTTGATGTAGGCAAAAGGTGGATGGACATTGTGCATATGGCGCGCGAGCGAGGAGTTTTCTTGCGGCGTTCAAGCGCTGAAGCGAGTGGCTTTGGTTGGTGAGCTGTATCGTGTGTATACTGAACAGTACAGTTTGCACATACGAAGCTTTGGGATTTGTATCTACAGTGTGGAGCAGGGATGGACGGTACTGTGCAATAACGGAGTCTCATCTGAACTGTCTCAGGTGCGCCTATCTTCGCAAACTGATCCTCACGCCGCTGAAACCCTTCGTAGGTCCCAGAAGGCGTGTAGAGAGAGCCGGGGCCTGGTCCAAGTACTGCATGTCAGTGACCCACGCCAATCAGCTCCTGCAGGTCTGCCAGGGTCGAACATGAATTGCGCTAACCGTCTTTCGTATTGATGCATATTGGCGCTAACCCGCTCTCGCTTTTCGAAGCAAAGCAAGGTGGAACAACGACCGTAGTTACGGTGAAAGTCCGTTGGACTGTTCTGACGAAAAGATGAGGGGGAGTCGTATAAGGTTGACTCCCCTCGCCCATCAGCTTGTGCTTCAGCACGCTCGCACAACATCGACTTTGTCCAACAAAAACAGCACCTACCTGCTCTACCACTAGTCTTCCAACCCACCAGTACTGCCTTCACTCCGCAAACATGCCTTACAACAAAGCAGCCTGGATCCCCTCGAAGACCGCTCCCTTCGAAGTCGGTGATGCTCCCGTGCCAGAGCCCGAGGCCAACGAAGTCGTCATCCGCGTCCATGCCGTGGCCATCAACCCGGTCGACGCCTACATCCAGTCTATGGGCATCATCGTTGAGAAGTACCCAGCCACCGTCGGCTGCGACTGCGCCGGCGATGTGGTGACAGTCGGCTCAGATGTTAAGAACTTCAAGCCCGGCGACCGTGTGCTTGCTGCTCTCGATATGACAGGCAATAGGCCGAATGCGGGAGCTTTCCAGTTCTATGCTTGTGCTTTCGCTGCTGTGACTGCGAAGTTGCCGGAGGGGATTAGCTATACTGAAGGCTGTGTTTTGCCACTAGGTTTTTGCACAGCGGCTATGGCAATGTTCGCTAAGGATCAGTTGGCTCTGGAGCACTACCCTCAGCTTGAGACATTGAAGTCGAACGGCCAGGTTGTGCTCATCTGGGGCGGCAGTTCGAGTGTGGGCAGCTGCGGTATACAGCTTGCTAAAGCTGCTGGGTACGAGGTCGCCGTCACTTGCAGCGCGCACAACCTCGAGTATTGCAAGGACGCTGGGGCGGATTATGTCTTCGACCACAAGAAGGAAAGTGTGGTGCAAGACATCGTGTCTGCGCTCGAGGGTAAGTCTTTCGCCGGCGTCTTCGACACTGTCTTCCCGGCCGACACCATCGTCAAGAGTGCGGACATCGCGCATCAGCTGGGCGGACGGAAGCATGTTGCTACTGTGATGATCGGTCTCGGGCCACAGGTGGTGCCGGAAGGTTTGCCGGAGGATGTGACGACGAGCTACTGTAGGTCTTCTTGTTTACCTTCTAACACCAGGCGAATTGAGTTGCGCGATGGCTGACTACGCACAATATAGGCGCCAAGTTCCTCAGGACAGACGAGGTAACGAGGCTGGCGATTTGGAAGCAGTGGCTGACGCCGGCGCTGGAGAAGGGCATCATGAGGTGCTTGCCGAAGCCTGAGATTATTGGACGGGGTCTGGAGTATATCCAGGAGGCATGCGACAGGATGATGAAGGGCGTTTCGGCGACAAAGCTGGTGGCGGAGATACCGTAAGCCCGGAAAGAATGGCGCTCAGCTGTCTCACACGACATAATGTCATAGTTGGAAAGTCGAGTAGCGGGCGACACTAGCCGTACCGCTTGACAGTGTGACTTAAACAACCTACGTAGGAGAGGCGCAGCAGTTCAGCATCTCAGCAGTTCCAGATCGTCGAAATCAGAAAGCAAGACACGCAGGAAGTGTCCTCTCCCGGCTGGCAGAGCCTGTTCAGACCGTCTTCCCGGCATTACCTGTACAGTGGCTCCAGTGCACACAAGAATGTCGCTCACCGCAGCGCTAAAGTTAGACGTGGCATAATAGGTAAGATTGGCGTGCCCCTTGGTCATGGTCGACTGTGACACTTAACTTCTCTCTACAGACGCAGTATATGGGCCACTCGAGCCATGCGCATACTTGCAAGACAGGCTTCAGACAAGACTGGAAACGGCGCAAGTGCTGTGTACACTCCATATGCCTATGGTTGCGCTTCCAGACATGATAGCAATGGGTCAATGTGACGGAGGCGCTTACCTGCGCAGATGCTTGTCATCCTGCAGCCGTGTCAGATATTACTGACGCTCGTTCGATAGCCGACGGGAGTTGATGATATAGGAGTTGCAAGTCGCAAGACGCGTATGCCGTTCGTAAGAAAATCGTGTATGCTGGACCGTGCGCTCAGCCGAGGTTGGAGCGAAATTCACCACAAGCGCCTCGCTTTCACTTCGATTTCCTCTTTGCTTCAGCAATTTAATGACCTCCACGTGCAAGCGCCGTATCGACTCTCAGTCCGCGTATGCTGTGTCTAATCACACTGTCAGATGCCAGCCACCATGCGAGGTCCTGATATAGCCCCTCATGCGAAGAGCTGAAGCTGGTAAGCCAGCACTGCCCGCATCTAGTCTGGACGCGCAAGGCTGAAGTCTTAGACAAGAGATGAACCCCACCAGCTTACTCACTAGCAACGAGAGAGACATGGCCGCGCATGCCATTCGTGAGCATGCCCTATGCGACAAGTACCTACTAGCCTCGGTGAATCCCTCTCGGCCTGCTGCGACTTCAGGAGTGTTTGCTGCGCGGGCGGCTGCAGAAGTTTGGCTTGGAGCTCTGCGCCACCACCATGCATGTCTGAGCTGGAGCTGGAGCTGGACTGGAAGTTCCTGCGCAAGGACGTAGCCGCTGAACGGTATAGATACGCACGTGTGACCCACCTGCGTGACCGTAAGTATCAGCTCTCGCTTTCGCTGTCTTACTCTCTTCGAGCCCATCACCAAGCCTTCCACCAAGCCTTCCACCAGCCAAACAAGCACTACCAAGATGCGCTCCATAATTATCGCTCTCCTCCCGGCCCTGATGGCCTCCTTCACTGCAGCAGACTTCATGCTCTCAAACACCTCCATCTGCATGGGCGCCTTCCCCTTCCAATCCTGCATCGTTGGCCCCCTCGTCATAACCGGCGTCAAGAACAACACCGAGTTTAATTGCGCCAAACTCATGCACGCCGAAGACCACTCCTACATCTTCAACGGTACCTGGAACGGCACATCGGGGTCCCCTCACCTCTACACCCACGACATCTGTGGCAATGGCAAGCTGAATTTCACCTGGGATTGGGACACTAAGACTTACTATGGGGTGAAAGACGGGAGTCATGTCGCTGAGTGCGTGCAGGATGGCTCCTTGAATAGGCATTGCAACCAGTGGATTGGGGCGACGTTCTTTGGGAGTGCTTTTAGGTGTAATAGCACCATTGACTGCAGTTGAGCGGGCGAGGACTGGATGCGACAGCATTTCGATAAGCAGAGCACGCTCTGCGAACTCGCGAGAGTCTTAGAAGAGACAGCAGGCACATAGCGCGGTGCCCGTCGCAGTTACGCTAGCACGCTGCCGCAACTGCTTGCATCGGTACCTCGCGACTTTTGCCACAACCGCACCCCACCTACCGAATCAGACATAAGACGAAATCGAGCCTCACTCATGTGCGGCGAGCACTGCCTGGACTTCGGTAGCGTTATTCCATGGCGAAGGCGCTCTGCGGGAGCCGGTCTGGCTTACGTTGGCCAGGCACTATCTGTAACAACACACGCATCTCTCGCAGGGCTCATCTGCGACAGCAGGACGGTTGTAGCGGTTAAGGAAGGAAGGAAGAACTGCCCAAAGTCCGCATAGCCTTGGGAAGGACAAAGGAAGAGCGAAGGGGCTAGGGAGTTATTCGTACTCGGAGACAGTGAGCATGAGATGAGTTTGGCTCTCTCTTGCACCACGAGGATTATTTGTTATTACATTGTGGTGTAAAGATGTACACGATGTTTCTAGCACGTATCAAACGACATCACATTACTCGCTTATCTCTCTCAAGAAGTAGCTACTGCATTGTATGTAATCAAGCGGGCGGCAGTTTGACAAGTCAAAGCCAGACTCTGCTCGCACACTCGCCGTTGTAGACGCAGTGCCAGCAAGTCATCTTGAGTTCATCTATCGAAGAGGACTCCAGCATACTGGCTTGATGACCCTCAGACGAAAAACGGTAATTTCGATTCGCTTCTCCAACGAAAGATATAGGTACCTTAACCGTGGTCGTGGGGGAAAACTGTCGCTGGTACTGCATCTGCCGAGCACCCACCCCGCAACTCCACCGGTACTGCCGTTTCCGTCTCCACCGGATCACATTGTGGGCTTGACCATTATTATCCGCATATTGGGTGCGCCCCCTTGGCCGGTATTAAGCTACGGCAAGGTGACAAGGCTGTTCGAGATGCAGGTACTTAGCAATCGGTCGCCTGCAGTGCGGAGCCTCGCCATCGACCACACCTTTCTTCCTCGACAACAGCCTTAAACGGATCAGGAAAATCCTACAGCGCACGGTACGATCTAGCACACCGTTCGTTCACAGTAAGACGCCAAGATGGCAGCCGCAGAAGTCCTCAACAACGGTGTCGACACCCTCCATACGCCTGTACCGCTGTGGATTGGGGGAAAGGAGGTTGTTTCCGACACGACCTTCGATGTAACCAGCCCGTCTACTGGCGAGAAGCTATGGACCGCCTCCTCCGTCTCCGTCGAGCAAGCGAACCAAGCCGTCGAGGCAGCAGCAGAGGCATTCAAGACATGGCGCAAAGCGAAGCCTGCGCAGATCCGCACCATCCTCCTCAAAGCCGCCGACATCTTCGAGCAACGGCAACTTGAGCTGTCGGAGTACATGAAGCAGGAGACGGGCGCAATAGATGCCTTCGCGGGCTTCAACACAATGACTACGATTGAGAACTTCCGGGATGTGGCAGGCAGAGCAGGCAGTATACTGGGTGCGATACCACCGGTTGCTGCACCGGGTCAGGGAGCGTTTGTGTACAAGGAGCCGTATGGCGTGAACTTGGGCATCGCGCCCTGGAACGCACCCTACATCCTCGGCACACGCGCTTTCCTCTACGCCATCGCAGGCGGCAACACTGTGGTACTCAAGGGTTCAGAATTCAGTCCACGCACCTTCTGGGCGATGGGCGATGTCTTCAAGCAAGCCGGTCTGCCTGATGGTGTGCTAAATGTCATATACCACCGCCCCGAAGACGCCGCGGCCGTGACTAACGCCCTCATCGAGAACAACCACGTGCGAAAAGTAAACTTTACTGGTAGCACGGCAGTGGGATCCATCATCGCCAGCAAATCCGGCAAGGAGCTTAAGCCCGTGCTTATGGAGCTTGGCGGTAAAGCATCCGCCATTGTCTGCGAAGATGCCAATATCGAGAAAGCAGCTATGCAATGTGCGCTCGGCTCGTTTCTACACGCTGGCCAGATCTGCATGTCTACGGAACGTATTCTCGTCCACCGCAAAATCATCGATCAGTTTGCATTGGCGCTCAAAAGCTGCACCGAGAAGGTGTACAATCCCGGCCAAGACGCTCCGGTGCTGGTTGCCAAGGCAGGTGTTGAGAAGAACCAGAAGCTGCGCTCCGATGCAGCGTCTAAGGGCGCTAAGATCTTGTACGGGGATGTGGACACGAAGGAGCAGAGCGCGTACCGCATCCGGCCATTGATTGTTCAGAATGTCACAAAAGAAATGGAGATCTACTACACTGAGTCCTTCGGCCCTAGCGTCAGCTTGATTGCCATTGACAGCGATGAAGAAGCCATCGAGATTGCGAATGACACCGAGTATGGTCTCTCCGGCGCAGTCTTTACTGAAAGTCTTGGTCGGGGCCTGAAGATCGCGAAGGAGGTTGAATCGGGAGCCATACATATCAACAGCATGACAGTTCAGTAAGTCTTGTTCATCCGCGTAGGCGCTTCGGAAATATCTGCTAACCTGAGATTGTAGCGACGAGAGTACGCTGCCTCATGGCGGCGTGAAGAAGTCGGGTTGGGGTCGCTTCAACAACCAGTGGGGCATAGAGGAGTTCTTGAAACTGAAGACTGTGACATACATGGAGTGATCTCTCCATCATTGATAGTCATTGTGAGCAGCGCAAATCTTTTGGCCTGCCCACAACTTTTCTTATATCACCCTTAGGCATCAATTCCATCGGCTCCACATCGGCCGCTGCTTCTCCGCACCCGAGCGATCTTTGAGGGGAAAGAGATTCCATCTCCTTCCTTAACAAGAGCCTTTCGAGTTGAACAGTTTGTCCGTCTTGGTTCTCGTGTCAGGGTAGCCCTGCTGCGAATTGATTATGACTTCACGGTGCTGCAGTAGCCGACACTGGGGACGGCGGATAGAATAAGAGGCATGAGCCGCTCTAAAATCCTTTTGAAGGAGGTGAGGTTCATTTCAGCATCTCTTCTTCTGTTCACAAGTAACCCCTCTCCTACGCTTGCATCCAGGAGAGCCGTCATGAAGTCAATTGCAAGCTTCGTTGGCGCGACTGCACTTCTGGTAGCAAAGTCGGCTATTGCTCACCCAACGCTAGGCCAGAACAATGCCGTCTACTTGAGCGTACCAGATACGGCTGCTGGCGCTTCGATAGCTCACAGCATTTCGTTCTCTTCATTCTCCTTCGAGCCGGCATTCTGGGTTGAGTTCTTCGGCAATGCAAGCACGCCCAACAACCTCACATTCAGCCTTCTGGACCTCATCAAGCAGCATGGCGGACAACCGCTCATCCGTCCCGGAGGAGACACGATGGACTCCATGATCTTTAACGCCTCTGCGGGCAACCCTGTACGCGATGTCAGCTCTACTGGTGGTGTCTACCGCACTACTGTGGGCCCAGCCTACTACGAATCGTGGAGCAACTTCCCGAATGGCACCAGGTTCGTCTCAACGTTGAACTTCCAGAACGATAGTCTAGACATCGCTTTGGGTCTGGCAGTCGCATCGGTCAAGTATCAACCGAAACTGGTAGAGTACTTCGAGCTTGGTAACGAGCCGACGAACTACAATACCTCGAGATGGGATAACAGCACCGCCGCTTACGTTGCGCAATGGAAAGACTGGACTCATTCAATCGATGCGGCGGTCAATCAAACGCTAGGCCCCAACGACACTCTACCTGGAGAGCGCTGGTGGGCTTCTTCCGCTACGACAGATGATTCCGGTCTCAATGTCCGCCCAGTGGACATCATACCAGCTGGTGTAGACTCAAACGACCAAGTGGCAGAGTACTCCATCCACTCCTATCCCTTCTCAACCTGTGACCCTACAAGAGCGGCGCTCGCCACCATCGAGAACATCCTCAACCATACCGGCCTGGTAGCATACGCAGACGATGAGATCTACCCCTCCGCAAAGGCAGCACTGGACTCCGGTAGCCGCTGGGTCATCGGCGAGTTCAACTCCATCTCCTGCTCCGGCAATCCTAACGTCTCGGACACGTTCGCGCAAGCTCTGTGGGCGATCGACAGCGAGCTCATCTACGCTGTGCGCAATGCTTCGTCCTGCCATCTGCATCAAGGCGCTACGCTGGCGTTTCAAAGTAGCGACCAGGTCAATACTGCTGGAGCTAATGGCACACCTGGCTTCTCAACGTACGACATGGTTTACCCGGTCAATAGCTCTCTCCGTGGAGAGGCGAGAGTGCTCCCGAGCTTCGCCGGGCAGCTATTCCTGGCTGAGGCGTTCGCTACCAATGGTAGCCGCATCCAGGCTCTGAGTACACCGGAGGGCGTCGATGCAGACTATTTTGCCGTCTACGCTTTCTACGATGACGACTCGTTGAGCAAGCTGGCGATCGTCAACATGAAGCCGTACTATGCCAACTCAACGTCAGATTTCACGGTCAACATCGACCTTTCGGCATGTAAATCGGGAGGCAACTCCGGCATTGAGCAGCAAGCTTACGTCAAGCGACTGACGGCTCCGCATGTCAACGAAAAGGATGCAGCGAACGTCACGTGGGCTGGACAATCCTTCACTGACGGCAGTACGACCGGACAACTGAACATCGAAACAGTTCCTAGTGGAGGCATAATCAGCGTGCGAGGAAGCGAAGCTGTGCTTATCTTCTTCAACAAGGCGGAAGTCCGTGGGTTCTAGAGAGCGTGGAATCTGCATGCATGTCTAGATAGCATTGCTCGCCGTCAAATTAAACACTAGAAACAGCAGGCCAGCCATATGCGCCTACTCTCAACGCATCATATGAATCGCTCTGTTACCATTCACTGTACAAAGGGATCCTGCGATCTTATCTAACACGCTACAATCATTGTGAACGTCACATTTCCCGGACCATCTCAGTTACGGTAAAAACTTTAATGAGCATTGGAGAGCAGTGACGACTGCGGTAACTCCGTCAGTCAGCAACTCCCGACATGTTGCCAGCTATCTTGACTGGTGGTAACGAGAAAGTCTGCGACTCCTGCGACATTCTCCGTCAGCGACCGCTACATTGTGCTGCCGTATGCTTCACCGCAGCCCTGAGGCTATTCACATTCTTGGAGACGCTGAAGCATAAGCCCGCGCATGGTCCTTGCAGTCACCAGGAGTCAGTCCCATTTATAATCTTCAAAAGACCTATCCCTGAAGCGTGCGAGGACTATAGGCTCCCTATGACTGCTCGGCCGAACGAACAGCTACCGATGAAGGACGCCGCCACTTCCTCTCTAGGCTTGTCCTTGGTGAATGAGACAGCGACAGACGTGAGCGATTACCAACCATTGCAAAATCCGATTTAGACCCGACTCGTGATCGTACGCTCTGATGCAGTGATGCCAAGACACGGCTAGGTGACAAGTATTATGCGGCCATGCCAGGTTCATTTCTCGAATCCGAGTAACAGAGACCGAATAGTGCTACTGTACACCCGATCCGTTGGCCCAGCGTTCCATGCAGCACTGGGAGAAACATCGACCACATATATTCACTGTCACCATTGCCCTCCTTCGTCGGATGGCTTCCGAGCAACCAGCTCCTGCGTGCTGCCGTGCTCGCTGCCCCTCTTCGCAGACTCCTCGAACGCCTGCCACGTACCGCCCTGCTCGCTCTCCACAGCCTCCCCGACCGCCGGCTCGAAGTCCTGATCAATCGAGGTAATCACCATGATCCCACTCTTCGGGCCCTCAAGCCCACCGAGATGCATATCCCTACTCTGCCTTTTCGCGCGGCTCGTCACATACACACGCTGCAGCGGTTCTATGGTGGAATCAAGTTTGCCCTCCCACTCTTCTTGGTCGGCTCGCAACTTGGTCCCTTTGCCGTACGCTGTAGTGGTGGTAAGGGGCCCCATAGCGATCGATGACCCCGGGGTCGTCTGCTGGCGAGAGCTCCACAGTCTCGGGAGGAATCTCGCGGCAGGGGCTTTCAAGGTCGGGAGACAAGAGCAGATGATGCCTATGTTGACCTCTAGCGTACTCCAGATAATTGCTTGGCCTCCGTTGTAGTCTAAGTCTGGGCTCGTGGTTTCGGCGTACAATGCCTCGAGGCGGAGCGCGGAGATGACGCAAGTGCTATGTTTCTCTTTCGTTAGCCCTGACATGACGAGTTGTGATGACAGGGTGAGGAGGCACAGACAAAGCGCCCAGAGCGAAGACAACCATGAGTCCGACTTTCTGGCTCTTGGGTATGTTCAGGTGGCAAAGCAATGGTAGGGGTAGAATCGCTGTAGCAATGTCTGTGAGGATGTTGATGGCGGCATTGGCGAACCTGCAGACCACATAGCCTTAGCCAACTCGTTACTGGACTTCTCGATCGAACAACTTCTTTATACATACCCGACTGCTGTACGATTGAAGCACTGCCCTGACGAAGGGCCCTTCATCCAGAACGCGGCGACGGGTGTACAAAAGAAGATGGAGCTCCAGAAGCACCATGAAGTGTATACTAGATCGATAACGATCATAGCATAGCAGGCGATGCGAAACCGGCGTTGGGGGAAGAAGCGGAGGTACTGTAGTAGAATCGATAACTTAATGGCGATCAAGGCGCAGTTGTAGGTGAGCATGGCCGCGAAGCTCGCTTTGAGAGATGTAACGCTGTCGTGTTCAGTGGTGGTCTCTTGGTGGTGGCCTACTCTATGGCGGACTATATGCACTATTAGGATCTAGGCTCACGGATTCGGGCTGAGTGGTTGCGCACCTGCAACGCAGGCACATGCTGTTAAAAGGATGCTGCAGACCTGCGAGAAAGGTTAGCTCTGCCTGGCTTGCACGGATTCGCAATCACACTCACCAGCGCGCCGGCGATGAAGAGATCGTCAAGTCCTGTGTTATGGACAACGCGAATCCGGGTGACTAGTCGGAGGAGAACCGTAATCGCGGATAGTATGGTGAATGTGGTTGTGGTTCCAATCACAGCTGACTCTGATGCGTACCCTGAGATGCCCATGGTTGATGGTGGTTAGCAAATGGATTGCGTTTCGTATAGCATACGGCGCTACATGCTGTTAAGTACCCAGTTGCATGAGCCAACAGAGTTGATTGAACGCCACGGTAAGCTCAGCGTTTCAAGGGTGTCGAGGTTACGAGGTATAAGGTTGAAACTTCACGCCTACGGACGCCAGTAGTAAGCCTACCACTATACATGCATATCAGATCGTCGAGGGCAAGGGGAATGCATATGTGAGAGACGAAGTTCGCTTAGAAATCTTCTTTCTTCTCTCTATGGCCAACAATCATCGATCGACTCACCCGTTTGCGCCGTGGACACACTGTGCTGGAATGCGCAAAGGCGACACATAGATCCATCGTCTGACGTTACTCGCAGACAGCATGCAACTTCTCCGGCGTCCATACGTTCTCCGTAGGGTCGGCCGAGCAGTACCCTGAACGTTCTAGTTACCATCTCGCCGTATCGGGGAAATGCCACAAGCTCAAACTTTCCGTGGAAGCGGGTTCCCCGAACACCTTGAACGAGCTTAACATGTCATGATGGGTGACGCTAGACATGTTTCCGCGAACCCGTACAGAGCTTACAGTGCCAATTTCGAAGCTTCACCTCGTATCGTCTTGGCGGAGAAGGGTTCCTCACTGCTGGAGGAACGAGTGACCCGGGCTTGACTCCCGCCGTATCCAGACGCTGAACCCTTGAAAAGATGCAGCTCCACGTGGAAATGATAGTTGCATGGAAACACGAACGGTAGACCCAACTGCACGGCTCGGCAGTTTGGAGTGTGGTGTAGAGCATCAGAAGCGAGCTTGGCGAGGCAAAGGTGGCTCAGTGTTGCGCGAGAGTAGAAAGGGCCAGCCTTACTGGCACGGAGCGCGATCATTCAACTGTTGGCAAGTGAAGGCGCCAGGGGCGTGTACCAGTATCGGATGATGTCGACAACAAACGACTTGGCTTTGCGCGAGTGGTGGGAGCGGAAGTTCGGCCGACAGTTTGGTCGTGTAGATATAACGCTTAGAAGTCGTTCTACAACAAGCAAAAGAATGTCACTCCCATCAACAGTGGAAGGCCGCTTGTTGGTTCCCCGTTCATGGTGTCCCAGTTAGCTGCAACGACCTTCTGCATCCGCCTTGGCTCCAGGTGGGCATCCGTCTTGGCTATGTACAGGCGGTCGAAGGTTTTGCGCTTAGCTATGTGCAGTGGATGGGAGGCCACCCGCGGAGGCAGGCTTTGAGTTGGTAGCCCTCGATGGGGTCAGTTGCGATGCCTTATTGAGGCTGCTGGGCCGTCGCTTACTCTTTTCCAAAGTAGGTCGTCCGGAAAAGCTGATTTGGGACCTCCGTGTGGGTGATATAGGCTTTAGGACTTAGGAGATAGGACTGACTTTCTAAGGAATCGGAGGGTGACGATTGGGCTGGAACTTGCTGCCTCAGGCAGACAATCAAGGCGCGTGCTCCGCGTCACACTGACCCATGGGCCATGGCATGATGGCATGTGAAGGTGTCCTTACCGTGCCTCAATACTGTTCAATCACGAGCACCTACGCATCCTCTTCTCCGTCGCATTACTCTACAATAGACTACTGGTAGTCGATACGCTTCCATACACCCTGAGGTACTGCACGCGAGAAACCTAACTATGCCTCGCGGGCAAGAACCGCTCCTCGCCCAGCAACGACCCGACTCCCAAGCCTCAAACGACGATGCGTTAGCGGAAGAAGATGCGCTCCTCACAGGCCAAAGGACCGGCAAATCTCGCAACACCACAGATCACGTTCAGAGCCGGTGGAGGGAGATCGGTCTGTTCGTCTGGGCATTGCTGGCGACCGTCGTGGTGGTAATTCTAGCTGTCCTATACCAACACAAGCAGGCGGAGCACCTCCCCAGCGACGACAACGGCAATGCCATCCCAACCGGAAAGCGCAACCTCATCTTCATGGTTTCGGATGGCATGGGTCCCACAAGCCTCAAACTAACCCGCGACTACCACCAATACACCTCTCAACTCCCCTACTCCGACACCCTCATCCTCGACTCCCACCTCATCGGCCAATCCCGCACCCGCAGCTCCAGCTCTCTCATCACCGACTCCGCAGCAGGCGCCACAGCCTTCTCCTGTGGGGAAAAGAGCTATAACGGCGCTATATCCGTGCTACCCGACCATAGCCCTTGCGGGAGTGTCATGGAAGCGGCGAAGCGGATGGGATATACGACGGGGTTGGTGGTCACTACTAGGATTACTGACGCTACGCCTGCGGTGTTCGCGAGTCATGTGAGGAGGAGGGAGATGGAGGATGAGATTGCTCTGCAGATGGTTGGGGAGACGCATCCGCTTGGGAGGATGGTCGATTTGATGTTTGGGGGTGGGAGGTGTCATTTCTTGCCTGATGGCTCGGAGGATGGGTGCAGGAATGATGATGTGGATGTTGTTGGGCTTGCTGAGAAGGGTGGTTGGAATTATATCGATAAGCGACAGGACTTCAACGATTTGGGCACGAAGGTGAACCTGCCGTTGCTTGGTTTGTTCGCGGATACGGATATTCCGTATGAGATCGATCGTCGTTTTCAAGATGAGACCTACCCGTCGTTGGAGGAGATGGCGAGGAAGGCGTTAGATGCGTTGAGTGCTGCGACGGAGGATAAAGATCAAGGTACGTTCTCAGTCCCAAAAAGAACGCCGACATGCCACCGTATGCGCCGCTGTGCACTAGTGCACCGATCCCTCACGTGGAGATTGCACGCTATTGATATATATATGCTCAACCGGCCTTCAATTGAACACGTGACTGACTTGAATTTGCAGGCTTCTTCATCATGATCGAAGGCTCTCGTATCGATCACGCAGGCCACGCCAATGATCCAGCAGCGCAGGTACATGAGGTGCTTTCTTACGACAGAACGATGGCGGCTGTTCTCGACTTCATCAAGGACTCCCAGACGCCGACGATGATGGTGCGTACTACGAGGCTACAGTCCCTATGCAAATGAGTTACCGAGTGCTGACTTCATCACCAGGTCGCCACCTCCGACCACGAGACCGGCGGCCTCGCCACAGCCCGCCAACTCCGCGAACTAGAATACCCAGCGTACCTCTGGTACCCAGGTGTTCTAGCAAACGTCAGCCACTCCGCCGAATTCGTCGCCCACGAGTACCACGTCCATCTCTCCCAAACATCATCGGCATCTAGGGAGGACACGAAGGCCTACCTGACCTCCTTGATACACGATGGCTTGGGCATCGAAGACCCAACAGAATCCGAGCTCGCCGACCTCCTCGCCCGACCGGCCGTCGCCGCCTACATCCTCCCAGACATGATCTCCCGCCGTTCTCAAACTGGTTGGAGCACGCACGGCCACTCAGGTGCCGACGTGAACATCTACTCCTCGGATCCCCAATCGGCGAAGGCGCTGGTAGGTAATCACGAGAACACGGACGTAGGCGCTTTCCTCCGCACTTACCTAGACCTTGACTCCGAAGTCGAGAAAGTCACCCAGAAACTCCGTAAGCATATGGACGTTACTACCACAAGCGGCGGGGAGTCGTCATGGCTCGGCAGTATCCCTACTGAGGACGAGAGGTTAGATGGCCAGGATCATCTGGATCACTACCACGGCGATCATAAGCGACGCGGGTTGGGCTTGGGATGTGATTCTTGCGTAAGATAGTATCGCTATGCATTGTCATTGTTGTCGTTCAGCGGGGCGTTTGGTGGGGCGTTGATGGAGGGGTTTGCTGTTGATGAAGTTGCGCATCAGGAGTTGTGAGATGGCATTGGGTTACTCCAGTTTGGGGGTGGGTCATGGGAGCGCTTTGGGATTCGCATATGCATATGATACCCCTTTCTGCTTCCTAGGATGTGTACGTTGGTTTGGTGTGGAGCGTATATCGCAGATTGGATGCTATCTTTTCTGAGGGATCTACTGCGGACGTGGAGTTCAGACATCTCTGAAAGGTCTTTGGCGGGTTTGTAGGCGGACGAAGGATGCGGTGCTCCGCTACCTACTGGGGTTCGGGGGCAAAGGAAATGCCGCTAATCTAGTGGACGTAGCTGGAGTTGACGTGATTCAAGCTGATGAATAGCACGCTCACCACGTCAAGCTTGCGGGTGGCATTTCGCAACTGTCCACGCCACCGTAGCGTCTGCCCCTATGGAAACACGATCTTGAGAAGCTACAATATCACATGAAGAGCATCGATGAGAGTGTAGGCTTCCACCCGCAGCTCGCCGCAATCACGGCTTTTACACTGGGCCCACTGCCTCTTCCGAGTAGTCTCCACCAACATTACTTTCTTGATCGACAACAATAACAGTCGCCACGTCTGAGTCTGTCACCGCTCAGAGGCGATTGCACGACCCATTCACCTAACCCTTCGTCGTCTCAACGCTCTCGTGCACACCTTCCCCATGCACACTATTCAAGCGCCGATGGACTTCCTCCGGGCTCGCGCTAACCGAGAGACCCTTCTCCGTCAAACCCATCTCGCTCGCGAAGGTAGTCCGTGGCTTCCACCCCACACTCTTCCGCGCCGGCACTTCCTCAAGCATCTTGTCGATCTGCTCCAGACTCAAACCCTTCATTTCCGGCACGAAGAAGTATGTAAAAGTCACCGAGAGCGCGGCCGTAGAGCCCCAGAGGAAGAAGACTTTGGCGCCGAGGTTGGCGTCGCCTTTGCTGGTGCCGACTAGGTAGGGTGTTATGGTTGCGATGATCTGTTTGCTCAATGTCAACTCAGGGTGTTTGGCTCGCTGGTGCGGGAAAAGTGGGCTTACGCAGTTCCATAGCCAGTTGCTTGCGGTGGAGAGACCGACGCCTCTTGATCGGATTGGGAGAGGGAAGATCTCGCCGACTACGATCCAAGCGGATGGGCCCCATGTCATGGCAAACCTGGGACACAATTAGTGAGATCCTTGCCTGATACCATACAACTTACGAAGCGATGTTCAGGCAAATGAATGCAATCATGGCGCTAGTGGCGGAGTTGTTGTGCAGGTTGGTCCGACCAGCGGTGACGCCAATAATGCCGACAATGTACTGGCAGATAACCATACAGGTACCACCGATCCTACCAGGTTTGAAGATTAGCAAGTCGCTCATCATGATTTTTTCTACGAAGTTGACGTTCCGGGGCTGTATGTAGCCTTGTACGTTACCAAGGGGTGATGTAGGAGCACGTCGCCAAGAACAGAGTCGGGCAAGACTGAAGAGTATGTCCTCCGTAAGTTATACGTACAGCAGGATGTTGCGGCGGCCGAAGCGCTCGACCAACCAGAACGAGACGGGAGTAGAGCAGACGTTGACCAAAGTGGTGATGAGCTGGATTAAGAAAGGATTGCTGATGGTTCCGAGCTGCTCGAAGAAGATGACGCCTGTCGACGATGTCAGCTTGCTAGGCAGAACGTTCACGAATGCGCATCGACACACCAAAATAGAGGATGAAGTTGATGCCTGTCAATTGTTGCATCATCTGCATGAGAATACCTGCGACAAACGTCAGCACTACTCTTCGTCTCCAACGAGCCATCAAGCTTCGCATACGCACCGACGAAGGTCCGGCGGGTGTTAGAGTTGGGCGTCATC
>Ga0268244_10000497_pt1 | contig 16403 bp, 17 predicted proteins | sample AgamicMgSfe_FD_200258 | JGI IMG/M metagenome (GOLD analysis project Ga0268244, IMG submission 200258) | Agave microbial communities from Guanajuato, Mexico - Mg.Sf.e (v2) (version 2) | ecosystem: Host-associated > Plants > Phyllosphere > Phylloplane/Leaf | place: Guanajuato, Mexico | collected... | reverse complement strand
ATCGTGCCACGACACTCGACGATGCGGTATTGTTACTGTAAATTGGAAAGAAAAAAAAGAAAACCATCGACCCTTGTGTCCGCAATTTGTGTCCTACGCATCGGAATCGTCTTTCCTCGTCCAATTACCATTTGTAGCACAAGCAGACATGCCCGGTGACGACTATATCCTCGGCCGCGACCATCTTGCTTCGATCCGGTACGTTGTTCTTGCAGCATTGTCAACTCTCGCCTGACGTATCTCGGCAAAGGTTGAATTTACAACATTACCTTTGGAGACAAGCATTCGATGGTCACCTGCTTCTACCATCGGTCACCAACAAGCATGATCAGAACATCAGAATCGCAGATGTTGCTACAGGCTCGGGGTAAGAACAATCAAGGGCCCCGAAGTATTGGTCCTAATTGTGTACTACAGAATCTGGGTCATGGACATGGCCATAGAAGCAGCACCCTCCGTTGAGATCGAAGGACTTGATATTGATCTTGGACAATGCCCACCTCGAGCACGATGGCCTCGCAACGTGCAATTTCGCCAGTTCAACCTTCTTAAAGATCCACCAGATGACTTCGTAGAGCGCTACGATATCATCAATCTCCGCCACGTTATACTCGTGATCAAAGAAGATGATCCGGCAATTGCGCTCAAAAATCTGATCAAGATGCTAAGTAGGGACCTCTGATCTCGTGGCCCGCAGTCTGCTGACCCAGCGCGCCAGAACCGGGCGGATTTTTGCAGTGGGGAGAATTCGATCTCGAAAAAGGGATATCGGAAGCAGAAACTCCTGGCGTTCAGATCACCGAAACCAGCTTTGATGCTGTGTACAAAGCTCTAGGGGAGACTAGACATACAGCGCAGCCCACGTAAGCCTCAATAAATCGCTCATCTCCTCATCTGTTCAGACTTCGACCGCTGATACTTCCTCTTAGCTGGATCACAAAGCTTGACAGACATTTTGAACAACAGGGTTTGACCAATGTTGCGGCAAGAATGGCTCGAGTAAGCCCCATGCTTGCGTTCTTCACACATGATATCAACATCATGGTCCTTGATGAGGCAGTCTCAACGTTGTCAAAGCGACCGGACTCTGATCAGGCAAAGGTCGCAAACATGCGAAGACTTATTGAAAATGCAAAGCGCGAAAAGCAGGAGGGGATAGTATGGGACTATCCAAGACATCAAGTGATTGGTCAAAAACCTCTATAAATAACAAGTAGATGAATTGCGATCGCTGTATGCTTAGTGTTGCTACAACTTTGCTCTTGAGCTTGGGCTTGATGTAGGCCGCACTATGTCCTTCATACCTGACTGTTGTGATCTCATCAACGCTTTCACAGTATCCATGTCCAGCTTCGTCAATTCTCGAAGGTCTGGACCATCGCTTTCCGAACCGTCCAGATGTAAAGTCTTCGACCGCTCGGTAGGAGCGCCATTCGAAAATTCCATGCAAGCTGATGCTACACGCTGACAACACCAATCGGTCTGCGGCCAAGATCTGAACAAAAGCGGCCAGATATGCGGCATCAGTTCGAAACCATCCCATTGGACGACAACCTCTTGCATTGCAGCATTCCGAGCAATGACCTTGACGCTGTCGACCAGTCTTTCCCCCAGACCTGCAGCGAAATACATCGGAGGTGCACCCTTCCAAGAAGTAGCAGAGGTTGGGCTTACGAGTGGGTGACAGACCGCAGAGGTTTCGCAATAGACCTGACCCCTTGGTGGATCACAAGGCCAGATGTCGCACGCGGGATAATCCGGCCGTAACATAGGCATTGTGCCACCCAATGTGTCTGTTTCCCCATTCGCTTTGAAACTAGGTAGCGCTAAAGTTTGATCAGGGGCCGCGCTGACAGTCGCAATCCCCGCTGGCATGGGCAGAGATACTCGACGACCATTGAACAGAACGATTGGTGATGGAGACCCTTGTGCCCTTTGTGTGGCCAAAATCACCTGGACTAGAGACAGACATAGACACGCACCCGAACTATCGCCTGCCAGGGTGATTTTTGACGGGGGAACTGCAGCGTGGACCGAGCCTTGTACAGGGTATAGTAAATTCAGATAGGCGTAGAGCAAATCGATCAAGGCGGCCGGGAACGGGCTTTGCGGCGCCAATCGTGGTTGTATGGCCAGGCATCTTCCTCTCGTAAGTTGAGAGAGGCGAGTTGTGAAGCGTCGTGCGGTATGAGGGCCGTTGAAGCTGTGATCTATCATCAGTGGCTAGCACCGCTTGATCGGCCGTGACACTTACTAGAATGCTCCACCCGCAACATAGAGGGTGACCGCGTCGTTGAAGACTTCCTGCATCATACACTCGTATTTGTCGTAGCTGCTCATATTCGAAATATGCCCTGGCTCTGGATCTTCGGCCCGCGGTCCTGATCGATAGCCGACCCACTCAGTCGAGACATCGTTTAGTGGTGCGGATGAGTACTTCTCGCGGCCGTCGCCTAGCAGCGATATTGCGTTTTCCACGATCTTACAGGTATCACAATCGGGTACCGCTGGAAAAGTCGTCTTGATTATCCAAGCTGGACCTCTTACGCCAGGATCCTTAAGGCTCAATTGTTGTCGCGCCGATGTCGTGAGCTTTTGGCTCTGTTCAAGGAATCGCCGTGTCTTTCTGACCGCAAGAGAAACATCATCTGCAGTGAGAGCTTTTGGCATGGAGAACAGATGCTGATATTGCAGATTATATACTGTAGATGATTTGAGGAAAGCCAAATACGAACAAGGTCTTTTACGTCGATGGCGAGACAGAATCACCATGTTGCGGTAGTACTAGACGATGATTTATAGACGACGACGGGAGAAGCTTGCTTTCCGGCCGTACCGAGGCTTATCCGGATCCTGGACAATGGATCTATCACGGCGCGGGGTAGATGTGGGACTGCTCCACCGTCTTATCATGCCGTGCAGGTAGCGCTCCACAATATATTTCATTAGCGACAAACAAACCACGGGCCGGCCGTAAGCAGAGTAAGCATATCCATGACCCACTTACTTTAATAAACTTTGCGATTGGGAATGCACATATTATCTATCACTCCAGTCATGTGCCGGATCATGGCAGGCCGAGCGAATTGGACATTGCAAGAAGATCTTGAAAGACCTTGATCGGATCGGCAATCAAGCTTACTATGCCAGTGATAAGTCAAACAATATCCTGTTTTGCCAATCAAATAACATTTCAAGCATACATATGAATAGGTGTCGATTTCCTTCTGTCCTTCAGACAACTATCGTTCTTTTCGCATCTTGCCAATCTGATATATTGGATACTACCAGGCATCAGCTTAGTCTTGTTCATCATGTCCCCGAGTCTCCCGCTAGATGAGACAAGAGGACCACTTGTACTCGGAATGGCTTGGTCAACCTACGGGCTTGCATTCATCGCCGTCGCTGCCCGTCTCTATGCTCGTATAGTCTCAAAAGCTATGGGCTGGGATGACTATCTCATCTTCATGGCTCTGGTAAGTTTTCTCTTGTTAGGTATTCGACGGTAGGATCTGACCCTGATTCATAGGCCAATATCACCTTCTTAAGCATTGGAAACACCCTCCAAGTACACTATGGCTTCGGGATGCACATCGAATACGTGACGGACACTCTTCCACAGGTTCTAGAATGGACCACGATCTCAGAAATCGTAAGCTTCGGTGCAGTATGCTTCGTAAAGTTATCGGTCTCTGTTTTCGTGCTTCGGGTCATCCATAAAACTCATCAACGTCTACGAGTTACACTCTACTGCTTTATGGTATTCCTAGCGATTACTGGACTTGCAGCAATGCTCGCCGTTGGCCTCCAGTGTATTCCAATACGCAAGCTATGGGACCCGTCGCTATCAGGCCGTTGTTTTAAGCCGGTTGTTTCTACAGCGATAACTCAAGTCTTCGGCGGTAAGTCGGGAAATTTCATTGTACCACCACATATTCTGAATTTATAATAACTCTATGCATAGCCATCGGAGCAGCTACAGATCTTTTCTGTGTTGTGGTTCCTTTATATGTTATACGAAAACTCCAGATCGACCGGTGGAGTAAAATCGCCCTTTTTGCTATCCTGGCTCTGGGGCTAATGTATGTACTGCTGGGATTCTTCTCCCATACTATCCGCAAATACTGACTGCCCAAGCCCGGCAATCTGTGCTATTGCCAAAAGTGTGACCGTCACTTTTGCTTCCGACGATATCACCTGGGATCAAGTACCAGTCGAAGTCTGGGTCATTGTCGAAGCGAATTTCGGTATCTTCGTCGCCTGTCTCCCCGCGCTTGGGCACTTCTTCACGAAAGCCATGATCAGACTAAGTCAACTGTCATCCGATAGACGTCAAACTTCCGCTGGCCAAGAACGAGCTTCATCCGAGAAAACGTCAAGGAAGAATAGCCAGGATAGCAGGAGTCGACTACAGTCGAATGCAGAGCCTTTCAAGCTCGACATGAGAGGTTGCGACCTGGACGAATCAGAGGGAGCTGTGACAGTCCTCCGAACAACTGATGTCGAGGCTCAGAGCTTGGGAAGTAACGATATCTCGCTGATGGGCACTCATCCTCATTATACATGTACCATAGATGGACGTTAGTGGCACGATATTTGGAATCGGCTGCTTGACCCAGGACAGACTCCATAACTCGATAGATTGGCACTTCTACTTCAGCCATTTTTTCGATATATTATGGAGTATGAATGATTAGTCAACCTATATTGTCGTGATCAAGCTATGACTTACGGGTTCCACTTCCCAAGTCTCAGATAGATCCAGGCTATGGCTGCGTTGAGTCACTCTCAAAAACACACGGATCAGATCGATCATTGTTCGCATTTTAGAATAGATTTCTCTCTATCTATTTTCCCTCTAGCAGGTGACCTTTCTCATCTTCTCCTAACCTGGATGAAAGGACCCTCGGTCGTTGCAGTGATATGTGACCATAGCCGATAGTCGTTAGAGCTTGTCCCTCCACCAATGTCCTTTGACGTATCATCGTTGATGTTTTCAGGCTGATGATCTGACAGCTTAACGTCGTATCGCCATAGTAGTCGCGCTATCAGAAGCTTGATCTGTAGCATGGCCATAAGCCGACCTGGACAGCTATATGCTCCAATAAGGAATGGATTCATAGCTTGCCTTGTCTGTTCTGATATGTGCTTATTGTTGTGCCAACGCGAGGGATCGAATCTGTTTGGACGATGAAAACAGGACTCATTTCTCTGCATGGCATACAACGACCTATCTTCAATGAGTTAAACAGTCCGGAACTTGTCTCGTGTATACTTACGTTCCAACATCATATCCTGCCGGAATGTATACGCCATCAATCGATACACCACCCTCACGGGCTTCTCTCCAGGGCGCCCGCGGGCTGGGAGGCGCAAGACGAAGAGACTCAGTGATACATGCAGATAGATATGTACATGACTGAAGTTTCGAACCAGTATGAATGTCATCGACAGAAGCGAAAGTGTGACGGATTTCGTCCACAAGCTGCTTGTAGGTGGTCCTATGATGCAGCACATAGAACAATGCGGCCGACATCACCACTGCGGAAGTGTCCCCTCCTGTCAAAGTTAGTGATACGTTTCTATCATTCAGATAAAGAACCAGTACAAACCAGCTAGCATGAAGAAGGCACTCTCAGCCCAGAGTTCCTGAGGAGGTAGTAAGACATCTGTGTGAGGATCTCTCGACCTCAAAAGTTTTGACAACCGGTGGCCATGAGAGTCGGTCTTCTTAGAGTAATCTAGCACGAGAGACATGAATTTGGAGCTCCAGTTGAGCCAGTTACGACCATTTTTAGTAAAACTCTGGATACACACTGCCAGTATTTCGAGACCGAGCTTAAGTAGAGAAGGGCACTGGTCATATATACCCATTCTCCAGCCGTATAGTTTGATAATCTTGAGCACTGAGTCGAAGTGCTGAGATCCTAGAAGGCCAAGCTTCACACCGAATGCGAAATCGGCGGTGACGTCAAAAGTAAGTCGAAGGCCTGGAACAGTGATTAGTATAGGATCTCTCTCAATTTCAACAAGAACACGTACAATTGTCACTGAAGTTCTGAACCTTTGACCAGCCGCTAGGATCCTGCTCCATATCCAGGGTCTGTACCATGCTCTCGATGTATCTGACCAGATTTGGCTCAAAATCTCTTATGGACGCATCTGAAAGTGCTTCGGAAATTAACTTTCGCTTGTGTCGGTGCCGTGTCTTGTCGAGAGATGTGAAGATACTCCGTGCACCTTCTATTGGTATCATTGACAGATACGATTTCGCTTTCATCGTATTTCGAGAAATACCATAGATGTCTTGAAACGCTTCGGGGTCGTTGAACAAGAGTTTGCTTGGTCCATAACGAACGATCGGACCTGTACGTGTTAGTTTTATCCAGATCATGTAACTAGGAAAAAGACTTACCATACTTATTGTGACACCTAAGTATATCTATGTGAGATGACTGGTGCCAGGCATGATACGCAGAGTAGAGATTGGTGAAACGTGCAAGCGTCGGTCCAGGGTACCTTGCATATGGATGCAGGAATGCTCTATAATAAAGAGCCACAACAATCTTGATTAAGTTAGGATGGATACATTATGAATATGGCACATCTGGCGTTCAAAACTCGCCTTGATAAGAAGTAAAACTGCTGCCACTAGACACAACGGACTGATCAAAGATTCAGTCATCATTGTTCGGAGGTGCAAAGATGTTGTCGGCATCGTGGATCTTGGAAAGAGGTGCAGGAGTGCACTACAAAAAAGATCTGTACACATGTACAACGAACATTGGGAATTTGATGTGTATATGAGTGATCAGAGTGATGATTAGAGCAGTGATCAGGTATATGCCGTGAGTGACGGCTATTGACTATCTTGATCATAGTAGATGGCAGACATCCCAGCCAAAGTTTAGTGTACCATGTCCATAGTCTGATATAGATCTGGTATATAGTGCATCCAGTATTGTAGAGTAAGCATAAATTATGATAAGGAAGGCATACTTCTCCGACTATGTTTCATTGTAGCGCGGCACTGAGGCACAGCTTGTAGATCCCTTGATGTGTCCAATGTTCATGTGAGTCGGACCCACGACAAGCGGCAAGTGATCGCTAAGACGCTGTCGCACGATCCACTTGCTTACTGTCCAGAATGGTATTTATTCGGACATCTGCGCGCTTCTGAGGTAGATCATAGTGTACCAAAAAGCCAAAACAATAGTTTCGCCATGATGTCGGGGATTGTTCATGACCAAAGTGTCTGGCGGCTATAGCTCTACCGAATCTCAAGAGTGAGAGACAGAGCAGAAAAAGCAAATCTGTTTTCAAGAGTTTGCCTGCCGTGTCGCCGAAGCCATGCTTGTCGGGAACGGGATTACTTTCCGGATTTCCCCCCACTCCTACGTCATGCTTCTAAAGCCCCGATTGTATACCCATCCCAGAGTGAAATCACCGCTTCCCATGCCGCAATATCTAAGCCTTAGCCACCTTTTTATCTCTTTTTTTCGGCAAAGTAGTTTTAGAACCCTTGCTCTTCTTCCTCATATCAATCTTACTAACCTCCATCACTGCGGCTTTTATTACTAACTTATCTCTCGAGATCGTCTTTGGCGATACACGAAAGACAGTGGTCGCGATCACCGTAATGGTCAATTCGACACGATCGCCACAAACAACGGAAGCAAAAGCCGACTGTGATATACCTAGGCAAAATAACTCATCTGCAACAGTTTTAAATGCGAAGCCTTGTGAGACTGGAACAAGATCAACAACCAACTCCAAGCCACACTCAGGCCTTGCCGCACGGGCGGAGATGCAAGACAGCTGGATGAGGAGGCTGAGAACCCCATAAAGACGGTCACAGATACGTTACACCAACTGGTCCCTCGAGCCAGGCCATCGCCCTGCGCAAAGAGATGGTGGACAAAAGACCTCACCACTCAAGGCAGTCACTTACCACAGCTCGTAGTGCAGTCACTACCGCTCGACGGAGAGGAGATGACGCAGTGATCCTTCTCAGCCAGCTCCAGCGGGCGAGGAGTGTTTATTTCCAGATGATAGAAAAGCAGAAGAAGGCTCACTGGAAGGAGTTTCTTGACAATCCAATCGCTATACAAAAACGAAATTTTGCTACCTGTCGCTAAAGATTACGATGCGTTTACAAGTGTAGGAATCACATTCACGATTATATGTATCCAGGGGCTTCAGCCGACTGGATTTCATCCCATTGAACCAACTTGAACGCCATTTCCATTCTTCATAGTGATACTGTAATTGCAAGTAAGGCAAGCAACAAATTCAAACCGAGCAGCACGAACGACAAACTTCGGCACATCAGCTTCATTGTATTCTACTATACACTTTATGCTGTTATCTGGTTAATCTTTACGATTAGGTACGACAGACAACTCATATGGAGAATGAAATTGACGGTAGTGCCAATGTCCAAGTTTGACTGTGGAAACCTGAAGAACAGGCACAGTTCTATCGAAGAAGTATCGCATTGCTAGCCGGAATCTGCAAGGCACAAATGATGCGGTGAAGTCAGAGCGTTTACCCGGGTAGTCCGTTCTCGAAATGCTGTTCGTCATGTCGTGGGCTGTATCGTCGCTAGTATTTCTTGACCAGTTAATGGGCTCAGAGGGTCGGTAATGTCGAAAGCAGTTTCTGTAACCACGAAATCGAGTATACTGTTCAGCCAAGCCACCTTGACATTGTTCTGTAGCGCACCATTGTAAGACTCTGGTTGTACACTTGAAATGGTGTTGTCGGTAGCGCGAATGACCAGGTGAAAACTAGCATACTATACACATGACAATGAACATCATGGCAATTAAGAGTCCGTTTTGTAAGCACGATGAGGCCATGCGTGCTGGAGACTTAGATGTTGCAATAGACACTAAACCTGTTCGGCTATTGGCAGAAGTCTGACTAGCAATATCGGTACCAAGCATATTAGTTCTCACTTGTGAAGGCTGTGTAGCGCTCTTCGTAGCAGCGTTGTTCTCATTCTGCACATCACTCTGTGCTACTACTGCATTACTAGCAGTCATTGTCGTGGCGGTACCATCTACCATTGTCGCAGTCGCAGGGCCAGATGCAGAAGCTGCGGGAAAAGCAGACTGTGAAGAGGCATGTCTTGTTACTACCGCCGATGTCTGCATTGAAGGTATCGTGATGGCAGTTACGCGAGTCAAGATTGATGGAGGATCGTAAAAGCCATTCGCGCCAGGACTAGCAGTGCAATTTGCCGACAGCCAAGCTGGTTGTAAGGATACAAGTCTCTTTGGAATTTGGAGAATCGGGTGGCATGGATCCGAGTAAAAGGCGCCTAGTCCTGCATTGAAAGGGTTCCCGGGCCAGTACTGATAACCCGAGGCTGTACAGTTGCTGCCGAGTTCGGCATAGTTCAAATGACCATCAGGCGGTTGAGAGTAGAAAGACGAGAGTGAAGTTATGGTCGAGCCTTTCGTGGTGAGTGTGAAGTTACTTGTAATCGTTTGAGTCGGGTTGACAGTGTACATCTCAGCGGCGTCGAAGCCAATGGTGGTATTTGTCCAGATGTCACCGACCTGTCCGCATCGATTACCAGCGCTGATTGAACTGAAAATCATGTATACGCTCGGGTAAGTGAAAGTGAAGCCATTTGAATTGACCATGGTAGTGACCGCACTGGGCGGTAGGGTTGTTGCAGTCGCCTGATCAGACCAGTACAGAAGCTCCATCGTGCCGACCTCGAAATAGCAGCTTTCGCAACATGGCGGCTTTGCAGTATAAGCACGAATTGGATATTCGGTGTAAAGATAAGTGCTTGTCCAGTCGCTCTGAGAAGTCACAGGACCAGTGAGCTCGCCTAAGGAATTTGTAGGTCCGTATCCTTCATAGCCAGGCACGAGTGTCGTAGCAATGACGATGTTTGTCCACGTATGGACGAATTGGTTAATCAGAGATGTGCAATAGCTCGATAGCAATTCAGGTGAGTCAAATGATGTCGCAAGCGATGGTGTCGTACTGATCGATGATGCGGATGCCGCGTTAGCGATCAGAGGCAGCCATAACAGCATAGCAGGAAAGGTATCCAAACAAATCATGTGGCTCCAGGTCTGCATCAGTGCTGAGTGCATTCAGGGATGTCAGCCCTGCGAGAGAGCCCAATAGCCACGTGCAATTGACTATGGTACGTGCAAAAGCATAGCAAACAAGGACATAACATTGGGAGACGTAAGATGTTCGATTCACAACACGAGGTGGCAATTATTCTGAAACCGTTGAACCTTCCATCCATTCCAAATCCCCGCAAACTTTGGTCGTTCCTGGCCCACGTACACTTCTTAATCACTAGACTATTTGTACTTGGGTAAACCAATAACAGTCTAGCTAAGTTGTAGAGTCCAGGACGCTCGGCTGCGTCTCCAAGACGTACTCCAGATCAATATTTCCATGTTGATATATACGAATCCCTGCCTTTGCGTGACAGTTTCGTAGATGAACCAATGTCGAAGCGGTCTTGCATACATCGTGCATCCATACGTCGACCGACAACGACGACATGATTTGGACGTCTAATATACTTGCGTAAATCAAGTTAGCAAAGAACTTATTCCCATGCCTGATATCGCCATAACATCCCCATGTCAATTTCACTACATCCTGCTACCAGGCTTCGAAGAACTTCCTCCATATTGTTACCGATCAACGTTGCTTCTTCATCCGGAAGCCACCCGCCCGGTACAAAGTATCAACTTCTCTATCATATTGACGACTGTACAATTACAGATACATGACTATTCCTCATGCCATTCCATATCTTACGCAGTATCATAACTAGTGTGTTTCTGAGCATCCTCGGCTCGCTTTCCATAATCTGGTCCATCTACGAACAAGAAGTCAAGATAATCACCGAAAGCAGCCGCACACCGCAGGAACACACAACCGACAATCCGACCTACCAGCCCAGCACCGCTCTTGATGTGTACAAGGCTCATTATCTACTCACAACACGTGTCGGTCTCCCTGCAGAAATTAGCCTACAGATCCTCGATCAGGCAGCCTATCACCTGAGATTTACTGCGACTCGGTGTGACAAACAGATCTACACTCATCATCGACTGACAGACGATGCGGAACCATACATCTCTCTCGGGATACCAGGCCCCTGCGCACGTCGTGTGCAAGATACATTATCTCTCGGTCGTTATCTTCGAGAATTGACACTAATAACCCGGTCTCGCGATCAAGGCTGGTCATCATTCCCCGCCGATCATGGCACGTATAAGAACAGCTGGACCTGGTTCAACGTATCTATCCTTCGTTCACCGGCAACTACGGGCTCGATTACCGAGCCAAATTACCTGATAGAGACGGAACCGCCATCACCGATCGCTCCCATGTCGCCCAATTGGGAACCGAGGGCTGCAACCTTACCGGACCTGGTTGTGGACGACGAACGGGAGCACGAGGAAATCGTCAAGTGGGAAAGGGTGGTCATCAACCGCCATGGTGTGGGCACCCTCACTGAGCATGTCTTCACGTTGGGTGGGAATGAAGATACCCATCTGACCTTGGACGGTAACGATGATGAAGTCGAGGAAGCCGGGATCGCAGTGGCGCAGATCAATGGTACGGACTCACTCATACGGAGAGACCTGCCAGCAGTAGCTCAGCGGAGGATCACGCATCGGCGTGAGGATGCGCATGTCAATGAAGACTGGAGGCACAGCATACGAACAGGCGATGAGATATGTGTATGGCCCAAGGCACAATTTCCTGGCTGGTCTAATCACGTTGAAGCAGCAAAGATAGAGCTATACATCTCTGTCTTCTAACCAGCAACATATGATAAGTTACTGGAGTTCCACACTATTCACTGATAGACCGATGGTGTACCCAGTGTATGGATTCCCAGGCTTTGTGTTGCAGCACAGTCTCTTTGACGCATGACAATACAGATTCGGTTAGCTATACAAGGACCGACGGACCGTGAACGCAGCATCTCGAGTCTCAAGCTTTTTCACATACACTATGAAACATCATGTACAGCACAGACTTTTTCAAGGATGATACGCGGATGTATTGCATATGTAGCCGACTCGCACTGCTGTCCTGGCCTGCACAACAGTAATGGCGGCATGTGGACACTGAGAAATTCTAAAGCCGCAGTTCCTTTTCAACATCGCTTAAACCATGCCCAAACGCCGATCGCTATGCTTACTACACAAAAGAAACAGAAGTTCTTGGTTCGTGATGCGATTAAGATCACGATAGTTGCTGCCAGATTACCATCTTTGTAAGATATGCTTTGTTCAGATGCCACGTCTCGCGGCAAACATCGTCAAGCTCAAGCTGGCATCGTTTAGTCCCGCATTTGTTGTTGGATCCGGCATCATCTCCCATGGTCGCATGGCAAATAGACCGTACTTGAGCTCGTGAGCCAGCGCTCCGCTTGTCCTGTTCTGAGGCGTCGAAATTGTCGGTGTTTTTGGTTGTGATGATCCTGGACTCTGTAGACCCCCACCTAGCGCTGCTGTCTGCGAGCTCGAGCGCTGCACGGGCGTTGGAGGCTGACTCGTCCTGCATGTCGTCTGGAATGCTCCTTGTAAAATTGTCGGAGACGAGGTCGCATGGGTTGCCGGTATTCTGGAGGCAAGAACGAGCCAGCTGGATGCCGGTCTCTGCACTCCAAGTATAAACTCGACTCGAGCATCTAGTCTTTTCGCAGGTGGAAGCAGACGTGCCACCGAAGCTAGTTGGTCTGGATTCAGAGCTGACGCCAGCAGACAGGAAATATCAAACAAGTCGGTGCTTAATAACTGCTGAGCCTGAAGTTGAGTATTAGACAAAAGTTGACAACAAACACAGAGAAGACGACCACGCTGTTGAAGGCTAGAAAGTTCAGCTTGGGTCGATGTTGTAATGATGATGGTCGCAATAATTCGTATCGACATGTCGAGCCATGTGCAAACGCCCCTGATACGGCCTTCTTGGTGCATGTCGACTTGTTCCAGAATGTTGTTGAATGCTGCAAACCCTTCGATCAGCGACGAGTAATCGCACGTGTCGCGAAAGCTTATATACTGTGCTGTCAATGCAGTCACTGACATACGACTACTCATAATGTCTAATTCGGGCAATTCATCCGTCTGTATCGTCGATAAGAGCTGTGTGATACTGTGCAATGTGACTTCTAGACCCCATCTGTGGAGCTCATCGACCGCATCCGTCGGTATAGCACTGATAAGTTGAGCCCAAAGTGGATTGCCGAGTTCGATGATCTCCTTGAACGCGGTGGTAATGCTGCGCGATGACTGAGACGAGCCCAGACATGGGACGATGTCAGGCAGCAAGCACTTTAGTGCAGCCTTGCAGAGTGGTAAAGAATACTCATCCACAAGCTTCATGATGGATGATAGATCATCGTCAGCGTCGTTAAGCTGATTCGCGGGCAGATCGAGTAGATTTTGCACGACAATGCGTACGTTTTGGCTCTTGACGACCATGTTCGGGCCAATGCTCAGAGCATCCATCAGATCTGGCAAATGCTTGACTGCATACACGCGAATCATATCCTGAAACGGCCCAAGTCTGGCCAAATTGGTCAGATCCGCGGACCCCGATAGTGCCTGCTTGAGGAAACGCAGCATCGAAGAGGCACGCTCCCTGCAAATATAGGATTGAGCCAACTTGAATCGATAGGCTTCAACGGAAAGACAACTGTCGGTACGATTCGATCTGGGAAGGAATACTTGCAGGGCGGCAAGGGACAAACGCGCGGCAGCAGCTTCGTTAGTCGAGGATATTGCGTCGACGCGGCGATCCCAAGCCTGCAGGGCGACGCTGATCTCCATACAATTCGAGCCCACCAGAGCTGTTAGTAAGATACGAATCTGCTCGAGGCCCGCATTGCCAGCCAACTTTGTCAATAGATTTTGCGAGAGACGATCGAAATGTGTGCGGTCAAAAGCTCTAAGCTGGGTGAACCACCTGCTGGGCGTGACGAGATTCGTTGTCTGGGTCGATATCTGCTTGACGCATCGCTCGACTATGGCGGAGAACAGACGAGCCATGAGCTGTTCATCCATCGTATTGCCACTGACAAGTATGCGATCAATATTGACATCTGAAGTGATGACACCAGCGTTTGCCAGTACCATATTGTCCGAAGCGGGAGAACAAGCCGCAGTTGATACTTGTTGTTCGCAAAGAGCCAAATCGGTTGCAAGAGACTTGAAATTACTGGCTTGTATCTGACAACGCTCAATCAGACGTGTCAGAGAGAGCAGCAATGTCTGGTCGAGCGGCGCCCTAGAACGCAAATTACGTTGTCTGTTACAGAGACCCATGACAAGATCGTTGAGAATACCCATCGCCCCAAAGACGTCGGCGTTCATGTTCACAGTATCTGCTGCGGAGGCGATAACGTCGACGTGCTGTGATGCTAAGGCGCGCTGCACAAGTGCATGCAAGGACTCAAAGTCCTGCAATTGCTCATATATGGCCCTCTCGAAACTGAAGGTGCGGAGGTGTAGAGCATCGGCGGTAGAAAGAGTCGACGCAGTGGCCTGCAGTCTGGAGCAGAGAGTAATTCGAGCGGCAAAAGACATCGTTTCGAGTTGGCTAAAAATGCCACTGGACATATCTCCTTTAGGGAGTCCCTCGTCTTGCCCGCGCAGCTGTCTTGCATACTCCTCAACAAGACCAACTACCACGCTTTCGTCGGGCAAAACCAGACCGAGGCGACGGAGGATAGTCTGGCGCAGATCAGCAAGACGAGGACTTAGAATTGTCTCAGGTACGGCGGTGAGTAAGCCTGCGTTTGTACCGGTTCTGTCGCCGGGCCCGCCATTCGAAATTAACCAGAGAAGATATCTGCCATATCCAAAATGGCTGGATCGAACAAGCCGAGAAACGACAAATTCGAGGGCGCTTGGAGAAAAGCGATCAGCATCAGCGAGTGCAGAAAGACTGGCAAGTATTGCAGTTTCTATATCCCATTCGTTATCCTTGCAATAGCGTAGAATTCTCGTCACCAGCTGTAGGCGTCGTGGGCCGGTGCCATGTATTGAGCGTGCCCATTCCAAAAGTGTTCGTACCAGAACTCGGAAGTCAGTCGTGATTTGATGACATTCCGATACGACATGTTCCAAGGGCAGTTCCAAAGGTATGGAATCAAGCAAAGCGACAAGACGTGCTTTATGGGAGAGAGGTTGGATCGTCAGAGGATCAGTCCTTTCATATAGTCTATCGTTTCGTGAAATAGTTGCTCTCAAGGACAGGCGTGCCGCGTCAGGAATGGACGAATCACGCATGATCTTGTCCAACATCGGGCGGTGTTTGGTCCAAGGTTGAAGTGCGATCATACAGCCACCATGAAAAGACGACATGTCGATCACGAGGTGTCGGAGCCGATCAAGCAGAGCCGAGTTGAGATTCTTGGTAGGATCTGTATCGATAAAGTAGAGCTGAGCAAGCAGAGCGTCGGCTAGAGCCCTTCCCCGTCTTTGCTGCCCGACAAGGGACTTCCAATGTATTTGTACAAGAACAACCCAGATAGGAATTCGATCGGTAGAGCTTGCGCGAAAGGCGCTAAGAAGCCAGTCCAAGTAGTGTTCGGTATCCAGTAAATTCTCAGCAAAAAATGCAGTGACCAAACGAACAGAATAGTTCATCCTGGTGCGCCAATCGTCTTGGCCACAGCTGGCCACAATATTTTCGAGAAATTGTTCAACCAACAGGGTCCACTCTCTGACCCATTTGTTCTCGCCAACGAGTGCAGCAGCTCCACTGACACCTTTACGACGAAACGCGCGAAGCTCATTCGCCCCAACGCATTTGGCAAGCCAAAGTGCTCTAGAGATGGGTACCTTCTTGCCCAGACATTGATCGAGCAGAGCTCTTCCGCGAACACCATGGGGTATCGTCCTGCTCAAACGACGCAGCGGAACATCTGAAGAAGCAAGATCTCGAAGCCAAGCCTCACGCTTTGCATCCGTGAGAGTCACACGTGGGGGTGGTTTGAATGTCGAGGGTGCGTTGCAACGTCCTGAGGCCTGGCGCTTCTCCATGACTTGGACAAGGAGGGCGGATAAGATTGGTAGACCGGTTTTCTGCTTGAGGTTTGGCCAAAGAGACGGCCTAGCAGTATGTGATTCACTCTAGAAACACCCAACGTGGCATCAGGCAGCAGTTCCAGGAGCCAGGATTCAGAGCGAACAATGGTACCCAGTCAAGTTTGAAGGGGTTGCCAAGCAAGCTGTGCTGGACACTGAGATCAATGATGACAAGACCCTCAACAAGGACATCTGCAGCACCTTTCAGGCCCAGAACAACACCCCTGACATGGACTGCACAGCACACATGGCCAGGTGGATCAGCAAGCCCAATGCTCTGAAGAAGACTGGATCACTGGTCCT
>Ga0268244_10000496_pt1 | contig 16404 bp, 11 predicted proteins | sample AgamicMgSfe_FD_200258 | JGI IMG/M metagenome (GOLD analysis project Ga0268244, IMG submission 200258) | Agave microbial communities from Guanajuato, Mexico - Mg.Sf.e (v2) (version 2) | ecosystem: Host-associated > Plants > Phyllosphere > Phylloplane/Leaf | place: Guanajuato, Mexico | collected... | reverse complement strand
CCTTGATACCCGCCTACCCACGCCCCGCCGACCCTCTCTCACCCCCGGAGCCCTCCTCCTCTTCGAATTTCTCCGACGAAGACGAAGAACCCGAAGCAATCGACGAACAAGAAGTCTACGACCTCATCTCCACCATCTCCGACCCAGAACACCCCCTCTCCCTCGGCTCCCTCGGCGTCGTGACGCTCGACGACATCCACATCCTGCCGCCCACCTCCCCGCGCTCGCGCATCAGCACTGTCACCGTCCTCATCACGCCCACGACCTCAGCCTGCTCCTTGACGACCGTCATCGGCTTGGGCGTCAAGGTGCGCTTGGTGCAAGCGCTGCCGCCGCGCTTTAGGATCGATGTCCGGATTAAGGAGGGCACCTCCAGGACGGCGGATGAGGTGAACAAGCAGCTAGGTGATAAGGAGCGGGTGGCGGCGGCGATGGAGAATCGGTCGTTGGTGAGTGTGGTCAATACGATGCTGGCGACATGCGAGTGAGGGTAAGGGCGGGAGATAACCTTATGACGGGCGACCAAGTCACGGCGCGCTCGCCTGGGATTACAAAGCCTCACCGCATGCAAAGTCTCGCAGTGGCGACACACGGAAGCGTCGATAACGAAGGCATGGGACGACGATGCACGACTTAAACGGTTCTCTCGGAATCAGACGCCAAGGCTGCGCGTTTGAGAGAGCGGATTTGTCCTACCCGATTCAGTGCGATGCGATGCAGCAGCGCCGCGAGATATACGTGGGTACGTGCATGAGACACATGAAGCATGCGCGGTCAAACTAGAAGTCCGCCAGGGGGGCAAGTTATCGGCACAATGGTGCAGTAAATGCAGGAATGCCGTGCAGGATCCGTAAATGAGCTATCAACGGAAAAGTATGCCAGTATGCCCATGTTGTTGAACCATCGCACCAAGCCCTATCCGGTGTACGTGATACAGAAACCTGACGCCATGCTGCTTCCCACGTAAACCGCACGCTTGCTCCCAAAAGCAGAACTGTTGCTAAAATGCGGTCGTCGTCTACTGTCTTGCCGCAGTCGACGGCGCAGCCAACCTAGCCCCATCGCTCATCTCCCCGGCCCTCTGCGGCACAGGCTGCACATGAACATAGCTCTGATCCGCCAAGACTTTGCTCCCACCCCCAAGAGGCTGGTAAACCGGCGGCGGTGCCTCCGAACTGTGATACGCCGGTGGCGGCGGCGCGTAGTGCTCCATCTGGTATGCCTGCTGTTGCTGATATTGCGGGTACGGGGTGTACGCCTGCGCGGGAGTGTACCGTCGATTCACCATCCATCGGTGGTAGCGAAGCGGCGGCAGGCCCTTGCGAGTGCGCCGTTTGGCGTGGAAGTAGCCGCCGACGAAGTAGAGGAGGATGGCGCCGAAGAGGATGACGACGATGGAGTAGCGGACGGCCATACCGGTCTGGATGGATCTTAGTAGCGTTTCTGTGGGTCTTGTCTGGGCATTGCTTACCGGCGTCCACCACCAGTCTAACCCCGAGAAGCCATCTCCGTCGTCGAAGCCGCTGCCGGAACCGTCTGCGAAGCCGTCGCCGTCATCGAAGGTGCTGCCGCTTTGCCTTTTCCACAGGTGGGCGTTGGCGGACATGTTGTCGCTTGTGAGTTATATGTAGTCACTGCAATCGCCTCTGGCTGTCGAGAGGAGCAAGAGGAGGGTTGACTGTGGTGTTCTAGACTCGTTTGTGCTCGTGCATCGATTCCTTACTTGGTTGCTGGGGAGGTTGTTTGCTGCGACGGGAGACGGATGGTGTGATGTTCCTCAGCCACGAGCGAGGTCCAGGACTGATGAAGATGATGATGAGAATGGAGTTCATCCAGAGGAGAACAGAAGGGAGGAGCTTAAAGGGGGAGGCGAAGGGATTCGGTAGGCGTGGATGTAGTTGTGATGTGTATCCAAGGCAAGGTGCGTGACAACATGCAGGTGGTGTTTGCCCTTCCCGGCTTTCACTAGCGCCAGATTTGAGAGGCAGGGGCCGACGCATGAGACTGGGGTTAGCGCACGGTTGTGGCGCTTCCCGTCTCGCAAGGCAGCAAGGCAACAAGGCACATCTATAAACCGATCGCAATGTACAACATACTCGAACAGAAACCGCCCGGAGAATCGTGATATCAAGGTAGACGGGCGCAAGTGTACGGGTTCCCTTACATGTGTCCAAGCTACACCGCAATGCGCAAGTGCGGGCGAGATAATTTCTTGTCTTACAGACAACGAACAGCGTACCGTGACGGAAGAGCTGGACGGGTAACTTGATGTATACATGCTCAGAGGTAGCTACCGCCCGAAAACTTCGACGTAAAGCCGGCCGCCTTGTTCAGCATCTCCTTCCTCTGCGTGTGCCCAATACGCATCCCGCTGCCCATGTCCTTCTCTCGATCGAATGCGCGCTTGCTCGGATCGTCCTCCGCTTCGGGGCCTGCAGTTTGCTTGTGCTGGTCCATGAGCGATGGACCGCGAGACTTTTCCTGCTGTGTGCGTTAGCATTCTGTAACCACGAGAAGGATTGAGGGAGAGGACATACGACTCGTTCCCGGGTCTTGTCGTCGCTTTTCGTCGATTGTGAGGCTCGGCCGGGTTTCTGCGGCCCGGGCGAAGGGTGGGTACTACTGGCGACACCCATCATCTCGTCCTGTAAACGTTTCTGCTTCTGCGCGGGCGTCTCGTTCCACATGGAGTTGTCGTCTCCGAGTGCGTTTGCACCCTTTGCACCCTTCCCGGTGTTAAAGCCACGTGCTCTCTGTTTCGAGGGATCCAGGCGGGCGGCGAGGTCGTCTTGCTTCGGTGGCATCATCATCCAGTCGTCTCTTCGTAGCTTCTCCGGTGCAGGAGGTGAGGTAAAGTTCCCCGAGCGAAGAGTCTCGCTATTATCGCGTCTATCATTTGGTCCTGGCTGTCGAAGTCAGCAACTGAGGACAAAAAGTCTGGTTGAACCTCGTCTTCGAGCGCTAAAGCTATACCTCGTCCGTCTCGTCCTTGGGCAATGCCGGGCCCAGATCATCATCGTCATCGTCACTGTCCGTCTCTGCCGCATTCGGTGCGTGTGTAGGTCTCTCGTCCAAAGAAGCTGGTGGCATCGCAGGCCCCATCACCTTCCTTCTCTTCTCATCCGCGTTCGGACTTCTTGCCCGCTTTGCGCCGGAATCTGTAGCGGGGCCATCCTGGCTCGCTTCTTCTTGCTGTCTCTTTCTTTTGGCGAGCAGATGTGGAGGTAGCGTGGGGCCTATGTCCGACATGGTTAAAGAGGAGTGGAGTACGATGATGGACGTTGTCGCATGTAAGTATTGTTGAGGTTAGTGAGGCGATGCGGCCAAGCGGGAGAGCGGAGCCTAAGGCAACCATATGAGGTCCATCCAACCTCGCAAGCTGGCGGGCATGTCCCGTACTCAAACAATCGCTCTATACCATTACTGGAAACAGTCTCGTTGTGTTGCTAACAGACACTATAATCTGACAGTAGCGATCGTCCAAGTGACTCAGCGGCACAAGCACCTTGGGTCTGGATTCACGCTCTCACGCGGCAGGTCTCACGATTGACTGTTGAGCAACTCGGTCAGCGATACGTTGCGATATCTCACAAACACTCCGTGGGATCGGTTGTGACACTCAGGGAGCAATGCGTGCTGCTCTAGGGAACCGATGAGCTCCATCCCTGGAGGCCACAACGATGGCGGCAGCAACGAGGATGTCGAAGCGGACGAGTCCACAAGGACTGAGGATGCCAGAGCCTCACCGGATGACTCGGTTGATGTTGGGGTTGAAGCTGGGGAAGAGGAGCTAGAGTTACAAAAGAGCCACGAGGCGGAGGGCAGTACCAGAGGGAGTGCATTGGAGCCGGACGAAGAGGGGAGCAGTCTTGCTGCGGATCAGCTCCTGGAAGACGATGTCTTGCAGCTTCATGTCGACCGTGCTGGCTCGCCCGACAATATGATAGCGGACGACGGACCAGCGACACCTAGTGCGCGAAGTCCATTGGCCAGCCCAGCCGATTCTGGCTCCATACCAGACGACACGCCATCACTGCAAGGTTCACTTTTGTCGTCGCCTGCACGTGCAGTCTCTCCCCTCCCGCGAAGAACACCGCCGAGGACTGCATCTGGCGCTTTGCAACCTTTCGAGAGACGCTTTGAGGCCCGTATATCCGCGTCGCCGTCTTCATCGCCCAGGGTGGGATCGCCAGCATTTCTGAGCCCCCATTCGCGGCAGGTGTCACTCTCGTCGCAGATCTCTCAGATCTCTTCGCAAGAAGGTTCAGCGAGTAATGAAACCCCGCAAGCACCTTGGGAAGTGGTTCGGTGGACGAAGTTGCGAAAGATTACTGGCCAGGCCTTCTCCGAGTCTGGGAGGCGCAGTTTCGGGCGGCCAACGTGCTTAGTTGTGTCTGCTCTGATTGCGATTGGTACTACAAAGGGGTTGATCCTCGGATTCGACTATCATCAAACCCTTAAGATCATCATTGGGCAAGGAACGAAAGCGACGGAGTGTGGAAGTGTTACCGCTCTGGCCATAGCCGCGGATTATTCCACGATTGCAGCTGGTCACGCAAACGGTTTCATCTTCACATGGGAGATCAGCAAGCCAGCGCGGCCGTTCTTGCAAATACCACCCCTTGACAGAAGCGTGCTCCAGCAACCCAAGCATGCTGATGGCCATCTTGCCGGAGGCGCTATCCTGCATATTGGCTTTTTAGGGACACGACACACGGCGCTCGTGACAGCTGACGCGGGCGGTATGGCCTTTGCGCATCTGGCGTCGCGAGGTCTAGGCCCAGTCACACGGACAATCAACACCACCCGACTGTTAGGACGGTATCCGCCCGTGGATCCGGACCCAGAGCGCAATAAGAAGCCAAGCTCTGTCCTTGCGTTTTCGCCATTACCCCTGGGCAATGTGGAGCAGGCCACGGACGGCATGGGCTTGACCGCAATGCTGACACCGTATTTGCTTGTCATCGTCTCCACGACCCCTGTTGCACGGACGCAGCACAAGTCACCCCGACCGAAAGAGCTCAAGCCACATAGCACTCTGAGTGGCTGTCTAGCCTGGTTTCCCGCAGTGAAGCTGAAAGGCTCTACCACCGACGTTGACAGGGGCAACTCTGATACGAAACTTGTCTACTGCTGGTCCGATATACTGACTGTCCTCGACGTCAAGGTCACATCCAACGAAGACCCTGCGAAACCGCCGAGTCTCGAGTTCACCTCTCGCAGCCGGTGGCGAGCTGATGAAGCCATCGTTGCAGCGCAGTGGCTGGGTCGCTCCGTCCTCGGCCTGCTTACCGTCAGTCAACGGTTGTTGATCGTCGAAGACGGTTCGCTACAAGTCACGGACTCGATCGATCTACTGCACAGGCATATATACCACCAGGATCTGTTCTCTCAGCAGCTACATTCTGTCGTCGAGCGACTGGACCCGAACGATCCGTCGCTGCATGGTGTAGTAGCAGATGCCTTTTACATGAGCTTTCGGGCTTACAAAGGTCGGACGTTTCTGCTTGGGTACAACGATCTCACGGTCGGCACTTTATCTAATTGGGCGGACCGGCTCGTGGCGCTTATGGAAGCAGGCGACCACATCGCTGCGATCAGGCTCGCGACGGAATACTATACAGGCGGCGCGAGCAATGTGTCCATCGGGTTGCCAGAAGACAACGAGGCTAGGCACGAGATGGTGAAGGAGCGATTGCTCGGTATGATCTCTGCCTCGCTAAGCTATACCTTCTCGCAGCATGATGACGCCCGAGAGGCCAGGGTAAGAGAACTTGCTCAAGTCTGTTTCGATGCGTGTCTCAACATGCAAGACACCGAATTCCTCTTTGGTGACGTCTTTGACACTTTCGAGGACGCGGACGAAGAGTCCACCTTTGTTCTGTCGTTAGAGCCGCACATTCTTGACGGCGACGTTGACAGCATTCCGCCAGGTATCGTGAAATGTTTAGTGTCGCATTTCATCTCTGAGGGCCAAGGCGCAAGGCTCGAAGAGCTCTTATGTAAGCTTGATCCTCTGGCCTTTGATCTCGACCAGATCACCACGCTTTGCCGCCAGCATTCGCTTTACGATGCGCTAATATACGTCTGGACGCTGGGCATTGGGGATTTTGTGACGCCTCTCATCGACCTGCTGTCGCTGATCAAGATGCTGCAAGAGCACGATCAAGGTGGCGTTCTCGACAATCCATTTCACGAGTCAGCGATGAAGGCGTTCCCATACCTCGCCTACTCGCTCACGGGTAGACGATATCCTGGCGGAGATTTCATGGACGTACACGAGGCGGCCCAAGTCAAAGCGGATCTATACGAGTACGTCTTTTCCGGAAGGACCACTGCCTGGCCGCCAGGAAGCAAGAAGATATTCGGGACCCAAAAGGACGCCCAGCAAGAACCTGCATTTCCTTACTTGGTGATGTTGCTGGAGTTCGACGCTGCAAGTTTTATGAGCATGCTGAATGAGGCATTCGAGGATCCTTTTCTCAATGAAGGGGACGAGGATACGTCCGGACACGGTCTACTCCAAACAAACGGCGCCAGCACACGACCAGGGTATAAGATGACGAGACAGCACATCGTCAGCATCATGCTGGACGTTATGCGACAGCACGACTTCGACGCCGATCGAGTGGTCTACCTCGACATGTTCATCGCTCGCAGCCTACCGAAATACCCGGGTCAGCTCGTCTTGTCCGGTACGCTGCTAACGCAGGTGTTTCAACGACTGTGCAGCCCACCGTCAGACGCACTGCGGGAAGATTGCCAGTTGAGTGTCGAGTATCTGCTCTCGGCACATCGTCCATCCGATGCTTCGGCGCTGATACGGGCGCTCAGAGCAGCGCACTTCTTTCGCGTGCTCAAATATGTATATCGCACTGAGCGCATGTATACCGAGCTCTTCGAGACGTACTTTGTGGATCCCGACGACAAAGTGTCGGTCTTTGACTGCATAGCGTACTGCCTGCGACCTGCGACTGCGGCTAGTCCCAGGCAAATGGAGGCTGTGAAGGAGTCCATCATGAGTCACGTCGAAGACCTCGTTGCCATCAGCGTGGTACTGACTGCGCAGACGCTGGCATCGTACGCTCGACCGCTGCTGCAGCCTGCTGTTGATGCGCTGGAGGACACATACACTCAATTTCTGTTCTTACGGACCCTGCTCGAGCCGTCGCTGTTACCGAGACATGTCTCAAGAGCCGCTACCTCGCCGCTACCGGAAGCCGAGCGCGCACCCTTCAACGAGCAGTATGTGCGCTTGATGTGCACACATGACCCGACACATGTTTCGGAGTACGTGGGTCTGCTGCCCACGCGCGATCTGCATCTTAATAAAGTCCTGCCGACGATAGAAGCAAACGGCGTCATCGATGCTGCGGTGGTATTGCTGGCGAGGGATGGTCTTGCTCGGGATGCCGTCGATCGGTTGGTGACTCATTTACACAGCTTGCAGCACGCCTTGATGAGCATCATTGCCGCAGTGATAAGCAACCCAAGTACCGGCTCCACGCGAGAGAGTACCGAGGGGCTCGTCGAAGATATACAGAAATACAGCAAACTGGGAATATGGCTATGCCAAGGCCAGAGTGCCAACTCGCACAGACGGCCGCGTCCACGTACCAACTTCGCCTGGGATGTGAAAGAGGACGACCTGGATCTGGATGAGTATCTATGGCTGAACCTGGTGGATGCTGTTGTACAGGTTAGCAAGGAAGCCACGCCCAGACTCCATCGACTGGACGAACGTCCCAGCGAAGCAGGCGCGGAGGCATTAGACGCAGCTAAGCTTGCTACGGCCTTGCGTGCCAACGTCCAGCAGGTCTTCACGGCTCTCTTGACCGCCACAGCGACTTCTACCGCCGGCCGTTCCGCCAATCAACCGACTCGTGCGCACCACACTCACGACAATCTCAGCTTCCTACGCGTCCTAAGAGCTTTCCTAACCCGTGCGGCGACCTCGGCACCTTCGCTTGCGGATCTGCGCGCAGTGCTAGCGGACATCTTCTCCGCGTACGCTTTCGAGCAAGGGATCCTGTCCCTCGCGCACGAGCTGCTCGGCTCAGACGTCTTCGTGGACATCCAGCAAGCCAACGAACTTCGACAACGAGGTTGGCGGCCGCGGTCGCAGGCGTGCGAGCACTGCAAACGGCGCGCCTGGGGCCAAGGGATCGGCGAGCTGATTTGGGGCGAATGGGTTGGTAAGGAGCAAGAGCGCGAGGCCGAAAAGGCACGTAAGGTCGTGGAAAGAGTTGGGGGCGATGAGGCCAGACGGCTTGAGCGTGGAAAGGCGAAGGCAAAAGCTGCGGTCGTTGCCACACCCAGTGGTGAAGCGCAGAGCGAGGTGTCCCGGACGCTCGCGCTGGTGGTGTTTGCATGCCGGCATGTCTTTCATCGGGCGTGCCTCGATGCCGATTATCGCGACGGGAGACCGCTCGGGGGGGAGGTGTATAGATGTCCTTTGTGTAGCGAACAGGCATAATACGAATGATCGAGTTCTTATCCTTCAGTATGTCAGCTACTGCGTTGTGATTTGTATCCAGGTATTTTGTACATGTAGTGCAAGTACATATGCTAGATAGCAGCCTCAGGACGCAAACCCCAAACGCCTCCAACATCAACTTCACGCCTTCAAGACAAGCCGTCTCGTCGTTACCCATCGTCCCCGAAACAACATTACTGAATACGATAATGTCCTCCTTCTTCTGGCTCACAGGCTGCCTCTCCAGCGCTTCCGCCGTCGCCCTCGGGGCCTTTGGCGCCCACGGTCTGAAAACCCGCATCAACGACCCTAATCGTCTCGCCAATTGGGGCACGGCGGCGCAATATCAGGTATACCAAACCACATCGCCTCCAAGTAATCACATTAGGCGAGAAAGAGGTTGACAAAGTAGGGAGAACAGTTGATCCATTCCATCGCTCTCCTCGTCGCGGAACAAGCGACCCCGACAACGGTGGCGAAGAGTGGGGGAAATGTTTGGGCTAAGGGGTTGTTTACTGCTGGGTGAGTATATCCATCACTCCCTGGCTCTCCTGGCTTCACTTGTCTTTCGTGTGTATCAATCAATCTTGACATCTGACGAGAAGGGTTATATACCTTAGTATAGCAATGTTCAGCGGCTCCATCTACCTCCTCGTCCTCGACCCGGAGCGGTTCAAGGTCTTGTAAGTTCTCGATTGTTACCTGACCCCGCCAACCGACTACATCACACTACGAGAACCTCGATCGAGTGGATGGATGGATAGGAGACTGTTACATGTGTCGTTGACTGATGCGTGTAGGGGTCCCGTTACGCCGGTAGGCGGCACTTGCCTTATCGGCGGATGGGTGGCATTGGCGTTTGCGAGTCGAGGACGGGTTCGGATTTGATTTGTCGATATGGAGATGAGAGATAGGCTGGGCTGGACGGGACTGAATGCTGTAATTGGATGTGATATATACAGATCGGTAGAGACAATTACTTTGTATCAAATAAACTGTAATCGACCATTACGGTCGTCGTCCCGGCTCTGAACGGATCTCACCACCGATCCGCCATAATCCCCACCCACGCTATGCCAATCACACAGAAACTTCGAGTCGTACTGTAGGGAAAGGCCTACAGTTCCTCCTTCCTCGGAATCCGTATCTCCCAACTCCGCGGCTTCACCGGCACACCCAGCCAGTACTCCGTCAGGCGGGAGAGCTCCGTGATGACGATCCCGCCCAGCTTCCAGGGTAATTCGTACCAGCTGCGCAGCACGAGCAACAAGGTCCGATAGACCAGCCCGAATTCCTGCCAGAATTCCTCCTGCAGAGTCTTTTTCCGTCGCTTGGGAGTCGTTGCAGCAGGAGATGGCGGCTCGTGGTCATCCGTGTGGTCGGCGGACAGGCTCTGCTCCGGCGAAGCGAGTTTTCGGGGTGTTGCGAGAGGGTCTTTGCCTTCTGACTCCGCGGCTGTCATGTCGCGGAAGTGTTCGAGGGCTTTGAGAGCGGCGCTGATCTTGTCCAGGGTGTTGATCAACGCGACGAGTTCTGTGCGTCGGAGGAGGGGTTTCCCTTCACCGGCGGGTCCATTACCGAACTCGAACAGAACCTTGAGCGCGGTGCCGAAACCGGCGGTCTGCACTTTCCCCCACAGTCGACACTTGTCGCAGCCGACGCAGTCCATGATCCTACTCACGTTCCGGAAGCGGTTGCGGAAGTCCTCCTTCAGGCTGATGCCGTTCGTCGCGGTCTGGTCCTGGAACATGACGCTCTCGTCGAAGATCTGCGGGCCGGACGGGATGGCGCCGGCGAGGGTGCGGATCATGTCCTTGGTTTTCCGGTCCTGGACGGGGTCGCCGGTGCAGAAGGTGTAGTCCTGCACGTAGTCTCTGAGCTTGCCCACGGCGCGTAGCACGAAGGCGTAGTTGAAGTACAGGTTCGAGATGCGCTCGGGGTGCTCGTGTAATCGGTCTTTGTAGCACTGCAGGTTCGGACCCCATTGTCCGGTCGTCTGGTTGAGGTAGTCGTAGCATAGGTGGGTCGAAATCGAGGCATGCATCCCGGAGATGACTCGGTAGAAGACGCGCTTCTCTAAGCATTCGTCCTCCGTTTCCAAGGCTTCTTCCGGCGCTCCCGAGTCGAGGGCTTGCTGGCGATCATGCGCTCGCATGACCTGTTTGAAATCCAATGCAGCTTGGGCTTGGTTCTGGGAGAGACCGGCAAGCGGCGCGGACAGGCCAGGCACGTTGACGCTTCGTTCGTTGCTCGGAGGCTTGGAAAAGCAATTCTCCCAATAGATGGCTTCCCATACCTGATGCGCACCCTCTCCGGCGTACCCAGTGAACCGCTCGGGATTCTCCGACAGACTCACGTAGTCTCCTTTGGCGCTGACACTTTCGTCCTCGGGAACACAGTAATCCCGATCATCGCACTCGTCGTCGTATTCCACCACGCAACTCTCGCCCACGCTCTCTCCGAGCTCTCCCAGCAACGGTCTCTGCCGTTCCTGCTGCTGCTTTCTGCCCGGATGTTGCGCCTTGGGCCCTTCCAGCTTGCTCAACTCTTCCGCCCTCCATATCTTCGGGACGTCCTCTTCGTTCTCCAAAGTCGACACCGCACACGCTATGTTGCCGCAGAGCCCATTCTCATCGTTCCAGAACGGACAGACTTTATTGTACAGGTTGAGGCGGTAATACGAGAAGAAGTCCGAGTTATTCGCCAGATTCCGGACGTATGGGTGCAGTTTCGTGTTCAGGGTGTCGAGGTCGGCGTATGATGCGCAGGCGTCGGACACTTTGGCCTTGGGCTCGAGCTGAAACGCATTGAGCGGACGGTGGGTGTAGGAAGGGTTGGGAGAGGTACTTACAGCGCAGACGTCTGGGCTTGAGTGAGTGGAGGTGGAGTCAGCGGCACGCGCTTGGCAGTCTCCGCCGAACAGGGCGAAGACTACCAGGTAGAAGGCTTGTGCCGCGGATTTGCGCATTGTGATGAGCTGTTCCCTTCATGTAAGCCAGACGTCAGGCGCTGTGAGTAGCGTTGCATTGTAAAGTGTGCGACGGAAGTACGACTTACCTCTTAAGAGCACGGGTTGCTCTCGTGCACGTTATTGATGGACATATGCAGCGGTATGTACCCAAAGCAGCGTTGGAGGACAAGTAACAAAGGGCTCCAACGGAAGCCGGCCGTGATGAGATGAAGTGTACAACGGAGCAAGAAAGGAGAGTCTAAGACAGAAGCAAGAAGAGAGTGACCGACCGGTAGAGGAGTACGGGTGATGTGGAAATGTATTATTATAAGTACAGTGGTTGTATCAGGTGTCAACTTGGAAAGGTGAGGTGTCGTTCGTTGATCGACTCTATAGGCTTACGTCATTTACTGTGGCGCTTCCGCTTCCGTTTCCGTTTCCGTGCGGAAGCGGTCCCGTCCTTCTCATGTGGCGCACGATCACTGCGGGCTCTCCCGCGACATCAACTTCCTTTGAAATTCTTTCGCCGCAGACATCAACAGCAGCCAGATGGAAACTTCTCTGTGACACTTGTTGAGTGAAAGACAAGCACAGTGTCACTCCAAACAATCTGAATTGGTACGTTTCTTCCATCCCCTCTGTCTCCCGCTCGCGTCAACACAAATGATGAGATCTCCATCACTACCCTACCAAAACAATCTTTAGGAAGAGCCGGAAAAGGCATGGCATTTGGGTATCGACATATACACTTATCGCCGTCGGTGCTTAGAATTGGGAGTCTGACAAACAATAACAGCAAGCCTCATGGTTTCTTGCTCACCGGACTTCGATCTGCAACGCTGACTTCTCGACTGCGTAGGTTTCTTCATTCGCGAAGGGTATTCTGAGTGAACGTGCTATGGAATGAGAACGTCTCGTGGGTGGATTTGTCTGGCCCTGACATGCCGCTTGGTTCGTTGTAGGTTTGGGTGGGCTCGGTCTGCTATGCGTTCACAGTCGAGCGCCGTGAAACGGAGATCCGTAGGGAGCTCGTAATGGAAGGCTCGCAAATTCTCGTCATTGATTCATTGGGAGTACGTGCTTGTGTAGGGGCACGGAAATGGATGGGGAGTTCATCGAATAGAACTCATTCATTCCGGAAACCGCCAGGACTCAACCGCAACAATGCCTTGTAAGAATCCATAGTCTGCGCGCCAGTCTCCCTCGGACGACGCCGCACCCCAACAGTCCGGCCAAGAGTGCTCGCTCCAGACGCCTTGCTCCTAACCCCTGACCCAGAATCCTTGGCCAATCAACACTCCCCAACAAACGCCATCCCACCCGCACCTCTCCATCAAACCGTAGGATCATGATACAAGAAATTGATATCCCTCGGCCTCTGCCGATTCGACCTGACAAACTCGGCGTCCCCCGGCGGCCGTTCGGCCTTGGTATTACTCGCGAGCATGCTCTGGATCGAAATGCAAATGCTCTCGACGTTGTGCACGGGGCTCCAGCCCTGGGCGTCGAGCAGGTCGAGGCAGATGATGCCGTTGCTATAGATGTGCGGGTGCAGGGGGATCTTGCGGTCGACGGGGCCGGCGAGGGGCAGGAAGACGACTTCGGGCGCCTCGATGGGGTAGGAGGGGGAGAAGAGGAAGCGGAGGCGGTAGTGGTCTCCCGGCGGGTAGATGGGGTTGTCGGGGACGGTAAGGTCCATTTGCCATTCGCGGAGGTCTGGGGCGGAGACGAGGGTGATGCCGGGGGGGAGGGTGCCTTGGATCTGTGTTTGTTGTCCGCGTCAGTTTATGTGGTGGGGGGTATGTGGATTGTGAGGCCGTGTACGTACTTTTGTCAGCTCCTTCTGTAGCCTTTTACTGCTCATGCCCGCCATGGCTGCGAGAATCCTGTCCAACGCGGTGAATGCAAGCGTTCTGTCTTGGGAGTCAACCAGGTGTAAACGTCGAATCGCGCACAGTGACTTCGAGTGATGTGGTGTGGCGCGTGACCGGAGGTAAGCCTGGGGAGGTCGATAGGCGTCGTTCTGCGGGCTTGGTAAGGTGATGGCCGGGGCTAGGACTCCATAGGTAATGTGCTCTCCACTGTCGCTATACGTTCGGAGTGATTGATGCAGTCGCCACTGGCTTATTTCAGGCAGTGAGCAGTGGACTCGGTAGGTCAAGATCTTGGTAATGGGACTTGGAGGTTGGAGTTGTTGATTATAGAATCACATGCCTGCCTGCTGCTTCCTATACAGCGGGTACAAGCGGCGGGGTAGCACATCTACTATACAAGAAGTATACATCTATACATCTATCTACCTATGTAGGTATATGCGATTTGTATACTCTGTCTACAGCCGCAACAATGTTCAACACATGTACAGTTACCATAGGTGCATGTATCCAGCAGGCTCATCTTATCGCCATGCGAAGACCATCTCGTCTACGCGGCCGTTTCTTTGTTGACGTGGCGGGGACCCTGAAGGTCCGAGATGCAGCCAGGCTGAGGAAGCTCAGCCCCGCGCCCAAACCCAGCCCAAACGAAACGAAACGAGGCGCAGTCCTGACTCCGGTGGGTTCAAAGGGGGCTACTTCACCTCCTGAACATTCCTTGCACAACTCATACCTGTAAGCAACAACCTGCCGCACACCTACGAACTGTGACTGTCTGTGGTGTGGCATCGACACCTAACATCTATCACCCATCCACACAGCCGAGGGAAGCTTCAGCAATCCCCCTAGAACGAACGAAGGAGCACCCTACCAACTGGGTAAGGAAAGCAGACAGGGCAGGCGGCCTCGAGGCTGTCGGGAGAAGAGGAAGGCAACATGTCGTGTGAGTAATGCAACGTCGATTTGCAACCCAACAACAGGTCACGTCTGGGCGATTTACTTGGCCATCACATCTCACCGCCATCCCACTACCATCCTAAGCACCCACTATCTCGATCCTCGAAGCGATTCGCGTTGTATGCGCTTCGACAGCCTACCTTCTCAACCCGAATAATGTCCAGCGGTAGATTCGCGTCTTCTCGTCGACGTGCACCCTGCTGACTTGACCCTCCATAGTAACGAACATGCTCAACAAGCTCCACGGTCAACCGGCCAGCTATGATCGCAAGAGCCAATACAAAATGGGCCGCACGCTCGGCGCAGGCACCTATGGTATCGTCAAGGAAGCCGACGGCCCGAACGGCAAGGTCGCCGTCAAGATCATCCTGAAGAAGAACGTCAAGGGCAACGATCAGATGGTGTACGACGAGCTGGAGATGCTCCAGAAGATGAGACACCCGCACATTGTCCGATTCGTCGACTGGTTCGAATCACGGGACAAGTACTACATCATCACGCAGCTGGCGACGGGGGGTGAACTGTTCGATCGGATCTGCGAAAAGGGCAAGTTCACGGAAAAGGACGCGAGTCAGACGATCAAGCAGGTGCTCGAGGCCGTCGATTACCTCCACCAGAACAACGTCGTGCACCGCGACCTCAAGCCCGAGAACCTGCTCTACCTCACCCGCGCCCCGGACTCGGACCTCGTGCTGGCCGACTTCGGCATCGCCAAGCACCTCGACAGCCCGGACGGCGTGCTCAAGACCATGGCGGGTTCCTTCGGCTACGCCGCCCCGGAAGTCATGCTCAAGAAGGGCCATAGCAAACCGGTCGACATGTGGTCCCTGGGCGTCATCACCTACACCCTGCTGTGCGGCTACTCCCCCTTCCGCGCCGAGTCGCTGGCCGACCTGATCGACGAGACCAAGCACGGGCGCGTCGTCTTCCACGAACGCTACTGGAAAGACGTCTCGCCCCAAGCCAAGCACTTCATCCTCACCCTCCTCAAACCCGACCCCCACGACCGCGCCACCTCGACCCAGGCCCTGCGCGACCCCTGGATCGCCGGCGTCGGCGCCACCGACCACAACCTGCTGCCGGAGATCAAGGCGTACATGTCGCGCGCCCGCCTCAAGCGCGGCATCGAGCTCGTCAAGCTCGCCAACCGCATCGAGTCGCTCAAGATGCAGGAAGACGAGGAGGAGGACGTGCCGCAGGAGGCCGACGTCCCCGCCGACGCCCGACAGGCGGCGCGAGAGGCCGTGCACGCCCATTCGCATGCGCAGCCGCACTCGCAGTCGGGAGGGGGAGGGTTGAAGCCGCCGGAGGAGCATGGCTTAAAGCAGAAGCGGAGTCTGTCCAAAATAGCGAAGAGTGGAATCTTCCGTGAGGTAAGCCTTTACTTCCCACCCTCATCCTCTCACATGGGAATTTGATCGCGCTGACTTTCACTTGCAGGTCGTCTTGGCCAAGGTTCGCGAAATGAAGGCGCAGGAGGAGCAGCAACGGACCATCAACGAGGCAACCGGGCACACGCCGAAGAAATGATCGGGGTCTCGTGGTGTGTGTGTTCCCTTCGTCATCGCCTGTCTTTCTTTCCTCGTTTGGCCGAGCGTTTTTGGGTTGGGGAATCCTGGAGCATGATAAGCATTGATACTAGTAGCTGTTCTGGTGAGTTGTAAGGCGAGGTCCCAAAGCCTATGATCCGCGGTGAATCAAAGGGTCCCAGCAGAACTGGCTGTGCGAGTTGTATACGCCGTGTGCTACCTACACATGTATGTACCCAGAGCAGGCACAGCTCAAGTACAGCCCTGCGTGAGAGAAGATGCCCAGCTTGTGACAGTCACGTGCGCGCGTGTCTGGGGATTTGGTTGGCACGTGAGCGCGATCCCAAAGTTCCGCCCTCTCGGGGCCCATTTCACCCGCAATTCATCCAACCTCGGCATTTACCAAGAACGACTGCATCTCATCATCGACACCGCAAACTCCAGCTCACGGAACACAATCATGGCGCCAACATCATGGCCGCTCTATCACCCGCCTCGAAGGTACTCATCCCTCAAACCTCACCCATCCCCCCGCACCCATCCAAGCAACTACTAACCCGACACCAGAAAGCCCTCGCCAACCTCCGCGCCTTCAAACCCCCGCCCACAACCCACTAC
>Ga0268244_10000495_pt1 | contig 16420 bp, 22 predicted proteins | sample AgamicMgSfe_FD_200258 | JGI IMG/M metagenome (GOLD analysis project Ga0268244, IMG submission 200258) | Agave microbial communities from Guanajuato, Mexico - Mg.Sf.e (v2) (version 2) | ecosystem: Host-associated > Plants > Phyllosphere > Phylloplane/Leaf | place: Guanajuato, Mexico | collected... | reverse complement strand
TTCCTTCCCATTCCCCAAAGTAAGAAGAAACAACCAAGGCAGTGAGTGGTGGTCATCGCTCCGGCAACCGTTGAATGTCATGTCCCATTGCGATCTTTGTATTTTTCCCCTTGACTAGCTATAGCAGCAAGCAAGCAAGCAAGCAAGCAGCACCCCATCCCCAAACCACCATCTCATCCAGCGTGTTGCGCACATATGTGTCTCGGGGAATGAAGACATACACCCAAAGGTGTGAACAAAAGAGCGCGGAGGGGGCGAAAGATATTACTCCTGATATGTGTAGAAAACAGGCACCGCGGACTTTTTTCCCCATTCTGGCGTAATAAAGGACAAGAAGGAAGATGGCATAAGGTGGCATTCTTGCTGATCTCGGAGCGCTGGAGGAAATTTGGGGTATCGATATCGAGGTGAGGAAAAACGGTTGTGTCTGCTGTCTTTTTGACTGTCCTAGTTGTGGGTTTGCTAGGTTGCGTAGAGTGTCTCGGTGAGGGGCGGGTAGATATCCACGGCCGTGCGGTGCGCGTGGCTGCGTGCAATCGTACAGACTGACATATCGTCGTCGTTCGAGGCTGGTGCATACGCCGCATGAGGTTTCCCAAACCCCAGACCCAAAGCCCATCGATAGATCATCCCTCTCGATCATCCTTCCTCTCTAGAGCAGGTCGCCGATTCACATCGCCCACGGGCCAGCCTAATTGCCCGTGAGGTCCGCTCCAGCCTCTATCGAGTCCCCGAAAGCGAAATTCGCGTCAAAGCCAGACAACCCATCATCCCCGCCCGTGTTGAGAAAGCTGTCAAAGTCAAAGGTGTCGAGCACGTTGTCTCCGTCCAAGTTGGCGAATTCCAAGTTCATGCCGAACTGATCCGGGCCGTCGAGGTTGAAAGGTTGCACGCCCATGTCGGGGCCTGGCGGTTGGACGGCGCCGGGGGGAGGCTGCTGGTTCGGCGGCGGTTGGGTCGGGGCGTTGGGGTGTTGCTGGGCCCCGTTCGGGATGTTCTTGTTCTGTTGGTGGTTAAACGAGTTTTGATGCATCGGCGTCATCGGCGTGGCCGGGGTCGGCGTAGGAGGCTGTGCTTCGGCTTCCGAGGCTGGTGTAGCGGCCGTTTGGTTTGCGCCCTTCTTGTTTGCCTTGTACTTCAGTCAGTTCTATACAGAGTGCGCGGGTTTCAACGAGACACACCTTCTTATTCTGCTCGCCCTTCTTGCCGGTTTTAGGCTTCGTCGTCTGGCTTGGCGTCGGTGGCGCTGCGGGCTGCGCGGGACTACTCGGCTGCGTTCCGTTCTGCGGCCCAGGTGGCGCCGGCGGACCCATGTTACCCTGGGGCTGCCTGGGTGTTGCATTCGGTGGGCCCTGTGCCGGTTGTTGCTGCCCAGGCATCATCTGCGGTCCGCCTGGCTGTCCCTGCCAAGCGCCACTGGGCATCTGCATACCTTGTGCTTGGCGCTGCTGTAACATTGCCATCTGCTCGGGCGTCATCTGGGGACCCATCGGGTGGTGCGGCGGCGGTCGCATGTTCATCTGCCCATTTTGCATCATGTGGCGGATCTGAGGGTTGATGTTGTTCGGGTCCATCATGCCGGGTTGAGGCGAGCCGCGCCCGGCCAAGTCACCGTTGGGAGACATGCCGGCTTTCTTCATGTTCGGTGTGCCACGCGCCATGTCGTTTGGATTCGGAGACGGGTCGCCACCGCGGCTACCCGACGGTGACATGCCGGTTGGGAAGGGCTGCCCGTTGGGGCCGACGCCGGCGGGGTGCGCCATGCTGTCTTGCTCCTGCCGCGCCATCAGCAGCCTTTTCTTGTTTTGTTGCTCGAGCAGCATCAGCTGCATCTGATAATCCTGAAGCGCGTGACTGCCCCCACCGCCCCCTTGAGCCGCCGCAACGGCTGCGACGGTGGGGACTGGTGGCATCCTCGCACCATTCGCCGCAGCAGCATAAAACTCGCCCGTGGCACCGTCCATGCCGGCCTGGCTCATCGGGCTCCCCTGTGCGACGGCGGGACCCAGTGTCGCTGAGTTCGGAGGCATGCCCTTGCTCATGTTAGAATTCGCGTTATTCATCGCGGCCTTCATCTGTTGCTGAATGGAAGCAGAATACGTCTCCACCGCCTTGACCTGGTGATTAGCTGGTTGCAAGGACAGTCCGGCAAGTTGTCGGGGCGAGAGCTGCGACGGATCGATGCCCCTGGCGCGCAGAAGCTCTTGTGTCTGGACAGGAAGTGCGCTGACATCGAAGGGAGGGACGAAATTGGTTTGGGGACCCACCTGGCTGCTTTGCATCTGGCCTGGTGGACCAGGCCGGCCTTGATTCATCTGAGGCATGTTGCCTTCCAGCCGTTGGCGCTTGGGAGACGGTGCGTCGCCAGAACCAGGTGAGCCCGTTCGTGGTCCATCCATACCCATGTGCGAGCCTTGTCTTTCCATCTGGTTGGCCTGCATCTGCGCATGCTGCTGCTGCTGCTGCTGTTGTTGTTGCTGTTGCTGCTGCTGGTGGTGCTGTTGTTGCTGTTGCTGCGGCTGCTGCTGCTGCTGCTGCTGCTGTTGCTGCTGTGCCTGCTGTTGCTGTGCCTGCTGTTGCTGTGCATGCTGCTGCTGTGCATGCTGTTGCTGCATCACGCTCCGCATGTGTGCCTGTTGCTGAGGCGTCCTGCGACAAAGCGTTAGCTGCGCTCAACGCTACGCGCGTCCCTTGATACTGCCTATTGAGCATGTAGGAGAGGACGCGATGACTTACAAGTTCCTCGGGTTTTGGATGGCTTGCCTCTTGAGATCGTTCGCCATCCCCATGCCGTTGTTCATGCCTTGCACCATCGTATTGTAGCCACGCATGTTCTGCATTGCAGCCGGGTCCATGTTGCCCATCATGTTCGTGCGAGTTTTCTGCGCCTGCCGTTGCGCGCCGACGTAGCTCAGCATCGACGCCTTCCCCTTCCCACGGTTGCCCTGGAATATCTCCCAGAACTGACACCACCAGTCTTGCAAGAAAGGACCATCACCCAATTGCGCGGGTGCTGGCAGGTCGTCGGGCAGGTTCTTGAGTTCCTTGCTGTCAATGTCCATATCATCAACGTTACCGTTGGACTGCTGGCCACCTTGGCGCTGGCTGGGGGACTTCTTGATGTCTGTTTCGATTTCCATGTGCTTCACGAACGACCGTGCGGTCTCATGTAGTTGATTCCGCAAAAGGTAGTCGTAAATGGCCGTGTTGAGCCTCTTGACCGCGTCAAGGCCGTTGACGGCACCGCTGCTCCCTGGCGTACCGATATTCACCTGCTGTGCGACGGCAGGGCCTCCACCGACAGGTTCACCGGCCATGGCCGCCATGTTCATTTGCTGATGTTGTTGTTGTAATTGTAGTTGTTGCTGCTGCTGCTGCTGCTGCTGCTGGTAGTTCATACTCGAGCGCGAGGTGTTGACCGCGGTCTGTCGATGCGCTACCAACGTGGTCATTCAAATCAAGTGGTTCTAGCAAGTGCAGGAGTGGGATGAATGCTCAGGTGCTGTGTGCGTGCGGGTCGACTGGACGTTGCCCCCCAGCGGCGGACGGCGACGATGCGCTTCCGGTGCAAATCAGCGCTGGGCGTGGAGTGTGGTCGTCGCGCGCTTTCGGTCAACGACTCGGGAGCGAGTGTGGTAGAGATTCGATTTGAGCGCGGAGGGTGAGGTTAGGAGGCTAATGTGTTGTATTGCGACGTGGTTGGGTGGCTTCGAGATGGACCCATGCGGACAGAGCGGGCTTAGTCCCCCCGAGATCGGTTCTCCGCCAGTTCACCGCCGTGGCCGACGAGTCCGCTGTGCTGGCTGTGGGTGGAGGCGAGCGGAAGCGCCAGGCGTGCGCTGGGGCGGGGAGTATAGGTAGTAATGGATGGTGGTGTAGGGTTGTCGTTGACAGCGGGTAGTGGAGCGAGGGTAAGAGTTTAAGGCGAAGGTGACTGACTCTGGGCGCGCCCCAGCCGGCGGCACCTCACGGGCGGCGAGCGAACGATTAAGTACGTCGTTCCGGCTGCCGAAATCCACCAAGCCTCGCGCGTACCGAGCAAGCGACGGGACGAGATATGTGTGAAGGTATGAATGTGGTTTGGATGTACGTGAACAGGGTGGCCAGTGGGATTGAGAAAGAAGAGGCAACGGGAGCGGGTGGATGTTGCGCGGATGGTGAAGGAGGAGGACGACACCACGCTGCTTCGTCGCAATTCCAGGTCGGAGTCGGCGATCGCACGTGAGAGATCACGGGATGCCCGCGCTAAACCCTACAGGTTCGACGCTACGTCCAATTACCGCCGCAAGACCCTGGATTTCGACGTGAATAATAAAATATCGACATTCGACCAACAACCGACATCGACAAAGGCGAGATGAGATGGTCCTTCTCTCGATCAACGTAGTTCGTGCGCCGTGATTATTCGCCAAATACATCTACCACTCACTTCCTACATGGGCAAGTAGCTTTGTGGTGAAGTTTTCTTCCCCGAACGATAGGTAGGTAGGTAGGTAGGCTGGGAACGTTAGGCGACTCTCGTATAGGGGTCCAGATCCATCATGTTGTGCTACCCACCCAACGCCCTTGCGCTCTCTTGCCTGCTCTCTCGTGTGGAGGGATGATCTGGAACTTTGGCATACACGGCAAAAGGCATCGACGGTCAATGCTGGTCCTCTCGCGAGGCGGCTTTGAACCGTGCAAATTGCTCACGCGTCTGTGAGGGCTAGATGGGGCAGAATTTCGTTATCCCCACCGCTGCCTGCCCGGTAGTCGTGAAGCAACGAAAATACCCCTACTCATCATCGGGAGGCATTTCGTCCTCGATGAATCTGATCAGCGTGATCCGCATCTCGGTCGTGTCGTTCCCGCGCAAAACGTCGCCGACAAAGTGCGCTTCCACCTGCATTTGCACCTACACCCTGGGATCAGCCACTCGGGTCGGGCGACTGGGAGGACCTCGCACTTGGCTCACCATCTCGAGTGCTCCTCGGATCACCCCACACAGCAGATTGCTATACCAGAGCTCCTCCTGCGCCCGTCCGTCATCCGGTAGCTCCACCCACTCCGCCAACGGGTTCTCCTCAAGCACCAGGTGGAAGCTCTTCCCATCCGGGCTCCAGTTCGTCACCGCAGGGACGACGTTGAGGAACATCTTGAAGCCCACTTTGCTGATCATCTCCGCCGTGTCTTTGAGGTTGGAGCAGGCGCCCGAGTTCGTTTTGGCGAGGAAGTCCTCGATGAGGCGGAGACCGATGTTGTAGCCCATCCGATCCAGCTCCGTGTTCACAGCCGCGTAGTCCGTTTGCGGGTAGGAGTCGCCGATCATCGTGGTGTTGGGTAGCGTCAGGTCGCGACAGAGTTGAGAGACGATGGTGCCGTATGTCAGAGTTACTACTTCGGCATTGAGCTTGTCCACCCTCGACCTGGATGCTGTCAGAAGATGTCGGCGCGACTGGGATGAACCGTATCCGCTCAGACGTACTTCCACACTCTACCACAGCTGTCAGCCAGCTTTCGGTGCCTCCATTGTGTAGTACAGCTCACTCTTCGCCCAAGCGAGCGGCTTTGCTCGAAGCCATTTTCTCCTGCGCCTATCCGTCGGACGCGAAACGACTTCTCTTCACCTCATCGCCTAGTCCTCGCTGGTAGGCTGCTCAATCGGTGATGTGCCGTCGGTGCTTCTGACTTGTAACGTTGCGTAGTCAAGAGTGCTGTAAAAGTTGCTGGGAGGATGGAAAAGCGGCCTGAGGATCAGGGCCCAGCATCCGCACAGTCGGCCTCCCACACGTTCGCCGTCGGCACGGATTCGGCATCGGCGCTTGCCGAATGCAGGTCCCCATCCCGAAGAAAGTTTGAGTGTATGGACACCACAGTACCATGCGTTTGTAGTCTTCACAAAACGCCCTATACCTTGCCAGTGCGTTCACCAAAGCCTTGTCGTACTGGTCGCCCGTGTTCAGTCTGTCGCCAGAGAGTGCTATCAACCGCTCCCAAGCATGTCCGGCGAAAAGCGCCCAGCATCGTTCGGCAGCACACAGCTGGTGAAGAGGCAGAGGTCAGACGCGGATCTCAATGGCAGCGCGCTCGCGAAGACGAATGGCGGCAGCGGCGCACTCTCACTCGGTGTAAGTCTCACAACCCTTCCACACGTCATTGCGAAAACGCAGAGCTAAAGCGCGACGCGAAGGGGAGCAATGGCTGATCTGTGGAATGATGAGAGTAGGCTCATGGCGCTGCCGGACTGCAGGCACCGGTCATGGAATCGAGTGGTAAGTAGTTGGATCGCCGCTGATACCCCCAGCAGTACTGACAAATTGTTACCAGGCCACTCCGGCGAAGTCTTCACAGCCCGCTTCTCCCCGGATGGCGCCTCCATCGCATCGGGTAGTATGGACCGCAGCATCCTGCTCTGGCACACCACCGGCGAATGCGCAAACTACGGCTCGCTGTCGGGCCATAAGAGCGCAGTCCTCGATCTGCAATGGTCACGCGACAGCCAGGTCATCTACTCTGCGTCCGCGGACGCGCACATCGCGAGCTGGGATATCTCGACCGGCGACAGGATACGACGGCACCAAGGGCACGAGGAGGTCGTCAATTGCATCGACGTGAGCAGAAGGGGGGAAGAATTCGTCGTGTCGGGGTCGGATGACGGATATGTTGGCATATGGGATCCGAGGCAGAAGGCCGCGATCGACTATCTCGAGACATCGTACCCAGTCACGGCCGTGTGCCTCGCGGAAGCCGGGAACGAGCTGTACTCCGGTGGCATTGACAACGACATCAAGGTCTGGGACCTGCGGATGAAAAAGGTCGCCTACAACCTTCCGGGCCACACCGACACCATCACCTCGCTCGCCGTGTCTCCCGACTCGCAGTCCCTCCTCTCCAACTCACACGACAATACGGTGCGGACCTGGGACGTCCGGCCCTTCGCTCCGACCAACCGGCAGATCCGTGTGTTCGACGGCGCGCAAGCCGGGCTGGAGAAGAACCTGATCCGCGCAAGCTGGACGCCCGATGGCAAGAAGGTCGCTGCGGGTGGAGGAGACGGCACGGTCACGATCTGGGAAGCAGGCAGTGGGAAGTTGGTGCAGAAGATGCCCGGTCATCGTGGGACGGTCAATGATGTGCGGATATCCCCTGACGGTTCAATGGGTATGTACACCCGCACATATGAGACTTCGAAGCATGCACCGAACGCTGACAATGGAGCAGTCTTGTCAGCTAGCACCGACCGCAACCTGCTGCTCGGAGAGCTTCCACGATGAAGCACTGGCTAGTCCTACTTTCAGAGCCGTGGTTGGCAGCTTTGCAATGGTATAACAACAAATACGGCATAGTACATGAATGCGGCGGAGCATACTCTACCGGATCCCACCCTTGGATCTCCTAAGGAGCGCGAGAGCTATCGGCTACATGTAGTGCAGCCTTTGCAGCGTTCTGGGTCGCTCTTGCGCTGAACGCCCAGTGTCGCCGCTTCGCACGATGCACGTATACCGACAACCACCGAACGGTTTGAGTAGATTAGCTACCTGTGTACAGTGTTCACGATGTGCGTACCCAGCCAACGATATTCGCTTTCGACGAAGAAGCTAGTCGGACGAGGCTGCGATCAATGACAAGGAGGCTTCGCTCGCATGTGACTTTTCGCATCCCCGGAAGCGACTGGGGGTGCTTCTCGAGGTCTTTCAAGCAACCGGTGAATGCACAGCACCGCATGCAGATGTGGCTTCGATCTCTAACATTTTGCCCATACTGGTTAACTTACACACTCAACCCTCAGCACTCTTCTTCCCTCGTCCGCCCGAAGTAGCAGCAGACGTACCGACAGCTCCGGGTCAACCGTCTTCCCAAACCATCTCTGACACTTCTCGTTACACGCTCCTCGCCTCATCGGCACTCGTATGTCTTTCCTTCCGCGGTTGGATGCGACCGAGCCGGCTTTTCCTCACGAGCTCTCCGAAGTACGGCATTGAGTGGGAGTCGCTCATCGTGTCAATCTTTGCATCACGTGTCGACATGTACTGTAAGCCACGTGCTCGTGATCGAGCTTTGAGGTTACGAATGGCCTCTTTCAGGTGAATCGATAGCATTGAGAGGGAAGTAACGCCGGAGTACCAGATGCGGCCGTTCAATGACTTCGTATCGTACCGAAATTGGATCTCAGCATACGGTGCAGCGTACATCGATGAAGAACATCAACCTACGTGATTCCACAACACGTACGCCGTATGCGCAAAGAAACGTCTCACCGGCCATCAGCTCAAGCATAGAATCCCAGAACCTTATTGGCCCTGTCCATGACCTCCCTCTGACCTTCCACCAGTCCCGCTTCGTCACTGTTCCACGGACTCAGCCCAAAGGCCTGGAATCCATCTCCAGCGTTCACCTTCTCCACGTCCTCCACGCCAGGCCGTCCGACATGCTGCGACTCACCCACACCTCCGCCAAAGTCCGGGCAAGGCCAGCCGTTCAGGAACGCCTCCCTCTGCCGCGCGAGAAACTCGGCGTTCGCGACCGTGAGCGGGCAGGCGGGGATGTACATGACGCTGGAGTCGGACTTGCCGGCATGAACGCTGTCGACCGCGTGGATGGTGTCGCAATGCCAGCTCACGTAGTCGCCCGGATTGACCCGCGGCACGTGCACCATTGATTTGGGGAGGTCGAGGTGTGGGTGCAGGTGGTGGCGCAGCTCTTGACCTCGACCTGGCGAGGCACCCTGGAGCCAAGAGTCTGAACGAGAGGCGAGTTCCCAGTTCTGAGGCGCGAGGAACGCTTCCTCGTACGTCTCGTTTGTTGGATTGGCGGCTGCTTTCTTCGGTGAGAAGAAGGGTCTCAGTAGAAAGTATGCCGTCGCACGGCTCAGGAGCGGATTCACAAGTAGCGTGCCTTCGTACGGTCCGGTATTGGACATGCTGAGCCAGCCTTGGAACATCCTGTACATCGAGCAGGAGCCAATGCCTTGGTACAGGTCCGAGATGACGGGCAATCTACAGCTCGACTCCCAAGGGTCGTACTCCTCCCACTTGCCTTGCCAAATCCGATCGTAGACGCTGCCCTTGCCGTAGCCGTCCGGCTCCCATCGCTCACAACTTCCACCGTCGACGTGCGGGCCGAGAGCGAATTTGGCGTCACCTGGCAACCTCATCCGTAGACGATCGGCGTAGATTGTTGGATGCGACGAGGAGATGAGAGCTTGTGGGTCCTTCGAATGCCAGAACTCCATCAGGAATCTCTGTGCCTTGATCAGATTCGGATGGCTTCGAGCTTTGATCTGTGCCGGAGACCAGTATAGCTCGAACACCTGTGGGTTGTCCTGTGGGAAAGCCTTGGTCTGCGGGTTCTGACGGACGTATTCCCGCAACTCCTCCTTCCAGCCTAATACATCGTTCTGTGGGATAACATTCCGAATTACAGCAACACCGCGCTTCTTGTGCTCAGCCTTGAAGTCAGGCGAGGCATTGTCAATGTCTTTGAAGTCGATCTCGGGTACCGCCTTCGGGCCGAGCTCTGCTATCAGGGGGATTTCTTCACGAAGGGAGGCGAGCAGGCGAGTCCAAGATGCGTGCAGGGCGTCTTCGTTGCTCTTGATAAGTCCGGCCTTCATGTCTGCGAAACGAGACTCGAGTGGCCCGAATTGCAAGCCCAAGAGTGAGGCGAAGGCATCGGATATGTCACCTTCTTTCTTCTGGAGAGGCGCTGCTGTAGCGGCAGTCCGACCGATAAGACCTCGCCTTGCAAGCCTGGACACCTGCTGGCCGGCTCGAAGCTTCGTACACAAGTTGGATGCCATCTTGGTTTCTGTCGGACTGACTTCGCAATACCAACTAGACGTATCAAGTGCGGATGAGGATGGGTGTAGACTTTGGCGGTGATGGATACAGCCTCTTATATATCACAGAAATAACCCATTCATCGCCTCTTGTTGTACCCACCACGAGCGATTAGCTATTGCGCCGACGCTCTGCAGAGACTGGCGAAGATCTGATGTTCGCGGACTGGTATGAACAGGTTCGATGCCGCCAAGTCGGTAGGATGTGAACGTGGCGGGATTGCCGGAATCAGAAACGACCGGCGGGTGAAAGGTGTGCGGTGGCGACAAGCCGTCGGCTTTCGGCTTTCGCCACCACGAGAACCCGGAATATGAAGATACATGTACCTCCGTATCTGTTTGTTTGACACACTGCGGTCGGGCCGCGATACACTCACAAGGCTGATGGTGACATTTAGCGTCGACGTTGGGTATCACGAGGTCACGTGTACTCAGAACTCTGCTGCGACCTAATTCCCTCTGATGCCGCCGTAACATCTCAGTGTATGTACACCGATCGCCACCCTGACCCTCCGTCAACTTGGGAATGGGGATGTCCAACTCAGACGAATGGAGCCTCTCTTCGCCTTCGCGTTCTTCGCGCTGCTGATAACCAAAGCGACAGCATTGATTACCATCTTGACATATACGTTTATCGCTTGAGATTCGTCTACAAACATCATCCTACTCGAGTTGGAAGGGATCTAGAGCAATCATTGCTGAACAAAGGGTCAGGAAAGGGACAACCATGGCCTTCACCGAGATCCCCATCCTCGACCTATCCGAGGCGAGGAACGAGAAGAGCAAGCCGGCCTTTCTGGTGCAGCTTCGGGATGCCCTACTTCACGTGGGCTTTCTCTACATCAGAAACACTGGCATTGAGCAGGAACTGTACGATCGAGTATGCGAGGAGGGCGTAGCCTTCTTCGATCTGCCCGAGGATGAAAAGTTGAAGATCGAGATGAAGAACCAACCATCGTTCTTGGGGTACTCGAGGGTAGGCAGCTATTGGATGCTCCTCTCAGCTCCATCTGTACAGGAGCGCTGACGGCCAGCTCTAGCTCGGCAACGAGATCACGGCGCACAAGGCCGACTGGCGGGAACAGCTGGACCTCAGCACGCCACACCCTCCGCGTAAGCCTACCGATCCGCTCTATCACAATCTCCTTGCTCCGAATCAATGGCCCAGCCAGCTCCACCGGCCTGACTTTCGACCAATCATGGAAGAGTATATGCGTCAAATGTCCGACGTGAGCATGTTCTTCACCTCGCTCATCGCCGAGAGCCTAGAGATGCCGTCGACCGCGTTCGACAACTTCTTCGACCAGGACCAGCAGCACAAGCTCAAAATCGTCAAGTATCCTGACTCCGGAGACGGAGTCGGGCAAGGCGTGGGTCCGCACAAGGACTCGATGTTGACGTCGTATCTGCTGCAAGCGAGCCAGCATAACGGCCTGCAGGCCCAGAACACGAACGGTCGCTGGGTGGACTGTCCGCCCATACGCGGCACCCTGGTCGTCGCGATCGGTCAGGGTATGGAGGCGCTCACGGGTGGTGTCTGTGCCAGCACGACCCATCGCGTCCTCTCGCCCGCCGCTGGAGCTGGCGCACGGTTCAGTATACCCTTTTTCCAGGTGAGTCTCCGCTGATCAAGAGATCCAACAAATATTCGTCTACAGCGTTCGGGCGGTTGATGTTTCTGGCACAGGGCGTCTCGTACGACGCCAAATTCGAATCCATGGAGGTCCCGGACCACGTCCGACAACTGCGTCAACGAATCTTGGCTCGCTCGGGTGGCGGCAGAGACGACGTGGAGTTCACGTTCGTCAAGGGTCGGTGGAACCATCTTGGGGAGGCTACATTGATGAACCGCGTCAAGAGTCATCCCGACGTAGGCGAACGATGGTACCCTGATTTACTGGCTCAAATAAGGAGGCAGCAGGTTCTGTAAGCCTCTGCGGAAGAGCCTCGTGGGTCATGGTGATGATCTGAACGGAATCGCTTCGCAGGATTCGGCTTTAACGGCGCATCGAGTGGGTTCGCTGTGATTCTGATCTCTGAGTATGTACTCGTATGATTGGTGATTATGGCTGACGACGCGGCTGAATGTGTCGAGGTTGTAGGTTGATCGTAATTGACTCTATGTAGCATGGAATGTCGGGTTGAGTTCGATTGTTACCTGCGTTTGACGCGAGAGTCTGCGTTTCGAGCCAGTTCTCGAAACGACTTTAGGACACGGCTCTGACCGCAATGGACATTCGGGACGTAAGATAGGTGACTATCTTGGGGTGGTGGTTGTTATTGGTGAGACAGCACTCGGCCACGCCGCGCATGTGTTGCGCCAGACTGAAAGCGTATGCGAATCTGTACCTCCTTTTCCCAGATGAGTATTCCGGGGTAGATGGACAGAGCAACGCAAGGATGAAACGTGGAGAAGGAGAGAAAAGTATAGAAGGATCAAAAGAAGCAACGTCAATGTCCGACGAGAGGAATCTATATGGGAACAACATGCTCGCGTCAAAGAAGCTCAGGGCCGTAACTTTCACACAACTCGCTCCTTATCATACAATCATTGAACATACAATGTATCGACAAGTAGCACATCGATACATCTCAAAATCTTTTCCCGAAAGCAACGCTCATCCATGGACAAAAACGCGTTGTGAGGCCGCGAACCACCCCAAATCAGCCAGATGCGAGCACGTGCATGGTGAGGATGAAGTCCACATCAGCTAGAGGAGCTGCAGTCCCATGCGACGACTCGGATGCTGTTGTTGGGGAAAAGAGCACGCGCCGGCGTCTCGACCAGGTTTCGACCGTGCCGTCTCTTCTTCATCGTCATTAGATTCGGGAGGTCTTGATGCCCTCGTCTCGCACATGTCAACACTGTTCTGTTGTGTCCAGAAAAGCGCAAACATTTCCCTGAGATCGAAGCAGCATCAGGCATGTCTTAGGGGCACAAGACTGAGCTGTTCCTTCTCATCGCTCTTTTGCAAAAAATGTCATCTGAGAGTCTGCCACCCTCACCCTGATGGATAGTGAGTCAGCGTGTAGCCACGGTTGCTTTGCTCCTGCGAGTGCTGGATCGGAGTGTGTGTCTGTGACGTGTAATGGCCTTCACTGTGAGGAGGCAGGTAGCCTGCGGCCGGTATCGGTGGAGGCTGCATTTGGTTTTGGGGTTCGACGTATTCCGTAGCGGGTGCTACCATGGGCGTCATCTGGTATTGAGCCGCCTGGTAGGCTTGCGGTGGCTGCCTTGACTGGTAGGTGGCTTGTTGTTGCTGTTGTTGCTGTTGCTGCTGCTGCTGCTGCTGGACCTGGTAATTGGCGGGCACTGGATGGTATGGTGCGGGACTGGAGACGCCCATGTTTTGGTACTCCGGTTGGGGTGTCACCTGGGGCGGGTTGTAAGGCGAGTGCTGCACTGAAGGTGTCGGTACGTAGCCTTGCAGAGGCTGTTGTACGTAATGCTGGGATGGCGGCGGGGGTGGCGCGGTAGGCGTTCGAGCTTCATACGGTTGTTGACTCCGGCGGGACTCTTCCTTCACTACGGGGTACCGGTACGTCTGCGGCGCGGTTGACCACTCCATGCGATCCGTTGCGCTGCCGGCGGTGTATGAAGGCGCGGACTGTATCTGAGCTTCCGGCGCTTGGGCGGGTGTGGACGGCACGTTCGTCACGCCGTCGTGAGATCTCCAAGCCGTCAGATTGGGCGCGCCCGCGAGCGCGTTGGCGGTGGAGATCGCCATTGGGGCGTTCGCCGAAGGGGGAATGTGGGCGCCCGGGTAGTGGAAGGATCCATGGCGGGAAGTGGATGACTGCGAGGTCGTGACAGAATGGCTTCGAGGTGTGGATGTGGACGGTGGTCGCTGGATGCTCAGAGCGGACGTTTGATCTGCTGAAGAGGCGGAGTGTATCGACAAGAGAGAAGTGTCTGGCGGATATTGGGCTACACGACGGTCAGCATCAGCAACGCATGGGGTAGCTGGACACCTTACTCTCGACGGGAGGCAGGTTGACTGCATAGCCAGCCTCGCTGAGCCTGCCGCGCAGGTACGTGTTTTCGTGCTCGAGCTCTCGGTTCTGCTGTTGGGTCGCAGCAAGCACTTTTTCGTTCACTTCCTGGGTGGCGCGGAGGTCGCTGATGCTTTTCTCCAGGTGCTCGATGTGATCTTTGGTCCGTTGCCTGATGGCACGCTGGGCCTCTCGATCGTTGGCTCGTTTGCGCTCCAATTGCGCCGCTGACAAGGTCGTGACGCTGCGGGATCCCGCCCTCGACGCTCGTTTCTTCCCCACCGCCGAGCTCCCGGAAGGTCTCCGAGATTCAGACTCGGACGACGCATATCCGTGGGAAGTCTGCCTCTCTGAGCCGTCATTCGCCGTTGAAGCAGTATCCGGGTTCATCGGTGACCATGCGACCGTTTCGCTGAAAGGATGCCAGGGTGATGTCCGAATAACGCACGTCATGGGGGTTCTGGGTAAGCGACGGAGGGTTCACGATGTGCCCGAAGTGCCTTCAATGCTGCCGACGACGTGTGAAACGGTCAGCCTCTCTAGTGTAGATCCCACGTTGGCAAGAGACGCATGGAAAGCAAGGGAGCGATCGGGGAGTCGTTCGGAGGGTGTGTGGGCGCGTGCGAAAGGCCGGCTATGTATATGATGTTGGTCTATGTAGCAGATGGCGGGAAGGAGTCGCATCCGTCAGTGTGTCACAGTGATGCTGGTGGTGCAAAGTAGGAGGGTTTCAAAGGGAACGAACAGTGCGTCGTGCACCGACCGAACGTGGCTCTAGAGAAGGGACGTGTACTATATCTTTATTAGTCGCGATGTGTAACTCAGGAGTCAGGAGCAAACGACGAGCGGTCGGTAGAGGTCGGCAGACTCGACGCTATGGTGTCACAGAACATGTGGGCAGGACCATGGCCCATGGGTCCTAGCCGTGCTCCTACGACCTAGCGTCCTAGGCTTGTAATTTCCAAACGTACGCGTGAGCGGCCTGGGGGAAGAGTTGTCCGCAGCAAGCCACGACACTATGTCGCAAGTTGCATACAGCCACCAGCGTAGCAGCGCGGCGGTAGGCCGTAGGCATGCTACTCTGGGCTACCCGACCGCGACGAGATGTGCGCCAAAAGCGGCGTGAGATTGATACGAGGTGGAGAGGAAATCCGGTAAACCAGATGCCACACCGTCAGACTGATTACGGGATATGGCGTTTGCTGGCAGGTAGGGCCGCCCAGCGCTGGTACGACTACGTACCGCTACCGCCTGTGTCGACGCGATCCTGGTTCCGTGGACCGCGAGGGGCAACCACACGCCGCCTCGTGGACGACTTCGATCCTGCTTCCATCGTGTTTATTCCACGTGCACCTGGGATCGTGGCTCGTGCTAGCGTCTGGTTTTATTAGTGTGCGCCGATGATGATGATGATTGTGAGGAAGAGGGCTCTTCATCAGCCGTGCTGCCCCGTGCAGTAGTGCATCGCCAAAGAGCACGCTACCGGATGACGAGAAGAGTCTCCACCTGGGAGAGTCGTCTGTTGTTGTATGCCATCGTCAAGCAGCAAGCTTGTGAGAAACGCTCTGCGCTCGGTCGACCGTCCTGTCCAGTGTCCGCTTGACAGCCAACCACCCTTCGGCAAACCATTTGCCGTAACATTCTCCCGTCTTGAGAATGCGTTCCAGGTACGCTACGGTCCATAACCTTGACCGCGCGGGGCTGCAAAGAACGCTGAGAGTCCCTGACCATCGCCCGCCTGCCGCCACGAAAAATGTCCGGAAGGCCACGACGAATACACCAGGTCAACCGGATTTTCGCAAATAATCACCGTGGTATTCCCCAGTGCTCGCTCCAGGATTATCATTAACCTTCCATGCAAGTTGTAACCATGTTGTCATGTTTGACGGTTACTGTACCCCGGCCGACGTTGGCGTTCGTCGATGAACATCATCCTATGCGATCGTCAGATGCCCCATCAAGGTTATTGAATTCGTGATGCTCGTCTCGCCATACCGTGAGACTTTGGAGCTTGGAGTCGACGAGCTTGGAGGAAATTGTCCAGAAAAGGCAGCAGAGCCGATGGCTGCCACGAGACTGACGATGCTTCGGTGTCTGCGGGGCATTTCGGACCTATTTCTGATCATACATGTATCATTAGCCCTCCTTGGTCGTCTATGTCGTAGAGGACAAGGAACGATGTACATATAAGTTTATGTCTATACATGAATATAGTTTATCAAGATCTAGAACATACTTTTCTTTTTAGTATATACTAACTAGTATGACTATAACCTAGATCTACTATTAAAGCTCATATAGTATAAAGCTATAAGTAATCTATTAGTAGTCTACCTAAGTATATATACTTTAGTAATACTAGTAATAGCTAAAGGCTATAGTATAGTATTAGAGACTTAGATAGTAAATTTTTCAATAAATGAGACTTAGATTCTAATAAAATAGAGACTAGTACTAAGGAAATACTTTGAAAATAGATTCTCATTTAATGTTACGTTCATGCGGCGCAGCATCAGAAAGGAACATCAGAAAGGAACATTCGGAGCCAATCAAGGATTGAAGGGCTACGTCAGAAGTCACGTGAGCGACCAGCCGACCAGTGACACGGTC
>Ga0268244_10000493_pt1 | contig 16456 bp, 12 predicted proteins | sample AgamicMgSfe_FD_200258 | JGI IMG/M metagenome (GOLD analysis project Ga0268244, IMG submission 200258) | Agave microbial communities from Guanajuato, Mexico - Mg.Sf.e (v2) (version 2) | ecosystem: Host-associated > Plants > Phyllosphere > Phylloplane/Leaf | place: Guanajuato, Mexico | collected... | reverse complement strand
AGGCCTGGTGGGCTGACGTTGTCATCGGTAACAACGCGAACGGCTTCGATGGCTACACTCTTGCCCTTGAGCTGCTTGGATCCTGCAGTCGAGGGGTCTTGCTCGCTCCAGTAGAGGGTCCTGGTGTACGGGTGTACCCAGAAGAAACGTCTATGACGGTTGTCGCTGACCTTTTCGCTACCAGTCTTGCGAGTGTACTTCCAAAGATATTCACCGATCATGGTTTGGGTAATGGCTTGAATCATACGTGGATCAGTCGAGGGAGAAACATCCGATGGGTACATGAAAGCACCAGCTGGGTTGAAACGTTGGTCGACCTCGGATGCAAAGCTGGAGACTGAAGTTTGTCGCGAGATTGGCGAACCAACCTGAGAAGCGCCTGCAACAGGGCGAAGACTGTTCGATTGGCGAATAGACTGTGATCCTTTGCTGATGCTTGGCGTACGTGAACGGACGGAGGCCGACTGCTGTTTCGATTTGTACGCCGAAGCAGGCATGAGTGGAGGTCCCATTGATCCTCCTGGAGTTTTTCCACCGGCAGCAACGATCCTTTCGGTGTGATCTGCAGGGAGTGGAGGAAGAGGTGGAGGATTATTTCTACGCATACTGCCAGCACTTCCAGGACGTTTACCAGTATGTATAGCATCGGCACGCAGGCCACCAGGCTCGGAAGATCTCCTTGGACTGGATGTGTTGGCCATCTGTTTCTGTGGTGATCCGTTGGCAGATGCACCCAAAGCGGCACCAGCAACTGCGCCAGCCGCACCAGCTTCCGCAAATGTCACAGCAGATTCTTTGCCCTTGCCCTTGAGCATGCTGTCAATTTGCTGCGAAGAAACCGCCGTCTGTGTACCTTCGTCCGACGTTTGATTGCGGACCAAAGATGGTTTGATAGGCACGACTGCGTCAGGACCTGAACGTTGAGCGTTATTGGAAATCTCAGTGAAAGGTCGCTTATTCTCGTTCTTGAGGTCTCTTGGAGTGAGAGCGCCATCATCAATGTGACCACCAAAATTGAGCATGGGCAGGTCGTCTCCGACATCTCTGATGACAGCAGCTGGGTCCCTGACCTTTTCTGAAGTCGAAGGACGAACGAGCTGTTCGACGCTTTCTTGACCTGCTTCGACAGTCTGGCCTGCTTGATCTGGTCTTCTCGAGCTTCTCCGTGGAGGGAACATTGAAGCATTCGTTTCTCTGACTCCGACGGGTTGAGAGGACTCGACGGGCTCGACATTCTGGGAGACAATCGAAGATAGCGAGACCGCAGGGCGTGACTTGACTGGCGTGTACTCGAGATCTGCAAATCGAGGGGGAGAAACTGGTTCGGTGTTTTGCGTCATAATGGCTGATTTCTGTGAAGGCAGACCGCGTTCAGGAGTCTGAGGCTCAGTATGCTGGCTGAGGATAGCAGACTGCTCAGGCGCACGAGGCAGTACGGGTGATTCGGGCGCGACATGTTGAGCCACGATACCCGAATGCTCAAGTGCACGTGGTCTTGCTGGTGACTCGGGTGCAGTGTCCAGAGCCATGATGCCTGACTGCTCAAACGCTCTAGGTCTTGCTGGTGACTCGGGCGCGACATGTTGAGCAATGATGCTCGAATGCTGTGGCGCGACTGGCACCGCAGAGGGTGCCGGAATGATAGGTTCTGTATGCTGCGAAAGTATAGCAGAATGTTGCGGTGCTGCTGGGAGCGGAGCTAGCGGAGCAGCAGTAGGCTCTGTGTGTTGCGAGACGATGGCAGAGTGCTGTGGCACTGCTGGCATTGGAGCTGATGGAGCAACAATAGGTTCCGTGTGCTGAGACACAATGCTGGAGTGTTGGGGCACGGCGCCTGCGACTGGCGTTGGAATCACGGGCTCGGTGTGTTGGCTGAGGATAGATGACATCTCGTGTGCCGCAACAGGAACAGGTATGGCCTGCTGCGTCGGGGGCTCGATTTGATGCTCGTTTGACTCGATCGCTTTCTCCGATGCTTGTTGTGGAACATCTTCATCCTTCTTCTCATCGTGACTACCAATGGCGGATCCCGCTATGCCAGCAAAAAGTCCACCAACAGCTCCAGTCGCTGCAGCGAGGACAGACTTAGATTCCTTCTGCTCGGGCTCCCATGGCTCGGTCATCATGCCCGAATCAACCATGTCTGACTTGATGTCGACAAAGCTTCGGGTGGTCGCTGGTGTTGTGCCTGACAGGTCCCTTGAGCGTATCGAAGCTGGAGTGAAGCGGTCCGACTCGATGCCGACACGGCTTGGAGTACCATCCATCTCGATCTCCTCATCACTAAGACCGTCCAGTTCGTCACCCAAACTCTGACCGGCTGGTACTGGTGTGCCTCTATCGCTTGAGAAGTGACTGATAGCAGGGCTGTTGTTCGCACTCGAATTTGCTTCGACAATGTCGCTTGGGCGAGGACCACGACGTATGAGACGACTAGCCCGCATTCTGTACCGAGGTAGCTCGCCTTGGATCGGAAGTTGGCTGTTCTCGTCTTCGTCCGCGGAAGTCGATGCAGTAGAGAAGAAAGATGATCGATCGCCGGCTCTGCGATTGTTGAGAGGTGCGATGCGAGGTGTAACGGTATCTCTCCTGTTGAAAGCACCTTCTGTCTCGGTAGCGTCTCCACTGTCCTCGTCGAAATCTTCGTTTCCTGTCTGGAAAGCCTCCGTCTCAGTGTTAGTGTCGTTCTCGTTCGCAGTTTCAAAGGCATCAGTCGATTCCTCCATTGGAGTGACGAGATATGCACCTGGCATGTCGACTCCATCGTTTCGTGCTGTGGCCGCAGAACTTGTAGACCTCCTGAAAGGTACCTCACCATCATGATCTTCCCACTCAGGATCGTCCATGAAGATTTCTTCCTTGCTCATACGAGCTGCTCCTAGCTGGCTCAAAGACTTCTTCTGCCTTGCCTCTTGCTCAGACCTGCGTTTCTTGATGGTACCGCTTCCACCGTCTGTACGTCTGGACTCGAGTTCGTCTCTGGTATCCTGCAACATGCGCTTGAGCTCAACCTTTTCGGTCTTTTCACGGTGGATATTGTTCTTGAGGTTCTGAATCATGCGGTGAGCATGCTGAAGTGAAGATTTTAGGGTCTCTGTCTCCAGTACACCTTGTCTGGCACCACCCTTTGTGGGTGATGGCGGAGGCGAATAGTCCATGTGATCGCGGTCCGTGGTCATGTCATCGTCGCCTGAACCAACGCCTCTTTCGGGTTGGTCATTGCCTTCGTTCCAGCGCAAAGCAACAGCTCGTGCAAGCTCCGTGTTTTGCGATGTAAGCTCCTCGACTTTCTTCTGCAGCTGGTCGCGTTCGTGTTCGTGGCCTGAAATATCGCGGCGGAGATAGTGCAGGTCCGATTCGTGTTGCCTCTTGATATTGGCATGTTCGTCGTACAGTTTTCCATGCGTAGCCTTGAGATCTTCCAGGTCTCTTAAAGTTCCTTCACGATCTGACTGTGACGACTTCAAAGTCTGGTGCAGGCGCTGCTCTCTGTCGGTTGCGTCTCTGTGTAAAGCGGTAATTTCTTGCAGCTGCGTCTCCAGGTTCCAGTTCTCGTCCTTGTACTTTTGCTCATTGTCGTCAAATTGTCGCATCCTCTGTCGCAAGTGCGCGAAGTCCATCTCCAATTGCGATTTGTCCGAAGTCGCCTGTCTGAGCGCGTCATCTTTGTCAACAATCGCAGCTTGCAAGGAGCGGACTTGAGCGAGAAGGGAGGTACTAATTTCCGTCGCAAACTCAATGTCGTGAACCCGACTTGCGGGCTGATTACGCTGCTTGCGCGATGGAGCGGTGACTTTTGAAGGAGAGGCACGCGAGTCTCCCGAAAAGACGGCGGGACTCTGTAATTGATCGTTGGTCGCTGGAGCCATGCTTGATTTGGGCAGAAAGGCACGAGCAGTCTCCCGACCGACTTCGGTATATTCTCTCTCAAGCTCAGCGAGCTTCTTCTGCAGTTCTGGCGTAATCTCAGTCGAGTTCTTCTGCGCCTCCAAGTCCTTCAGTCTTGCGGCCAGATCCTTTCTCTGTTGTAGAAGGGATGTGCCCAGACGCGAAGCATCTTGTATGCGACGATCTGTCTCTTTCATGTGCGCTTCTAGTGCTCGACGAGCCTGCGTCGGCGAATTGCTCGTTTGCATCGAGAACTTGTCATGATCAAAGGATGCGTAACGGAGGGGTGGTGGATGTGCGTGCGGCGGAGTCGCAACGAAAGGGTCGTCCGCCATACTGGAGCCTGGCCTAGTCGGGTCGACGTTGGCCATGATTGCTCCTCTCGTTAGGTAGGGTGCAAAGGTGTCAGATGTCCGAGGCGTCTGCCATGCGTGTGAGTGTTGTGAAGGGGTACCGAGTTGTTAGTATCGATCGCTTTCTTCTGTTCAGTGGCCTACGACGCTATGGACGCAAGCTGCAACGGAGAACGCGAGATAACGAGCGAGAAAATGGGAAATCCGAAAGGCCCAGAAAAGAGTAATTCAATGTTGAAGATGAGTAGTGAGTGGGACAAGCAGATGAGAGCGTGAGACGCCCGGCTTTGTTTTCCGCACATCAACAACAATCCTTGTTCTTGTTTGGCTCACTTGCGTAGTGATCCACTTTTCTATATATCATTATTATGCGACACCCAATTAGTCACGGAAGCTGTCTGCAGACACGGCCGGCTCAGACAATGTCTGTCATGTACAGTATCCAGTATCAAATACTACAGTTATCTGACGAGTGGATCTCTCCGGTGTCTGACCTGATTGGACAACAATCTCCGACATGAGCGTCAATTGACTCTCCCATCGACCTTCTTGTCACTCTATATATGGTTCTGTTTCATGTATGACGGACAGTGTGATCAATGAGATTATGCGATAACATTAGGACCTTCTGGCTACATCAGAAAAGTCACAACAGAGTAAGGTACGGAGTAGCTATTAAAATATAACATCCATTGTAAACTCAAGGCAGATCTTCAGGTTGATTCCCCGAAGCTTCTGGCGGCGGCGGAGGCGGGACGGGAGTCATGGCCGCTACCCGCTGCTTATGTCAGCTTCGAGACAAATGTTAGTAGAGAGTGATTACATTTACATACACCTTCAACTTCAAACGATCTCAAGTCACTCCTCTCGTCGTACCACAACATGACAGACGTCGCGCCAGTCTTGTTCAAAAAGCGAGCCGGAAAAGGCGCTGCCAACAGGAAGCGACCTGCCACACCCCCACCAGGATCTGATTCTGAATATTCTAGCGCCGAGGAGAATGGCGTTCGAGTAAAGAGGAGGAAGAAGGCAGGTGTCACAGTCACCAGTACTGCTGTCAAAGGTCCCGAGGATCTTAGCAAGAACACCGCCTTTTCTGGAGACAGATCTGCTGTCATCGCCAACCAGGACGACGCGACAAGACAGAGTAACTGGTTCGAATCAGACGTCGCAGACCCCTCGAAGAAGAAGCCATCAACAGAAACTACCGGACCTGATGGATCTTATAAGGGCGCCGCCAACTATTCTTCCTTTATCCAAAAGAATCCCGAAGCTCGCTCCATGGGTCCAATCAAAGGTCCTACCAGCATTCGCTCTATAACCGTGACCGACTTTGCACCTGATGTATGCAAGGACTACAAACAGACTGGCTTCTGTGGCTTTGGCGATTCCTGCAAGTTTTTGCACGCAAGAGAAGACTACAAACAGGGCTGGCAGCTCGACAAGGAGTGGGAAAATGTCACCAAGGGCAAGAAGCTGCAAGGTACCGTCGTGTCCAGCGCCAATAAAGGAGCAAAGGCCGAGGACGAGGATGACGAGGATAGTATGCTGGAGAACATCCCATTCGCTTGCATCATCTGTCGAGAGCCTTACAAAAACCCTGTTGTCACCAAATGCGGCCACTATTTCTGCGAAGCTTGCGCGCTCAAGAGATACAAGACCAAAGGCGGAAAGTCATGTGCAGCTTGCGGTTCAGATACCGGTGGTACGTTTAATGTGGCCAAGAACCTGCGGAAACTACTAGACAAGAAGCGCGAGCGAATTGCCCGCCGAAAAGAAAAGGCAAGAGAAGAAGGGCTCGAAGTCAGTGACGATGAAGAGGAATGATGGACTGCAATCATCCGGTACGACACACAGTGTGGTCTTGTGGATCGGTATCCCAACCACCATCGCTTTCCGCGAGCTGAATAGTGGTGTCTGGACGGTTGAAGCAGCACGATGCCAGATCTGCGATGGGCGGTGAGGCGCAAGCACACGGTAACAGTTCAACCAAGCTAGGTTTGATCGTTTCGTCTTCTCCTTGTCTGCTGTCCGATTCAATGAGATTTCACGACTGGATCAAGGCATTCCATCCCTTCACATATATGAACAGCCGTCTCCACACGCATCAATCGGCAATTCGGCCCAATTATCCGCCAAGCGCATCACGCGTATTACCTTTAGCCGGCATTTGCATCATAACGGTACCATGTTATTTCCACCCCGCAGTGTGGGGTGGCAGTACAAATACCTAAGGTATCTACCTGTCAAAAAATCCATCTGCTATCTTGCAATCAATAGCACGAGAAATTACCTTTGCTCCTCACAGTACAAAACTAATCGCTACGCACCACCTACAAAACTTCCGCCATCTCCATCAACATGCCTGTCTACGTGCTCACCGGCGCCAACAGAGGTCTTGGCCTCGAGTTTGTTCGTCAGCTCTCTGCCGACAGCTCCAACACAGTTATTGGAGCCGTACGTTCCATGTCGAACGACTTGACTGAATTGAAATCTCTCAACAAGCAAAACAACATCCACATCCTAGAATGTGACACAGGAAAGGCTTCCAGCATCACCTCCTTCGTCGAGTCCTGCGGCAAAACTCTCAGCGGCAAGAAGATCGACTACCTCCTCAACAACAGTGGCATCAACGCCGCTCCCGAGCAAAGCTCACTCACGATCGGTCAGACCGAGTTGAATGAGCACATGAACATCAATGTCATCGGACCTGCAAAGACAACCGAAGGTTTCTACAGTGCAAACCTGCTGTCTCCTGACGTCAGGATCCTGAACATGACATCCGGACTCGGTAGCATGAAGGTCAGCATGGGCATCAAGCCGAGAAAATGCACCACATACAGTATCAGCAAAGCGGCGCTGAATATGCTTACGATACACCAAGGTGAGGAGCTCCGGGAGAAACTCCCTGGTGCCGTCGTCATTGTCATGGATCCTGGTTGGGTCAGGACTCGTATGGGTGGAGAGGGTGCTATGATTGATGCTCACGAGAGTATCACTGGCATGCTCAAGGTGCTGCACGGGCTCAAGGAGACGGATACTGCTTCCTTCTGGACATACAGTGGAGATCAAGTGCCTTGGTAGAAGATGTTCAATAGATAAAGATTTTATTCAGTCTACTGTCAGCCCTGATTCTTCTCACGTTTCCCTCACGTCTGATGTGTCGAAATACTATCTTCGCTCAGGTCAGTCAAATCCTCCCCAGTCGGGCCGTCAGGGCTTTTCGTTATTGGAATCACTGTCCGCGTAGACTTGTTCAACCCACGTTTGAGCTTGCAACCATGCTACTGCTCATGTCAATGCTAGAAGGTACTCCATACGCCATCCATGCTCTCTTAGTAACGCCCACAGCGTGCCGATCGAATACCAACCATCCATCCTCTCTCACGAAGCAAAAAGCGTATCTTCCTCTCTGAGATACTCGCCAACATCCGCCTGCCTGAAGCAAACAATACCCGTCGGCTCTAACCGTCTCGCCTCAGCCGAGCCTCTGGCCGTAACACCGAATCCCAGCGGCGTATCATTCATGCTCAACACGACAACTCCCTGATGCTCAGGACAATCCTCGCTCCAGCGACCAACGTGGGCCTTGGCGACATGACCACCGTACAAGAACGGCATCTCGCCGTTCGCCTTGACCCATAGCTTGTAGCGCGCATGTGGCGCGATGATGTCCAGTGCCGTGATGTGCAGGCGGAACTTGCCCGTCTTGGTGAACTTGCCCAGACAGGTGCCGAGGGAGAGAAGATTTGGTCGCGCGACTGATGTCGCGAGATTGCTGAGCGATTCGCGCACGTAGTACACGCGGTTGTTCTGGATGCGGAAGACGTAGCGGTCGCCTTCGCCGGACGAGGACTTTTTGCTGTTGGCCGATGGCGCCGTGTCGGTGAGCAGATGGTTCAGCGATTTGCCTGTGTAGTCGGCGAGCTTTTTGAACAGGGCTTGCGTCTCGACGTCGGTTAATTGGCGCATTTTGTATGTGTGTGTGGTGTGTAAAAGAGTAGAGAGAGATGGTAGATCGAGTTAGGCTGAGACTGCGACTGGGACTTTTTTTGTCCGCGGCAATGCTGATCGCCTTTTTCCCCACAAAAAGTCAAAATTTCGGGGCAGCATCCCAAGTTTCTTTGACCAGAAATTCTCAAAGCTTGGTCTCTCACGTGCTTGATATAATTTCCTCATTCTACTTTTCCCACACGTTTGTACCGCTGTGGAGACAGACAGAATGTCAAAACTACCGGCGCCAAAGAGACGACGTCTTAGTCCTCCCGGCGACAAAGCCGCAGTCGCTACGAACAATTTCTACGACAATGCTTCGAGATGGGATTTGGAAGGGGAGTATATGGAGCGAATGAGGCAGCGGAAGAGTAAGGAGAAGAAGAAAAGTGACAGATTACCGATCAGGAACGAAGAAGGCCAGATTGAAGAGGCACCAGCACCAGAACCAGTGGTACAAGAAGTGGTAGAGGAAGAAGATAGTTTTCTCGGAAGCGGCGACGAGGATGACGAGGTTGAAGAGGAACCAGCAAAGCCTCAAAAGTCTGTGCGAGAACAGATCCTGGAAGCGAAAGAGGAAATGGCAAAGATTGCAAGCTCGATCAGTGAGGATCCCGAAGAGCATATTGGACAATTGAAGAACCTGGCGGAACTCGCGCGGTCAAGAAACATGGTGGTACGGAAGCTTGCAATGGTCACTCAGTTGGCAGTGTACAAGGACATCATCCCTGGCTACCGGATACGACCAGTCTCGGAAGAAGAGTTGAAGCAGAAGCTTTCCAAGGACGTTAGGAAACTACGAAACTTTGAACAGGGACTCGTCCGTGGCTATCAAGAATATGTGCAGGATCTTCGCAAAACTGCAAAGGGCAGCGCTCCGGACAGGACAGAAGCCGCGCGAAGCATTGCCAGTGTTGCAATCTCATGTGCAAGCCAACTGCTAGAATTGGCACCACACTTCAATTACCGAACCGAACTGCTTCAGCTCATGGTGGACAAGCTCAGCACTAGAAATCTCGGTCAGGACTTTAGCAAATGCCGACAGTCTATTGAGACTTTATTCCGCGACGACGAGGATGGTAATGCCTCACTGGAGGCCGTCACAATGCTTACGAAAATGATGAAGACGAAGAGCTACCACATTCACGAGAGTGTGCTCAACACATTCTTGCACCTCAGATTGCTGTCAGAATTTGCTCATAAAGCATCGACGAACAGGATCGACAAGCCAGGTGAAGATGAGCCTCAACCAATGAGGAAAATGAAGAAGAAAGAACGTGAGTTCAGAACCAAGAAGGAACGCAAGAACATGCGGGACCGCAAGGAGGTTGAGAAGGAAATGAAAGAGGCAGACGCAGCTGTCAGCCACGAAGAGCGCGACAAGAACCAGGCCGATACGCTCAAGCAGGTGTTCGTCGCCTACTTCCGCATCCTCAAATCCCGCAATCCAGGTCTGATGGGCGCTGTGTTGGAAGGTCTCGCGAGATACGCCCACCTGATCAACCAAGATTTCTTTGGTGACATCCTCGAAGCCCTACGCGACCTGATAGCATACACCTCAGACGCCGATGACGACGACAACGCCGAGGAGGACGAAGACGAGGAGTCTGCGACCTCTGCCCGCGACTTGACCCGTGAGTCGCTCCTCTGCGTGATCACAGCCTTTGCCCTGCTGCAGGGCCAAATCGACGTGGCCAAGCAAGCCGACACGCTACACCTTGACCTCAACTTCTTCATCACACACCTCTACCGCACTCTGATTCCGTCGTCGCTGAACCCGGACATCGAGCTCAGCGCCAAATCCCTTCACCTGCCGGACCCTGACACGCGCCAGACCAAGACATTGTCCAAGATCAATGTACAAACGACTATTGTGTTGCTCCTCCGCTCGTTGTCGTCAGTGCTCATGCCCGCGCTCAACACGCGCGCGGTGCCGCCTCTGCGTGTCGCGGCCTTCACGAAGCAGTTGCTCACTGCGTCACTGCAATTGCCGGAGAAGTCAGCGCTGGCAATGATCGGGCTGCTGAGACAGTGTATGAAGGTCCACGGAACAAAGGTAGCGGCGTTGTGGTTCACTGAGGAGAGGAAAGGGGACGGAACGTTCGATGCGTTGAGGGAAGAGGTCGAGGGATCGAATCCATTTGCTGCGACGGTGTGGGAGGGTGAGTTGTTGAGGAAGCACTATGCGCCTGATGTCAGAGAGGCGATTGTTGGTCTAGAGAAGAGTGTGCTCAGTGTTAGATCTGGGAACTAGAAGGGTGAGAAAGAGATTTTGACATCAAGGTGGTACATTCTCGTGGAGATATGTCTCTGCTTTGTCATGATATAGATACTGTATCGAATATCAAGCAATCGAAAGCCAAGCCATAGGACTTCAGACATTCCACGTGACACCGCGTTCATGCACAATCTCATATGCCATTGAAGCCATGGTTGCCTCATCCACTCCCGACGTCTGTCATATCCGTACAGGAACCAGCACAATGATTTACTGCCTACTGTACATAGTTCATACCACTTCCAACGTCCTCGGCCCAAGCCGGCGCAACCGGCCATAAACTCCCGTGGAACCACAAAGTTTTGGTCCCCTCGGCGAATGATCGGCGAGCATTTGACATCGGAGAAAAACAATCAAAAGAATTTCCTCATGTGACTGTATACCAAGAAACGTTAATTGATAATATGAGTATAGTAGATTCGGCGATGAGAGTCATCCCGCTGCTCTGATCGCTGCGACCGTTACGCTGCAAGAACGAACGGGATACTGCAGACACAGTCACTACTTCAGCGGTCGGTATAGAGCATAGGCACAGGCACGCGACCCCTTCGTCTTCAAAACCTCACCACTGCATCAACCAACAATTGTTCCTGTCTGTACCTGCATGAGGTCTCACAAACACAAATAAATCCGAAATCGAAGGTTATCCCCGATTCTTCTCCTCCGCGGCATTCCATCACAATTGTCGTTTTCTGATCTTCCATTCCACGGCCATCCGAACGGGTTTGTACTTGTACCACCACCACTAGCGCGATCCGGAAGCGCGCGCACACCAGCCCTAAATGACGGTATCGCGATAGCTACTGTTGACTACTACCATTTTTATCGTTGGTAATCGGCGTTTTGCTCTCCTATTTTTGCAGCGAGCGGATGGTTCGGTTCGGATAACTTGGATGATTGGAAACCTTTAAAGTATCTTAACTGTAATACTGTTGGCGGACGGTGCTTGTTCCTGTACCGGTCGCTCCGTTTGGCCTTGCGGCGCACTGATTCCCTTTGTCGTCATGATTGAGACGATACATATTGGTAGGTCTGTCCCTTTGTTCGGTAGGTTATTCCACGTTACTCTGCTGATTGTGTTCAATCTTTATCTGTACGTCTTACTGAGAAAGCTACTGTGCTGTTGCGAACATGTCGAACACACGCAGCCACATCGAAATGAGGTGAGTTATCCCTGAGTAAATAGTCATGAACTGAGCAAGAGCTGATACAAATAGCTGCATGAGTCTCAGTTTTGTCGTCGCGAATCTGTCTCTGGTGTATTATTTCTCACTCGTCTGGTTATCAACCTATCTCCCACGAGACACCTCGTACATCTCAATATGCACAACGGGATACGCCTGTTACGGAGCTGCTTTGAGCGTCATTGGAATCATCGGAGCTGCCAAGGTGAGCAACATGACACCAGAAGACGTACGAAACCAGCAAGCTGACAATTATTCGCAGCGATGTCCTGATCTCATCGCCATCTTCTCACACCACCTGCTATTTGAAACCTTTCTCAGTACTGTGCCCAAGATGGGTATCCTCTTCTTCTTTCACGATATGACACTGAATGTGTGCGACCCATCTCGAGTGCTGCAGTCTTTGAACAATGCAAGGAAAGATGGTGGCTGCGAAGCTCAAAGCGGACGCTGCTTGTTGATGGTGGGATTGGCACACGCGGTCCTGATCGGGCTTTTGGTTGCGATGACATATGGTCAGTGGACTATGGCGACTCTCTGCAGGAGCTATGGGGTTGCGCTCGAGGATGAGAAGCAAGACGTCGAAAAAGGACCACAGGTGGTTGAGAACAACGACGAAGAAGTTGGGCGGCAGATTGATGTAGTGGACGAGAAGCAGTCCATATGGAAACAATGCTCGTTGACAAAGACATAACGATATCATGAATGCGAATCTTACCTCGGTATAGACAAAATCAGTCCGGTTCCTGTGATGTTTTGGCAGCGGTGTGTTCGACCATATGCTGGCATCGTCGCTACTCGGCCCAAATATCTCGGCACGGTTGTGGTGCGCTTTCAGAGTCTTGCTGTGGCTCTCTCGGCGAAGGCTCGTTAACGTTTTCCCTTAGTTATGGTCAGTGAGGGGAAGTGCACATGCGACATTCGTGATGACACTAATCAGTGCACTCAGCCGACTCCAATGCTTGACAGATCGTGTTGATGTTTGCGCCCATGGTCGAGCTGATGAACCTAATAAGCTGTAGCGCGAGACCCTTGCGGGGTTTGAAGACCATCCAATACGTATCAGAAGAAAGACTGTGGCCTAATACCTCGTACGATAATGCGCATGGTCTCCCGGGTCATACCGTCTCATTGCACAATGATTTGGAGAAGGTGTTGATCGTCGGTGGAAGCGGGGTGGGGTGCATGCGCCTTATGATGAGATGGGCTTATGTTCGGCGCCGAATATCAACGATAATGATTCGAAGCATCTCCGGCAGCAGAACAGATGTAAGTCCAGCGACATGGTCGAAAGAGAATCCCGCAGGTCGTCACAACTACCGAGACTCACGGATGTGATATTTCGCGCTCTTGCGTTTGTCAGAACTCGGGCATAACGATTGCCTCAACCTATATCGCTCGGTGATATCAATCTCCCCCGCGTAAAGATGGTGTATTGTAAGACAACTTTTGCCTGTCGTACGTACCGTACCGCACGTGAAGATTAATGTCTCCACTCTCGACTCGGTTACGAGTACGGTACGGATGTAGAAAAAGATGGGGTCCAGCACTCCAACGCTAAAGCCTAGATGCATCAAAAAAGCGCACACACTCTTGCAAATGGAGGACGCACTTTTCCCGACTTGATCATGCGGCGTGGACGATAGCAGTCATGTATTGCAGTTCTCATAATCCTTTTGATGGTGAAATTTGACCGGTCAGTATGCACAAGAAAGATGAAAGGACAAGGTCATCAGAAAAAGAGTGATTAATTAGATAGACTGACACAAATTGCACGTGAACTAAATGCGCTTGCCGTGTGATCTTCGTTCGCAAGACTGGATAGGCAGGAGCCCGGAAATTGACCTGAGGTTTAGGCGTGTTCAGTGCGCCACAGGCCCCAGAAAGGTAAGGGAACTTGCCTAGGAGACTGGCAGGCAGGCACCTTTGCGACCGACTGACCGTCGTTCACACCTTCCGGGGCTGTCTCGTTGGTCTGGTCTTGCTGAGGTGGTCTCGCCGGTTTCGTTTCCCCAAGCCGCTGCTGTACATGTAACTTTGAGTGCAGACCGAACACTAATATTATTGCTGACAATCTACTCCTCTACTTTTCCGCTCTCCCTTCAAGATACCCAATTCTGAATATTCCTCTCTCCTACCAGACAGAGCAGTCATTCCTTTGGTGTCCTTTCCATTTCTACCACCAAGTCACAGTAAAGGTACGGGAAAAGTTTTCGTGTATCATTCAACCAACACCCCTCAAGCCCGCCGGCCCCGGTGGACAACACATTTCAAAAATTTGGCTCCCAACGGCTGTCGTCGTTACAAGGCCTGCCCCCTCCCGGCTCGCATCTCATTGTTCGACAATTCCTGCATCCTACTGATCGCCGCTGACTTGCTATACAGTAGTAGTGATTGTTTAGTCTGAGTCGCATTCGCGCATCACATCCCGAGGTCCGGTCTCGTTGCAACTCCCACTGTACCTACAACCTCCACATCTCCTGATCAACCATGTCATTCTACGACAACCAGGCATGGTCTCAACAAGGCCGCCAGCCTTCATGGGAACAGCCGGCTCCTCCGTCTCGTTCGGGCGCCACATCTTCAGCCAGCAATGAACCAACAGCGTTCATGTCGCAAATTGAAGAGGTTGACAAGGCTATGGATGATTTGGCCAAGAGCGGGAAACTCTTTGGCGGACCAGGTGTACCGCTCGGTGGTAACCGCAGAGAGTCAATGCCAGCCATGAACCGGGGATACTCAGACAATGGTGCGTTCTGCCAACCGCGATCCTGATCGAAAGGCTCATACTAATCGCAAACGACAGACCACCGTTCAAGCAGCAGCTCTCGCCATCACTCTGTTCATGAACATGACGGCTCCCGATCTGGTTCCGCTGCTGGACTTCAAGGCTTTTACGCGTCGCAACGCTTTCAACCACAACAACAGCAGCAACAACCACCTCGTCAGAGCGAGGCCGAGCAGATGATGCAGGCGAAGCGCCGAATGGCCGCACAAAGAGAAAGAGAATTGCGGAACTACCACCAGGAACAGCAATATAACAGGAGTAAGGACCCTTTGGAAGAGCAATAGTATCATGTTAGACAGCTATTGACAATTGTTTCCTTTACAGACGCCTCCGCCTCCACCGTAAAGCCGGACCGTTCGTCGTCTCCCAATACCATGAATGAAGACGACCGCCGAGAACTCATCGCGCGTCAACACCGTGCCCTGTATGGCAACGAACCAGCAATGTATAGTCCAGATGGCACCGCCCCTCGTCAATCGCAAGATTCTCGTCTATCTGTATCCGGCAGCGTCAGAGGCTCTTCACCTTTGGCCTTCGAAAACACGTTCGGCTCTCAACCTCAAGCTGGTGCCGAGTCTGCCGTACAGATGCCTCCACGCGAACTCGCTGCATCCATTCCTGACCGTCGCACTAGCGCATCGCCTGCTGTATCGAATCCTCCGGGTTTCAGCATGGCCGAGTCGCTCCACCAATCCACAAGGACAGCTGGATCGCCATCTAACAACTCGCCATCGATCATGCAGGGAGCCATGCCGCCACAGGTTTCCGGCGGCGTTGCGCCAATTGGCACACGTCCTTCTCAGTCGCAGAACACTGCAGCCAAGCGCTCCATCACGCCCAACAGTTCCACAGATAACGCGCCAGGTCTTGGTTCTTGGGGACCGAACAGCGGCGTCTGGGGATCTATGAACACCAAGAGTGTTCAGGCGTCTGTGTGGGGTTAAACAAACCAACAAAGACATTACACATATCGACCTCGGTAGGTCTTATTGCATCAAGGGGGTGTCGTCGAAACAGCATATTCGGGGAAAAGAATTCATGGGTATTTGCACAGTACATGCTGTTTGGGAGTATGAGAGCAGGTTCAAATTGTCACCAAGTACCCCTTCCGCGTTTTTATTCTTATATGGGATTTGTTGGCTTGGTTTCACATCGGAAGGGTCTGCACATCAAAGAGTTCAAGCAGTGTTCAACAGCGGTTTCATTGCAGGTCACGGTCTTGCGGTGCGGGAATCTGGGAGGGAAATGGTAGTTATTGGGTCGGTGGGCTTACACGATAATATCCTTGGGTCGACAATACATGGGAATGGACAAATTTTGGCTTTTTGGGTGCGATATTTGACCCTATATAGTTATGGGCTACATGTATATCATCCGCTTCGCAAGCACTGAGCAACCACCGCCATTGATCACGTACGAGAAGGAGTCAGCGCGACGCGATGTGAAATTGCATGGTGGCCCCAGGTCCGGAACGGGACTAATGTAGTCAATGCTCTTTGCGGAGGCGGGTGCGGGCCGTAGTGCCTTCGCATTTGGACAGCGACGCCCAGAGCTCCAGATGTGAATTCGTGTTCTTGCGACGTCCAAGATCACAACTACGACCTCGACCACCGGCCCATACATTCTACACCCCCGAATTGCGCATACGCGACTTATTTCAGCTACTCCAAATACCCTCACGAGATCGAAACTATTCGACCGCACTTGCAACAATGGTAAATACTGCCCCTAGCCTTGTCCACCAGATCGTATGACCCTTTGGACAATATCGCCAACTACTCGAACGACTTCACAAGCACAGATGTGCGGACGCGGGAATACACCCACGCACTTGCGCTCTGCTCGTCGATCGATGCCCCGACCTCACTCGACGCGGAAACCTGTTCAGGATGCTCACAATGGACAAACCAGTTGAACTGAATCACTAATACTGACACGCCTTGATAGTCGTCCCCACGCGCCTCTTCCCCGG
>Ga0268244_10000492_pt1 | contig 16484 bp, 16 predicted proteins | sample AgamicMgSfe_FD_200258 | JGI IMG/M metagenome (GOLD analysis project Ga0268244, IMG submission 200258) | Agave microbial communities from Guanajuato, Mexico - Mg.Sf.e (v2) (version 2) | ecosystem: Host-associated > Plants > Phyllosphere > Phylloplane/Leaf | place: Guanajuato, Mexico | collected... | reverse complement strand
TTCCTCACCTCCCTCACCCACTCCCTCCTCCTCACTTCCGTCCCCTTCACCACCGCCCTGCGCTCTCTGCTCTCCAACATCGACGCGCTAATCGCGTTCTTCACCCGGCTTCTCGACATCCACGCCCATCATCAACCTCTCGGTTCCAGCAATGAAGAAGGGAAAGGAGAAGGAGAAGGAGACGACGAGCAAAGTACAGCACTCGAACTCGATCGCGCGAGGAAGAAAGTCGATAGTGATTTGCGGGCGGTGGTGAATTGTTTGAGGCGGATGCCGGTTGAGCTGCAGGGACAGCAGCGACAGCCGTGGGAGGGGCGTCGGGTCGAGGAAGGGGGTTTTGAGCCGTGGAGGGGAGGGGGCGTGGATCGACTGTTGATGAAATTGGATTTCGGGGGTGCGGAAAGCGCAGAGTGATTGGGAATGGAATGGAAGAACTTTTGCGGTATTTCGCTGCTCATGTACGATGCTTTTTTCTGAGCAGAGTTCATGGTTGAAAGAATTCCACTTTTCCACGGAAGTCGTGGGAATTCCCGAAAATAAGGACTGAGCGGACGGTCTTTTGTTCGATATGCGCCCGGCCCAACTTTCCCACAATGTCAAGCCCCATTCCTCCATCCACTCCTTACCGCTGTAACCCTTTCCGTATATAAGCCCATCGCCCAGCGCCAACGATGCGAATGCACGCACAACAGTCTCTTACCACAGAAGAACCATGCGCAAACGCCAACCCAGCCACCTGACTGCCGCAGTCATCACTTCCGCAACTTGACCATGATATACGGGATCTCGACGTCTTCCCCCGTCTCGTCGTCGGCGGTGACCTCGAAGATGAGGTTCTTCTGGTGTTCGGGGATCTTCTTCTTGCTGATGAGCTCGACGAGGTCGGACATCCTGTTTACATAGAGTCAGTCACTCGTTCTTCATTGTCAGGAAGGAGGGAATGTGAGAGGGAACTTACTTCATCGGCAACCGATCCTTGTTCTTGTTCCCCTGGTAGAAAGCGGCGTACAACAGACTGACGCCCGAACTGATCATGCCGATGGTGAGGCCCTTGGCCTGGAAATCGTCGAGGAGCTGCTGCAGCGTGACGTCCTCGCTCTCGAAGCGATCCCACAGCTTGTCGATGGTGACCTCGCCGTCGGGACCCAGGTACGTGCCCTTGGGGCTGGCGATGGGCTCGCTGAAGCCGAAGAAGGGCAGCGCGAGGTTGACGAAGCCGTTCTTGTACTGCTCGATGTCCGTCTTGCCGTCCACGATCTTGTATAGTTCCAATACGACGAGACCCGTCACGAGCGCCGTCGTGGTCGCGATGGCCGGGATGATCTTGCCGGCGATGAACTTGATCTTGTGCCGGTCGGCGGTGACGATCTTGTAGTTCTCCGCGCGCAGGTTCGAGGCCGCGGTGATGAAGTCGATGTGGAAGTTTGTGTCGTCGTCCTTTTCGAATTCCACCGACTCCAGGCGGAATTTGCCGAGGGTCTCTGGCTGTGGGAGTTTCTTGACGATGGCGTCCAATTGCTCGTTGTCGTCCATGGTGCCGTTCTCTGCGTTCGGGTCCGGCTCTTTATCATCAGCCTGGATCTTGACGCCTGGATCTGGCTTGAATTCTGGGACCATCATGTGGTCGAGCACAGGGACGATGTGGCTGCGGTCCGAGGTACCTTTGATTTTGTAGTTGAAGGCGTGCAGGTTTGCCGCGGCGACGATGAAAGTGTAGTGCGTTGGGTTATTGGCATCGAACTTCAATGGGTCAGGTGCGCGTTTGGGACCCGACCAGAACGGCTGGCCTGACGACGTCTTCGAGTCCTTTGGGAAGTTGTGCAATAGCTGCTGTATGGCGTTGTTGTATTGCTTCTCAAACTGCGTACGCGCCCACTCGATGCAGTCTTCGAAGGACTGCGGCTTCTCCGTCACCAAGAAGTCGCGCAATGTCTCCAGGGTCTGCTTCTCATTGCCAGAATTCTTCAGCGCAGAGCCGAGATAGTCCTTCTGAGTGATGTACGTGTTGACGATTTCGGCGGGACCGGCGAAGTAGGTGTGGAAGAGGTCCTTCGCCCATGCTATGGTGTGCTCGATGCGATTCGGGAACGAACGCAAGGTGCACATTGGGAACGATTGCTCGGGCGGATCCTGCGAGCTGGAGTACGATTCCGTTTGCCTTGGTAGCACGACTTGCGTGTTGCCTTTGGTGCCAAGCGTGCCGCTATCGAGCAAAGGCTTGTGGAAGAAGACACACCGCCGGTCAACGTATGTCCGGGCATCTACGTTGTCCAGCGCGTTCGTCACACCGTCTAAGCTCTGCCAGAAGTCCTCATTGAAGATGTGCTCGGTGTCTGGCGCCACCCGGTCTTTCAACATGTTGATCTTGCCCTTCAGATCGGGGTTCATCGCTTGAACAGCGTGCGAGGCGCACTCGCTCTTCAGCTTTCCGACATCCTTCGGCCGGAAGAGGAACTGCCTGTTGAGATTGCTCCGCTCGATCTGGTCCATGTCCGTCACATTGATCTTGCCCTTCGGTCCAGTTGCTAAACCAATCATTGCCCAGTTCTTCAGCATTTCGCAGCCAATCGCACCAGCACCCACCAGGAACTCGTTGACGTTGGCCAGCTTGTCTTGGAAGGATTTACCAAAGACCGCGATCTGGCCGTCGTAACGTGTGCCGCGAGGCTTGCATTCCTCTTCGCTACGTGGGGTAGAGGTGGGGAGTGCTTCCAGCGCATCGAAGTACAGCCACTGCTTGATCGGATGAAACTTGCCAGACACTGACTTAAGCACCTCTTGTGCGGCCAAACCACCGTAGAAGGCCGCCAATGGTGATAGGTCGCCGCGTGCTTGGTATGACAATTCTTTGATCACCTTCTCATCTAGCTCGACCTTCTCCTCTCCACTGCCTGCCAGCTCCTGAGCGAACTTCAACACCTCCGCCGTATCCGCGTCGTTGTGCGGACGTGGGAACTTCCCTCCGTTGCTCTCCGCAAACTTGTGCAGCGCTTGGAAGCCGACGTGCAGTTGTGCAGGGCGGTCGAACTTGGCGAAGTCTGACATCATGAGCTCCGGCTGCTTCAGCTGCTTGCTGAGTGGCTCAAAGTCCAAGATCTTGGGCATCTTGACTTGCGAGTAAAGACCACCGCGCTTGTACTCGCCCATGCCCGACACGTCACCAATTGAGAAAGTATAAGGACCCTTGACCGTAATCTTGCGTGGTGTCCCATCATTCAACTTTTCCATGCCCTCCACTTCCGAGAAAGTAACAAAGTCTCCATCCTCCAAACCGTGTCTCGTCTCATCGAGAGCTGACACCATACCCTCGGAGTCGATGCCGGCCACAATCCCACTCAGCGGGTTCTCGCCCGTCGGGTCGCCCACCGCGAAGTTCTTGCCGAAGTCGGTGAAGATGGTGCCGAACAGGCCGAAGGTGTCCGTGATGACGACGTAGATGCCATGCTGATGGCAGTAATCTGAGATGGCGAGCTGGTCTTTGAGTGGCGTATCCGTGAGCACGACCGCCTGGTACTGCTTGAGCTGGCTGAGGTCGCTGGTGAGGTCTTTGGAGCCGTGAACACCGACTGGCGTGTACGGGTTGAGCTCCGACACGCGGGGCGCCGTGACCGCAGCGCGTGGTTGTCCGACATCTGCGGGTGTCAGGAAGAACTGCGCCGACAGATCCTCGATGGCTGCTGGCTTGGGGTCGTAGAGCGTGAGACTCTTCACACCCGCCAACGCAATGTTCTTTGCAATCTCCGTACCCAGACCCCTCAAGCCCACGACGAGCACATGCGAGGAGCCCATGCGCTTCATCGCCTCGTGTCCGAGCACATACAGCTGTCTGCTGTACAGACTTTCGTCGATCTCGCCGTCCTCGCCGTTAGAGGCTTGCTTAAGCTGCTCCACGGCGGCGGCGGGACTGTCGATATCCATCGTGCCGTCGACGTTGGTCATGATTTTCTTGTTCGGACTGGCCACTGCCTCCTCTCCGGAGAGACGTCGTTTACCCAGTTTGGCTACCTGTCACTCGTGTCGGAGAGGGCGTCGTGGTCGTCGTGTATGTGTGGCGATGCAGGGATGAGCTTTCACAAGCACTTGGCTGAACGCGAAAGATGGGTACAAGTAAAAGGCCGTTGATGAGGGCAGGATGAAGGTGAGAGTGTCTGTAAGATCGGGCGTTTGTAGGCGTTCGACACGGCAAGTGAACCGAGAAGCTTGGCCGCATTCTTTACGTCATCCTTGAAGGCAACAAGGCGTCTACATATTCATCGCGTGATCTGTACACGTACTGTCAACAGTCGAGAGGCATCTGGGACTGATATGAGACGTAGAAACGTTCCGTTTGATCCACGCGTTCACAGGTCCTTTCAGACATACTGTTACAATGCCGACCGTCAAATTGACTACCCATCTGACGTTCCCACGACAACACCATTCACACTACACCCTCATGTTCGCCTACGCGGCAGTTTTCCTGCGTGCGCGTGCCTCCTTCGCAGCCTGTTTCTGCCGCATGTGCTCACTCAGATCACCGTGGATGAACTCCGCCAGTCTCCGCACATCTTCGCGCAGGAACATGGTCGTCGCTACATTGGACGTAATGTACGTCCCGTAGCGCAGATCAGGCGCCCGTCTCGGCAGTCCTTGCGAAATCATACGGTTTGGAAATAAATGGTACTCCTTCAGGTCATACTCCATCTTCGCAAGCGTCTTGGTAATCTTGCCAGGCCATTGCGTTCTGTCGCACAAAGTGCAGCAGCGGAAGCCGTTCATCAGTATGGCGGATCGTCTGCTCGTCTTACCGCAGAAGATGCAGTGCTTGCTGGCCGATGTCAATAGACCTGAATGACCGAGGAGGAAGTTGCGCTGCTGTTGTTGCTGCACCGTCTTGCGATCCTTGTAGCCTGTGATGGCTACGTGCTGCTTGAGGTAGTGAAGGCACCATTGGTTGACTTCAGCTCGCAGGCGTTTGCACGTTGCTGAAGTATAGACCAGAGAGTGATGACCTGGGTTGGGCAGTACTTGCTGTTGCTTGAAGGCCAGGTTGGGATCGTGTGTGGGAAAGAGGTACGCGAAGATGATGTGTAGCAATTCGGAGGGTAGCACGGTAAAGTGGTCTTTAGAGTCTCTGGTCAGATCAATGAGCGTCTGATGAGCCACCATCTCTGAGTGAAGGAGACCAATTTGTGGTGGACAGCCGGTATGGTACTCTTGCTGAAGTCAGAGAAGTGAACGCTTTGCATATGTATGAAAGCGCCGGGACAGACCCAGACGCACGGACCATGCAGGCAGGAAAACCAACCTCACCTTAATTGAAGCTGCGAGATGGGACTCCGACCTACAGTAGCTACGCACTCGTCTAGTCTTGCGCATCGCATCTCACACACGCACTCATGAAAGGGCGACCAAAAATGCTTGGACGCGCAACTCACACGTACTTTCATACAAAGGCTGAATGCTACATTCTGAACCCCAACAGCCCCGCCTTCAGCACGTTCCTGCATTGGGCCTATCCCAAAGAGGTAGGTGTAGAACAGCTGGGCAGCTGGTGATCGGCGCAAGATGCTCAGCGTCCATACGCAATTCAGGTACAAGTATCGTCTTCCTTCCGCTGAAAGTATCCGTCATCTCTACTCCTCAACCATCCTGGATGCAAACTTAGCCTCGTCATGCGAGGCTCACCCTTTGCGCTCGATGGCGGCAGTGCTCTCACCCCTTCGACGAAGATGCCCTTCCGGAGCAGTATACGCAATAGTTTTTGCGTGACAGCAGATCTGCTCATCCCTGGCAAAGGCGATCCGTTCGAGAATGGGTGCATTGTCGTCGAAGGCGATCAGATCATCAAGGTCGCGAAAGCCGACGAGATCGCCAAGGAGTACTCACATCTTCCCAAATATCATGTTAAAACTTTGATGCCTGGCATGTGGGATTGCCACGTCCATCTGATTGGACTGCAGAAGCTGGACGGTCAGTCCATTCTAGGCAGTTGGCAGAACATGGCGCTTTCGGGTGCAAGATGTGCGAAAGACGTGATGCTGATCCTCAATGCTGGGTTCGTCGTGCTATACGTCTCTTTTTGGTACAGCACTGACGCGCTCTAGGTTCACGAGCGTTCGAGAAATGGCTGGCTACGGCTTACAGATCGACCAAGCCATCGAAGAAGGCTCAATCGTCGGTCCAAAGATCTACTCAGCCAATAGCATCATCAGCCCAACAGGTGGCCACGCCGACCTCCATTACGTGCACAAGCCTTGGTACGACGACGCGTGCGCTCACGGCATGCCGTTCCAAACCGCAGATGGCGTCGACGAGTGCCTGAAAGCCGTCCGTATGCAGCTACGCGCCGGCGCCAACGTGATCAAAATCTGCGGCTCCGGGGGCGTGGGCAGTGAGCGAGATAATCCCGTGGATCAGCAGTTCAGCGACGAGGAGATCAAAGCCATGGTCGACGAAGCCGCGCGCGCTCGGCGAATTGTGGGCGCCCACTGCCACGGCAAGCCGGGGATCATGGCCTCGCTCAAAGCCGGCGTGAAGACGATTGAGCACGGTTCGTACATGGACGAAGAGGCTGCGGACCTAATGAAAAAGAACGACGCCATCCTGGTCGCTACCCGCTTGATTGTCGAGAACGGGCTGGCGCAGAGAGAGTTCTTTACGCCTGTCGGTTTTGCCAAGCTCGAGGTCGTCGCTAAAGCGCAATGGCAGGCTATGCAGCTTGCGATCTCGAAAGGCGTAAAGTGCGCTATTGGAACCGACAGCTGCGGCACCATCCCCGGCAACGAGCTCATCGCACAGGGCCTCAACGGGAAGGAACTACACTACCATGTCAAAGCCGGCATGACACCTCGCCAAGCCATCGAAGCAGCGACGGCCAATGGGCCTTTGACGCTGGGTCCGATGGCGCCCAAGTCAGGACAGCTGAAGGAAGGGTATGATGCAGACTTCATCGGAGTTGATGAGAACCCACTGCAGGATATCAAGGTATTGATTGGGCCTCGACATATTTCCCACGTGTGGAGGAGAGGTGTTTGCTACAAGAGCCCAGGGCATCCTGTTAGCTTCATGTAGACACATGCTGAGTGCGTGGTCCTGGTTTGATCGACAAACGCCATAGAAATCCGACGCTTGTCTGCTCGGGTTCTACATTGCGAGTAAAAATGTCGGGACTTAGGCCAGAAAGGCTTGTTTTGTGCTGAAGTAACCATTTGGTTGTGCCATGGGCGCGAACCCGAGTTCTACCGTGATGCTTCTTCTCCCACAAACCAATCTTGATCTGGAGGACTCTACCAATCCCGATCTCGTCAAGGCTAGTGTGAGTCTCTCAACGTTATTCCCCAGAAAGCCACCGATCAGTCTATAGAGTCGTGAATGCATTGAAGAGGTTCTGATACTGTTGCGCCTGAGATGACGGATCGAGATGGCAATGCATGATTGCGCACTTGGACCGAACATAACGCTGGTCCCTGTGTGTTGATGCCTGACTACCTTACCCTTCAGCACGTTGCTGTGATGTCTTGCGCTTTGCGTCGGTTGGATGGAGGCCTTCGATGATCTGCGGTTGGCGTATGTTCTCGTGGTGATCTGCCTTGTTCAAGAACTCTACGGCGAGGTAAGTACATGTAAGTATGCTTGCCACGTGACTAGTCTTTGGAACTTAGTCATGACTTAGTAACCCACAGCTCGGGCATCCAGATGCCGACACTACTTCCTGATCGGGCAACTCGGTGTATGGTGAGAGTGACTGCACTCCGTGTGTTTGTTGTATTTACCGGTGATCTGCAACAACACACAAACGCATTAAGATGGAAACGTCCAACAAACGGAAGCGCTCTGATACCGCGCCAAGCGTCACTGAGCTGCAGAGGCCATGGCCTCTGCAGCGAGCGGACAGCTCAACGCAGGCCCGGGCAGGTGTCAAGAAACTCACCGTCACAGCATGTTCCGCCTGCCGAAAGCAAAAGGTATTGGAGCATTTCCACGCCCATGCTGTAAGCCCTTGCTAGAGCCTAACATGGAGTAGATCAAATGTGACATGCCTGGCGACAACCCGCCGTGCAACCGCTGCCAGCGGAGAGGTTTTCTATGTGTGCTCCATAGCTCGACCCGGACACCTTCCTTCGACCAGAAGTCTGTACTACCCTCTTCTGGACTTGCAGTGTTGATCTAATCCCTCCTGACATGTAGGCAAATGGGGTTGCTGAAAAGCGATGTGCGCAGCGTTCACGCGACTTTAGAACGGCTGTGCCAACAACTTGCCTTCGATGCACCCCCTCCGTTATTGTCCAAGTCTGAGATCGACGGCGTTCACGCAACACAAATAGACTCCGATCCCGGCGAAGACGGCGCCTGTGAGCTATCACCGCCCACGTCGCCGTCAACCGTCCAGGCCCCGATGGACACCTACCTCGGAACCGCTGCGCCGGAAGGTCCTGCCACTGGGTCAAGTCCACGTCATCAGCGACGAAAACCAGGAGAAAGATCTGACCTGGTTAGCAAAGGGTTAGTCACGCTCGAAAGTGCCGAATCGCTCGTGCAGCGCTATCTGGGTCGACTGGACCATTTCCTCTACGGCATTTGCGGTCATCATCAAGATATACACGCGCTCAGGGCAGCTTCCCCCACGCTGTTTGCAGCCGTCTGTACCGTCTCCGCGTATCATGACTCGGAGAACCGAGAACTGTTCGAGGTCTGCAACAGAGAGTACCGGCACCTGGTCTCCAGTTCAATGTTTGAGAAGAGAGATGTTGAGTACTTACGAGCGCTTTCTGTTGGCTCCTTTTGGTTACCAGACGCCTCCCGTATATTGTCCAGCGACGCTATCCGCCGAGCTGCTGATGCACGGTTGAACCGCCATTTCGCCAGGTTGGGCGATTTGGACGAGGCGAGCATTGCGTCCAAGAATTCCGCTGACGATTTGACGGACTTGAGGGACAGGATTCGACTGTGGTACTTGCTGTTCATCTGCGATCAGCACCTGTCGGTCCTCCATAACCGAGACTGTCTGCTACGGCATGAACAAGACACGGTCGCGGACATCGATACGTTCCTTGCGAGCCCCGGGCGGACCAGCCAAGATATACGTATAGCGTCTCAGGTCTCACTCCTTGCCATCATGGGCCAAATCCGGGATGTGTTCGCCTCCGAGCGGATGACATCACTCCCTAAGACCCTGGCAGTTCAATTCACGCACTTTTCGAGAGAGCTTGATCGATGGTTCGCAAAGTTTTCGCCAATGTTCGGTGCGTCTACAACGATAGAGGAGCTTCCATGTACAGCTTGCTGACGAACTCCGGCCCATACAGAGTCAGACCCGCGTATCGGATCGTTCCCGTCCTTAGGTCTACAACTTCATTATCAATTCGGGAGACTGTACCTTGCGCACCACGTCTTCCGCGGTCTCAAAGCCGAGCCGATCCCTTTACATTTCATCTCCGCCGCGGGCACAGCATATGAAGCTGCGACGAACATCTTCGGCATGCTCCTAGACAGCCAGGAACTGCGGGACAACCTGGTCGGAGTCCCCCATTATTTTCACATCATGATTTCTTTCGCCGGCCACTTCGTCATGGAGCTGTGCATGAAACACGGCGAACAGCTCAACATCACCGTGCACGAACCGCTGCAAAAAGTCAGTGCCGTCTTGGGCCACTTCGTGAGGATCCCCACGATGCCACAGCATCCGTTCGCACGCATCACCACGGGCTTGATCCGTCGTCTCTCGGAATGCACCGCCGGGCTAGGCATCGAGATGATGGCCCAAAGCCCTTTTGAGAGACTTTCAGGACAGCTTACGGTCGCCTGTCAAAGCGGCACCGCCGACCAACGCGGCGGACTGGTGGCACCGAACGATGCGCAAGCGAGCCTGCCTCTACCGGATGAACTGTTATACTCTGATTTCGGGGACTTTGCTTTCCTTGACTCGTAGTTGGACTTCGTTACGTAGTCAAGGCTGATGGGCGCTCTTGAATACCATCCATTGACTGTGCAAGCCATTTCTCAAGCTTGAGATTCTTTCACATCTGAACGTATCATCCTCCTGACGACCAAAATCTCTCATGTGACCAGGATCACCAAAAGGTCCAAGCCTGTCGCCGATCCCACGCTGTCCTGTCACCGTGTCTGACGGAGTTTACGGATGTACCTGTACAGTATGTAATCATCCGGTGGAGATTATGTAATACCGGCGCAACTCTTCGCCGACACCTCACTTCCTTCCTTCCACCCCTTTACCTTGTCCGTGGTGTATTACCAATTGGTAGGCAGGTCCTCAGTATGTACTCCCCAACGTGCTGTATACGGCTGTATGAAGCCTCCGTCGGCACGATGCATGTAGACCTCACGTTTGCCCTCCTGAGCCCGCTGTACACGGCGTTCCCGAATGCCATGATGTACCAAGAGCAAGCGACCTCGCCATGTATAAAAGCCTCGGATCGCCAGTTTACAGGTACACTGATCCAGTAGAACAACCACCGAGTCCACCAAGCCGAGTGTACAACACCAAATCGCAAGCATCAAGGGCCACCACCAGCATTTCAACGCAATGGCACCTATCCAGAAAGTCGCCCTGGCCGGAGCAACCGGTACAGTCGGCGCTCCTATCCTCCAAGCCCTCTTGGACGCTAACTACGACGTCACCGTACTCTCCCGTCCATCCAGCACCCACGCCTTCCCGGCCAGCGTCAGAGTAGCCACAGTCGACTACACCCAACCGGACAGCCTCACGGAAGCCTTCCAAGGCCACGACGCCCTGGTCTCGGCGGTCGCCATCGCCGCTCTCGACCAGCAAAAGCACCTGGTCGACGCGGCCATCCGGGCCGGCGTCAAACGCATCGTGCCGTCAAACTTCGGCGGCGACCTGGCCAACCCCAAGAGCCAAGCCATGCCCGTCTTCGCCCCAAAGTCCAGATCGAACGATACATCAAGCAGCAGGTCGCCGGCACCGACACGACGTATACGTTCGTCTACAACAACCTCTTCCTGAACTGGGACATACCCTTCGGCGCGCCGTTCTTGCTCGATGTCAAGCGCAAGACCGTCGAGCTGCACGACGGTGGGGCGACGAAAGTGACGACGACGCCGGTTGCGATGGTGGCGCGGGGCGTTGTCGCCGCGCTGCAGCGGGCGGACGAAACGGCGAACCGTGAGATCAGGATTCACGGGATCGCGCTCAGCAAGACGAGGTTGCTGGAGCTGGCGCAGAATGTCGTGGGGAAGGAGGGGTGGCAGGTGACGGACGTTGAGACGGAGGAGCTCGAGCGTAAGGCTCGGGTGACCTTGCAGGAGGATCCGGGTGATGTCGAAGGCTGGGCGCTGCCGTTCTTGATGAGCGCTAGTTGGGGTCAGGGGTACGGGAATGACTTCACGGGCAAGCATGACAATGAGTTACTTGGCTTGACGGAGTTGACTGAAGGGGATGTGGAGGACTTGATTCGGAAGGCGGCACAGTAGCGCATGACTCCCTCTTTCCCCACGTAGCACCACCTAGTTCGGCAATCCAAACATGTCTTCCGGCTTTCTTGTCGTGATTCATTGCCTGCGTCTTTGAGAGATGAACACATCGGTTTTGCTCAACATATGTCAGTGAGGTGAGACTGTTGCTGAAGTATACTCTCACGGAAACCATCCATCTATCATCCCTATAACCTGGCCCGTGGCCTCCATTGTATCCACGGATGCTCCTCCTCACCCTGAAGCATTCCCTCAACAAGGGCGGTGTTGACCATCCCCGGATGCGCCTGATCCACATCCGTGATCCCACTGAGCTTCATCGCCGACACGAGCTCGTCCTTCAAAATTTCCGTCAAGTGCTCCACGCCCTCCTGCCCGTACGCCAGCGAGTACAGATAAGGTCTGCCGATGCCGACGGCGGTGGCACCGAGGGCGAGGGCTTTAAGGATGTCGGTGCCGCGCGTGAAGCCGCCGTCGACGTAGACTTCCGTGTGGCGGAACACTTCTGGGCAGTGCCTGTGGAGCTCTAGCAGGGTGAGCATGGCGGGTTGGACGCTATGGCACGGTTAGCGGGACATCTTCCGAGGGTGTGATGTGGCTTGCTTACGTGTCAAGTGATCGACCGCCGTGGTTGCTGAGTAGAATGCCATCCACGCCGTAATGCACAGCTTTCCGCGCATCCGCGGCGGTTTGAATGCCTTTCAGGACCAAAGGCAATCCCGATACGCGCTTGATCCACGCAAGGTCGTCCCAATTGAGAGTGGGATCGATGTATTTAGCCATGACTCTGCCCAACCCACCCCCTTTCTTGTCGTTGGTCGCGACCGCACCACTGATAACGGATCGCACGTTCTCGGCGGCTATTCGCTCATCTGCTTCGCGTTTTCCAGGGATGGGTGCATCGACCGTCACAAAGACCCCTCTGACGCCCAAATCGCGAGCAGAACGAAGCAAGGTCTCGGTCTTGGCTCGCTCCGAGTTGACGTACAACTGGAAGAAGAATGGTTGCCCTGGTGGTGCGGATGTGACGACGTCGGCGAGGGGATACGATGCGTTGTTCGATATCTGCAAATGTTAGGACCGTCGCATGAGTGGGCAGACAGCAGCACACTAACAGTCTGGATGATGCCTTGGTTGCCGCAACCTCTCGCGATGGCGAGCTCACCATCAGGGTGCGCTAATCTCGCCATGGCCGCGGGGCTGACGAAGAATGGAGCAGAAGAATGACACCCTAGGATCTTTCGGCGCATTGAAACATCTTTGACGTTGCGTAATATCCGAGGCCGGAGCAGCAGTTTCCTGTTGCAGCTATGATTGGCCTGGTGCGTCACCAAGTCGGTCGCCGCCGAGGAGTAGAAAGCAAATGCCTTGGCTGTGTAGAACTGGCGTGCTACGTCCTCGAAGTCGTGAACGGAGATAAGGCTGTACAGATCAGGCTTTGCCGGTTTCGCCTGTTCGACTGCGACGGCGGCTCGCTCCGCCGGTGTCTCTACCTCCAGAGGGACTGTGTCTGGGTCTATGAAGCCCAAACATTGCTCGGCGGAGAGACCTTGATCGATGATACTAGGTGCATGCACACCCTCGTAAGCCGCGGTGGCATCCTTTCCTGCATATCTGAGGATGACTGTGATCTCGTCAGACCAGCAATAACCGCTATGAACGACATGTACTTACTAGAGGAGCCGCCCGGGTGCAGCTGAACGAAGGAGGTGATGTCGTATACCTTGGAATGTACGACCAGCCAGCAATCTTCGGCGTGGTTGTGCTTGCCCACCTCGGCGAATGAAAGTTGGGACGAGACTGGAGGCAAGGTGGCGGCCATGATGAACGTGATAAGAGAACAGATGACCGACTGCAACCAGCGCGGTGAAAGAGATAGGATGCAATGAGATACAAGGCTACATGGAGGGAGCTCGGTCACTGCCGGCTGTAGCTTGGACTTACCGTACGGGATTGGAACGCGCTGGACTCTGGTCCTTGAATCAACCTCGGTCGGGACTGCGTGCACGGAGCGGAGGAGGCCAGTCTGTCTCGGCTTCACCGCCGTCTTGTGCCTCACCGTGCGGGTGTGGCATGGCGAGGTGCGGAGGCAGCTGCCGAGACGTCGGAGGAGCGCCGAACATGGAGGAGGAGTTGGCTGAGTTGGCTTGATGTCGGCCCGTCGTCTGCTGCCTCACGGAGACATGCGTGGCTGGCGAACGGCAGCTAATGGCTCTTTGTCGAGATGTTCGAGATGCGATCCACTGCTGCAGGGTGAGGACCACAGTGATAGAAGGAGTATTACATGTAGCTTATGAGATGAAGATGATGAAGGACGATGGATGATGGATGTCGGACGTTGCAATGGGATCTCCCGCCTTCCGTTGCCGAGACGGCTCCCCAGAAACACGTGATCGGCCGTTTTTTCTGTATACGTCTCACATAGAATCCAAAACATCCTCCGCCAGCCTTACATACTTGATCCTCTGCCTCCAAAACGTGAAAGCAATGTGCATACTCCCATCACCGGACACCACCATACTCGGATACGACAACTCACGGTTCAGCTTCTGCTCGCTGTTGTTCGTCATACAGAACCCATCACCCTGTTCCAACACCCCTGACCGCCACGAGCGGCCGTCGTCATCACTCCAAGCAATTGACAACGGAGCCCGCGGAGCGCCCCAGAAGGCTTCTTTGCCATCGTGCTTGCTGATTTGGTTCTTGCGAACGTCGCTCGCTTCGGCAATGTCGTCGTACAGGCCCTCTCGACGTCCCCGGGCGCTCGCTTTGGACGAGTGATTGTATACCGCTACCACGCGTCCAGACCTCAGCACGTCAAAGCAGATGCCTGCGTTCGGGTTGGGTAGCGTAGTCGCGATCGGTTTCGTCCATTCGATCGCGTCAGGTGATGTGGAGATGTAGATGTTGTCGGCCCACCGGCTGCGGAAGAGCGACAGGTAGCTTCCGTTTTGGAGTCGCTGGATCTCCATGTGAACGCATCCATAGCTGTCGGGCACTTCCCGCTCCGTCCAGGTCTTGCCTGCGTCGGACGAGACTCGGACGGCGGAGATGTCGTCGTTGCCGATCCACCGCGTGCCTGGTTCGGTGCGGCACTTGAAGGTTGGCATCACCCATCTGCCGTCGTCTAACACGATCATGGGTTGGCGGATGAATGTTCCTGGCTCGGGAAACAGCACGCTGGGCGAGCTCCAGGATTGCCCTTCGTCGTTGGAGGTCTGATATTTGACGACAGCCGAATCCTGATCGCCGAGGCTTTGGGATGTATAGAGAAGCCAGAGCACGCCAGACGGCGTCCGGAACAAGACGGGATTCTGCTCGCTCCGTGTGCTGTCGAAAGTCACTCTGCGCGCTTCGGACCAGGTTTTACTCTTGGCTGAGAGGCGTGCCAGGTAGATGCTGATATCGGGCTTGCCTTCCTGGGAGCCACCGAACCAGGCACAAAGTATATTCCCATTCTCCAACAAGAGCAGATTGGAGGCGTGGCACTGTGAAGTGGCAGAGGGAATGAAGGCAGTCTCATGAGGGAGAGCACTGTCAGCCGTGATGAGGCGGCCGTCTTGTGACGACAGTGATGCAGCCGTGTCTTGATTGCCGTAACTTCCCATTTCGTTCAATTGGCAAAGGCTACACGAGGCTGAGTCCAAGTCCTTGTTGTTGGTTTCGTTTGCAAGACCGGCCTCGATTTTGTCAACTTGCTCTCGCTGGCAAAATATCTACTATATCCTGTGAAGGTCTGACTGGCTTTCACCTTTAGATCAGTAGAAATCCACCTCGCTCGTTTGCCGCATTGACTGGTCACGCGTTGCAACACTGCGGAAAACCCTCCGACGGCATCCCTGAATCAGTGCAGATCGGAAGTGAAGCCGAGCTTTCAAGAGAGGACTGAAGATCGGAGCGAGTCCTCCGAGATATAGAATAGTGGAAGTAGAGTGGATGCCGCTACTGTAGGGGGCAGGGTTTCTCCACCTCTACCCCAGAATGTCCAGTTGTTTCCCTTCCGACCCCATACCCCAAAGGTATACATATAGGAGTGTGGGGATCCCCACGACCACCGTCGCAACGGATAAAAGAGGTCTGTAGTGAACCTATCTGTTTCCCTTCTTCACATCCATACCCCGTCTCACCCTCTCCCACCCGCGAGGATGGCTGGCGGCACCAGTATCTGGGCCAGCAAAGAGGCCAGAACCGACCCCAAGGCCATCTTCAACAAGCGTCTCCTCTTCCTCCTCGTCTCCGTCGCATGGGCAGGCTGCTTCTATGGGTTCGACAGCGGCAACATAGGGGGCATCCTCACCCTTCCTTCCTTCCAGAACGCCTTCGGCCTGATCCACCTCACCAAAGCTGAGCGTGACAACCGCAAGGTAGACAACCCTCCCCAACATAACATGCCGACTGTACAGACCTGTGCTGAGATATGATTAGGGCACCATTGCCGCCATGTTGGCTGCCGGTGGCTCCGCCGGTGCTCTGTGCGCCGCTCCCACGGCCGACTTCCTCGGACGGAAATGGAGCGTGTTCCTCTGGGGCGTAGTCTTTGTGGTCGGAGCCATCATGCAGATGATCGCCAGTTACGACGTGCTCCTTGCCGGGCGCTTTATCGGCGGCATGGGTGTTGGAGCGAGCTCAATGCTCACCCCACAATTCCTGGCCGAGAACTCTCCCAAATCGATTCGTGGCTCGATGACGGCGTCTTACAACCTGATGATCCTCTTCTCCCTCATGCTGGCCTTCTTCGTCAACTATGGAGTCAGCCTTTGGAAGTTCAACGGTGTGGAGCACGATGACACTCAGTGGAGGGTCGCTATGGGAATTCAGCTCATTCCCGGTGTCCTTATGTGTCTCATGATCCCTTTCGTCCCGGAAACGCCACGCTATCTTATCAACCAGGGCAAATCTCAACAGGTAAGACCTTTCCGTGATCGACTTATCTTCGTTCTTCGCCTGTGTTTTGAGAAGGCCTGCATTAACGGCAACCAAACGATCCCATGCAAGGCTTTCCTGCAACATCATCCCGTCATATTCTCGCTGATACCGAGCTCAAACAGGGC
>Ga0268244_10000490_pt1 | contig 16490 bp, 7 predicted proteins | sample AgamicMgSfe_FD_200258 | JGI IMG/M metagenome (GOLD analysis project Ga0268244, IMG submission 200258) | Agave microbial communities from Guanajuato, Mexico - Mg.Sf.e (v2) (version 2) | ecosystem: Host-associated > Plants > Phyllosphere > Phylloplane/Leaf | place: Guanajuato, Mexico | collected... | reverse complement strand
GGTGAGGGCGGGCTTAAAGGGGGTTGGTCAGTTGGTGGGTTGCGATGGATGGTTTGGGTTGCTGCAGGACGTACGGCGTGCACGCTTGAGTCGGAATTGCGCCTTGAGCGGGTTACCGGGGCGAGGTCGTTGTCTTGTTGGCGGAGAGAGGCGTGAGAGCCGTGGCGGCGTGGGACATTTAGGGCGGTGGCCATTGTTGGGACGGTATGTTGGGGGGTATAGATATGCTCTGAGATAGGTACACGGGATTTTTGATGCTATGAAGCGAGAGCGGTATGGGATGACGACAGTAGAATAGTGGACGTGGTATGGAGAATGAGATTGTAGAGGCTTCTCTGCTCCACCATACAGCAACAGCGGATGCCTACCTGATCACTCGCCGAGGCGGGTTGTGGATGGAAGTGACAACGGTACGGAAGGAGACAGGGGCCTCTGAAGAAGGCGCTGTCGTCTGAAGCAGTCGCTAGGCATCTCGAGCGTACGGGCACGCACCTCCTAATCCTCAGATAGCATGGTGACAGCGAGGCTGCCATCGGCGAGGACATCATTTGGCCGTAAGCATGGAAGGCAAAACTTAGCTCCTTTCCTGAAAAACTGAAGACAGAGTAACAAAGTTCCAAAGTCTAATACCGCGACCCAGATATGGGCTTCATAAGATGATGATGTAGAGAGGAAAAGATTCCGATAGAAGACATTTCGCCCTCGCTCACTGTTGCCACAAAGTTAAGTGTATGTCAAGACGCAGGACAGGGCAGTCATATAAAAGCCATCCTCCGACAGCGAAATACTTGCACCTTACAACTCCTTCATCTACACCCAAAGGAACCACACACTTACCAATTTCAACAACCAAGTCTCAAGACAACCATCATGAAGCCATTCACCCTCATGACCACGGCCGCCTCCCTCATGGCCCTGGTCAACGGCCGCTTCTCCCCAGCCTGCCACGGGTGGACCTCGGACGCCTGCGGCTGCTGCAAGGTCTGGTCCTACTACGAGAACGCCTGCCTGGAAGCCGGGCCGGGCCCGGGGCCCTATAAGACGTGCTTCTCCCTCTTCGACGCGCCCATCGGCTCGGCTATGGGCCCCAAGGGCTGCGGCATCTGGAACATCAAGAAGCGCAAGTGCGAGGAGTGGCTGGACGGGACCGAAGACGGGTACACGCAGCCGGATACGGGACCGGATGCGTTGCAATCTTCCGTCGCCAGCTCGTACGGGTCGACGGTGGCGCCGACGCCGACGGGGCCGCTGCTGACGGTCGTCAACGGGAAGACGCAGGTGGTGGATGTGCCGAAGACGTCGGTGGAGGCCAAGACGCAGGTGGTGACGAGTACGTCGGTGGTGCTTGTGACGAGTGCGGTGGCTGCGGTGTCGACTGCTCCGGCTAAGGCCGTGGTGACTGAGACTGTGAGCGAGGAGGTCGGTGGCGGGACGGCGGAGACTAGTCAGAGGATGGTGGCTGTGACTGTTACTGCGTGAGTGGTGAGAGTGTCGGGTGGGCAGAGAGAGTGGGAGGGAGAGGCCTAGACTGGTTGATCGACGATGAGGAATGGAAACTTTAATGGAGGACAGCTTGTGGTGATGACTTTTGTGCGGATAAGGTAGATATGTAGCTTTCCCAATGACAGCTTCCAGACTGGACTCAATCAGTCATTACATGGCCATATGCGAAGTTCTGGAAGGAATATGATGCTCTTGCTCCAAGGTACCACCGATACACAAAAGCCGTACGGTAATGCAGGCAAAAGAAGTAGATGGTGGAGCGATACCTACCTGTGTACCGTCACCCAGCCGTACCGAGCTTAGGGGTGTCATACAGCCAGCCACTCGTGATGCTTAGGTACCGTACCTGTCTTGCATGTACATCGTAGACATTCCACAGTACTCGCGTGCTCGAGCGCGTGCCTCTTCTATTCTTGACTGAGCACGTGAACACGTTCGGACTCAACGCGCAGCGCAGGTGTTGTCTGATGAAGCTGGAGATGTTGTGCTGACAGTAGACTCCGACGCAGACGGCTGCGAGACAAAGAGGACGTTGTTGCTGTTCTTGGATCCTGTCAGCCGCATGAGATGAGCTCGAGTCGAATAATAAAATAAAGACAGTGCCTCACGTACCCGCCGTATTCGGAGGGAAATTCTTTCCAGGAGGGAAGTGTGATCGATTCTTAGGTATCGCAGGAAGAAGCATCATCAGCAAACCGCAGCAATCACTGCTCGCCTCCTCCAGCTGGCTCTTACTCCCACAAACACATCCACATACATGTACATATGCGGCCACAGCATCCTCTTCTGACCTCCTCTGCCGCCATCCTTTGTCACCGGGCATTGTCAGGTTTGTCGTGTGACCTCAGCCGTCTTTCATCCTTCTGAGCACCCTTCTCCCTCCTCACCGACCGCGCATTCATTGTCTTTCGGGATCCTCGAACCAGTCTCTATACCCACAACAAAGAAAGCCGCCTTGAGCGTCACTTGCTGGCCCCTACTGACCCAACGATACGCATCTTCCAAGAACGACGTATCGAACGCAGGCCGTTCCGCAGTCTCCGACTCCTATACCGCCAACACACAGTGTCAGTGACACGGTACGAACCTCCGAAGGTCCAGGCCTGCGTCGGGCTCCACAGGCCACTGCCCGAGCCGAGCCCTACCGCAGCGCATAGCCGTCTCCCACTTTTTTACTACTACAGGTATACATGATCTGATAAGCTCCAGCGACCCTCGAACATCAACCCGGTGCTGCCCTGCAGCAACTCTCTCGAGACCTTTCTTCGATTTGGCTTGGGGAAGAGCCTTTGTTAACACTCACTGCTGATTGCCGTCGCCCTCTGCACCTATTCGACTAGCGGCACACACCTTCGACCGCCATACCATCTCCGCTCAGAGCATGAGCACGCAGCAATCGGGCATCCCGATCCACACCAAATCCACCCATCAGAGCACCGACAGCACCCATCGCAAACCTTCGCTCGACCTCGATCCCTTCGCGGCACCCAATGTTTACTACGGCCAGAGCCACAGCCCTAGAAAGGTTGCCAAGAGCCGCACATACTCCGCTGTAAGCCCACCGCTCAGCCCGCCCACTCCTCATTCCCATCATCCATCGGATCCGCAACCGTACATCAAGAGGTGGTCGTCCCCGGTACCAAAGATCTTCCAAACTGATGAGCATACGCAGATCGACACGAGTCACAGTTCGGTAGGAGTCGGTTATAGAGCGCCCGGGAGGCGGACGAGTCACGGTATGTTGCGGATCTGAGGCCGGAGCAGATCAGTCGCTGACCAATTGCAACAGATGCTGTGGGTAACGCCCCTCGTCGCTACCTCATCAATGTCGACGAGACCCTCAAGACCCTCCTGGCTCGCGAGGACACCGACCATAACATCCAGATCACCATAGAGGATACCGGACCAAAGAGCATTCCCTTGGGCACCGCGGCCTCTGGAGGCTACCGCCGCTTCGATGTTCGCGGTACATACATGCTCAGCAACCTGCTGCAGGAGCTCACGCTGGCCAAGAAGTTTGGTCGTAAGCAGATTGTACTGGATGAGGCCAGGTTGAATGAGAATCCGGTGAACCGTATGGCGCGGCTGGTCAAGGACCAATTCTGGCCGAACCTAACGAGGAGGATCGACGGCTCCAACATTGCTTCTGTTGCCAGAGATCCGAAGGATTGGACCAAAGACCCCCGACCACGCATCTATATCCCCAGAGGCGCACCGGAGCAGCATGAGTACTACACTCGCATCGCCAAGCAGCACCCGGAGATGCGGCTGGATGTCATCTGGTTGGCGGAAGATCCGAGCAACGAAGAGTATGTGCGTGACTTGAACGAAGCTCCCGGACTGCTTGCCATTGCCATGGAGAAGGTCGCGGACACGCCCGACGGCAAGCCGGACTACCGCGGTCTGCCGTTCATCGTGCCTGGTGGCCGGTTCAACGAGCTGTACGGCTGGGACAGCTACATGGAGACCCTTGGCCTGCTCGTGAACGATCGCGAGGATATATGCGAGTCCATGGTCAAGCACTTCATATTCTGCATCCGCCACTATGGCAAGATCCTCAATGCCAACCGAACTTATTATCTCTGTCGATCCCAGCCCCCGTTTCTCACGGACATGGCTCTGCGTGTCTACGACCGCATCAAGCACAAGCCCGACAGCATGGAGTTCCTCCGCCAAGCCATCCTGGCTGCCATCAAGGATTACTACTGCACCTGGATGTCCAAGCCGCGCTTCGACCCAGAGTCTGGGCTGTCTCGGTATGTGCCGGGAGGCTTGGGCGTGCCACCGGAGACTGAGGCCACACACTTCGTTCATATCTTGACGCCGTATGCGGAGAAGCACAACATGACCTTCTCCCAGTTCGTGCAGGCCTACAACTACGGTCACGTCTTCGAGCCAGAGCTCGATCAGTACTTCCTCCACGATCGTGCGGTTCGCGAGTCCGGTCACGACACCTCGTATCGCTTGGAGAAGGTCGCCGCCCACCTGGCCACTGTAGACCTGAACTCTTTGCTATACAAATACGAAGTCGATATCGCCAGAACCATCCGAGCATTCTTCGGCGACAACCTCCAGATTCCGAAGGAGTGGCACGTGCCCGGCAAACCCACGGTCGAGACCTCGTCCACCTGGGACCGATTTGCGAAGAAACGCCGCCACACCATGGACAAGCTTATGTGGGATGAAGAGAAGGGCATGTTCTTCGACTACAACACCGTCAAAAAGCAGCAGACGGGTTACGAGTCTGCGACGACCTTCTGGGCCATGTGGGCCGGCGCGTGCGCTCCTCGTCAGGCCAGTATGATGGTCGCGAAGGCGTTGCCGCGCTTCGAGGTGCACGGTGGTCTGGTGTCGGGTACAGAGGAGTCTCGCGGTCCGGTCGGGCTCGAGAGGCCGAATCGGCAATGGGACTACCCGTTCGGCTGGGCGCCACAACAAATCCTGGCGTGGACCGGTCTGCTCCGGTATGGATTCGAAGAGGAAGCGCAGCGCTTGGCGTACCGCTGGATCTACATGTGCACCAAGGCGTTTGTCGACTTCAACGGCGTGGTGGTCGAAAAGTACGACGTCACGCAGCAGATCTCGCCGCACAAGGTCGAGGCGGAGTACGGTAATCAGGGGTCGGATTTCAAGGGCGTGGCGACGGAAGGGTAAGTCGCCCAAGCTCCACAAGCCCATTCACGCTACACATGCTAATGAGCCGCGAGCAGTTTCGGCTGGGTCAACGCCTCGTACGTCTACGGCCTGCAGATCGTCAACGCGCACATGAAGCGCGCCCTCGGCGCCGTCACGACCTGGGACACGTTCCAGAAGATGACCGAAGGCGACGCCGGCGCCGCGTCGGAGATCGTCGCCCCCAGCACTCACGTCCACGTCGCGCCGCACGTCCACGAAGCGGCGAACGTGCACCACGAGAGTCTGCCGCATAGCCGTGAGTCGCAGGTCGCGCATAAGGCTGTGCATGGGGGCGAGGAGTTGCCGCATAAGCATGTTGAGCCGCAGCCGGGGAGTCCGCGTTCGCAGCAGCAACAGCCGCAGTCTGGAGTGCATGCGGGCGAGGAGACGCCGCAGAAGCATGTTGAGCTTCAGCCGGGGAGTCCACGCTCGCAGCAGCGGCCTGTCGGGGCGAGCAGTCACTGAAGTTTAAGGTGAGGGCAGCGTCACGACGGGACGAAGTCACCATGGGCGGCGAGTCAGCGACCCTATCCTCTCAGGTCACGACAGCGATACTTTTGGGAGCGTCACGGACGGGAAGAATCTCTTTTTCGGGGACCGAGGGCAGTTGTCGATACCTGCGAACCTGTGTTGCTTGTATATTTTCTAGACGGTTGAAGGTGGATCGCTACAGCGTTATGCTCCGAGCTTGTTAGCAACCGGCATGGGCATGGGCATGGGGATTGATTGATTGATTCACCTGAGCGTTTGTGGATGATTGTAGATTCTCCATGGGTACATAGGGACCTAGGCTAGATGGATCCGTAGGGAGCACATTGCTACAACTGGGATTCTGATGATGCATAGGTTCCCTAACTTGAGGATTTGCTTTGCTTATGATCGTCCCATGTAGAGGTAGGTACGTATACACGAAGGTTGCCTTGGTGCCGGAGGATTGCTTGAACTGGACCCTTGCAAGCGACGTGTGTTCCTGCATGTTGACCCCGCTATTGCCAAGACTGAGGCACGTTTTGTGGTGGTGGCGGGGTTGGATTTCTTTGCTGTCGCTCTCCAGAAGTTTCCACGCTTCACCCACTCCATAGACTGTGATTAATGCTCCACAGTACGAACGCAACCACCACCAACTTCTACAACTCCCACTCCTCACACCATGGCAGCCGACAGCGCCCCGAAGCGCAGCCGCGTCTTCTTCGACATCGCCATCGGCGGCGCGCCCGCGGGCAAAGTCGTCTTCACCCTTTACGACGACATCGTCCCCAAAACGGCCGCCAACTTCCGCGCCCTGTGCACGGGGGAGAAGGGCACCGGGCAATCGGGCTCGCCGCTGCACTACAAGAACAGCACCTTCCACCGCGTCATCAAGGGCTTCATGATCCAGGGCGGGGACTTCACTGCGCACGACGGCACGGGCGGCGAGAGCATTTACGGGGAGAAGTTCGCGGACGAGAATTTCGAGCTCAAGCATGAGAAGCCGTTCTTGCTGTCCATGGCGAATGCGGGCCCGGGCACGAACGGGAGTCAGTTTTTCGTGACCACCGTGCCGACGCCGCATTTGGATGGGAAGCATGTGGTTTTCGGCGAGGTGGTGGCGGGGAAGAGTGTGGTGAGGAGGGTGGAGGGGACGAGTGTAGGCGCCAACGATCGGCCGGATAAGGAGTGCGTGGTGGTGGATTGTGGGGAGATTCCTGAGGGGGCGGATTTGGAGGCGCTGACGAGGAAGGAGCCGGATGCGACGGGGGATGCGTATGAGGAGTTCCCCGAGGATCAGTTGCCGGAAGGGGAGGAGTGGAAGGGGACGGAGGTGGTGAGGATCGCGGATGAGTTGAAGGGGATGGGGAATACGGCGTTCAAGAAGGGGGATGTCGAGCTCGCGTTGGGCAAGTACCAGAAGGCGCTACGGTACCTGCACGAGTACCCGACGCCGTTGGAGGGCGATCCGAAGGAATTGGGTGGTCAGCTCAGCCAACTGAAGATCTCGCTGCATAACAACAGCAGTATGCTGCAGCACAAGCTCAAGCGGTACGACGAGTCGGCGGCGTCGGCGGATAAGGCGTTGGCGGTCGAGGGTATCAAAGATGATCAGAAGGCGAAAGCTCTGTTCCGTAAAGGTGTCGCGGCCAAGGAGGCGAAGAACGAGGACGAGGCGGTGGCCAACTTGGAGCGGGCGGAGAAGTTGGCGCCCAAGGATGCGGGGATCAAGAATGAGTTGGCGGCGGTTAAGAAGGCGGCGGCTGACCGGCGGGCGAAGGAGAAGAAGGCGTATTCGAAGATGTTCGATTGATTGGTTGATGTGAACTGGCTGAGGGAGCGAGGTGTCACGGGAGCAAGCGGTGTATTCCAGTACAGGGCTGCCAGTCCCGTGGCGTTCTATCACGTGCTTTGCTGCGGATCGAGCGTTGAGGGGAGTCTGGTATGCATGGTCGCGCGAGCGTTCACCGTTGTATCGCACGGTGCTTAACCAAGTCTTTGCGGCTGGCGTGGTTGCACTGCTTTATTTCCTACTTGCTTGAGAGGCATGTCGTGCAGGAGTGCGGCGGAGCACGTTACTATTCATCACAAGCAGAGTGAGAGTCTCTCACTACCAAGGGATACATCCTGTCGGCGACTGTGGGAAGACGGACATAGATAAGATGAGGAGCGGGAGAAGAAACCTCCTTTTTCACGCACATGCAGTCGTATCCCAAAGAGAAAGAATATGAGGCTCCTCCTCGTTCCACGCCGTGATCCGACAGCATCAACACAGATACCGTCGCCATCGCCATCCCCTCGTACAGCGATCCACAGATACACCGAAGCGCATAATCGTGTGCGGTCCGCTGCCGGACATTGGAGAAGCACCCGGTCGTGCTCTTGATGATGATGATGATGACCTGGATGAAACCTGACAAACGTGGACCCGTTGACTTTGAACGCATATACGCTGACCAGACTACTATGTAGAGTGGAAGCGTGCTTGGCGCTGCGTGCGTTGGCTCGTGGGGGTTCGGCATCTTGTTGAATCTCCTGGATGTGGTGATGAGATAGGATGAGATGAGGTGAGAAGGCGCTGGTGATCATTGTTATTACACGATGATTGTCTTGTCACTCTTGTGCTGATGGCATATGGGTCGAGGGGTTTCAGCAGTACATAGATGATGATCGTCAAGTGGATTTGGATGATTGAAACGACGGACGGGTGATTGGTGTTTCTTTCTAGAAAACAAGAAGGCCCGCAATAACCAGGTACATGTACTGTAGTAACTGTACTACTAATCACTGTAGGGAGGAGGGAAACGATCTTGGTTTCAACCGCTCCGGAAAAGGTATTGAACATACCTAGGTATAGTCCAGTTTGAGACAAACTCCTCATTTCATCTTCGCCTTGGACGTAAACGGACTCACGGCTGATTACTTTATAGGGGGGTCACATGTAGACCTGACCTTTTCACTGAGACAAGTCGACTCTTGACGATGAAGAAGTGAAGGGGAGAGGGGCCGTGCCATTGCGTTGCGCAACCAGTTGCAGCCCGCTTCTTCGGGATTTCGACATTCCTAAACTCTCTCGTCATCACCCACTCCCATCCCATCCCATCCCATCCATACCATTCTGCTTCCTTCCTGTCTTTCCAGGCTACGGATTATTACTGGGCTACATATCATCGAAAGATCAAGCTCAGCACTTTGCATCACACGTCCGGCGGGCCAGGCTTCTCTGGCTTCGTCCCAGTAAGCCCTCTCACACCCTACAGACTGGACGTGCCAGCAATGCTGCCGATGCGGTGATGCCTCCTTCACAAACACTGCTGCCACCACCACCGTCAAACACCTCCATTTCACCCCAGAGTTCTTCCAGTCCGCTCATGGCTGCCGACCAGCGTGCAGCGGCCGATACGTCAGTCGAGGACGGCACGGCGAGGGACGTCGACCCAAAGACAGGCAAGCGGAAACTGTTCGGCTTGGGGAAGAAGAAAGACGACCACACGATGGAGACGACCGGTGCTGCGACGGGCCTGATGCCGCACACCCAGACCGCCATCAGCGCCATGCAGGCGAAGCAACCCCCCGTCGATCTCCGCCATCAACAACAACCACAACCGTTCCCCAACTCGCCCTCCAAACACCCATACCCCTCCGCCGTAGCGGCGCCTTCGCGGTTGAGGTCCGGCTCGCCGAGATTGCACAGCCCGGCCTCGAGCGAGATCTTCGAGCGCAACGTCCAAGAACCGGTCCCCATCTCCACCCTCCAGGGCGAAATGGACCCGGCCCACATCGCGACCCACGTCATCACCGAAGACCACATCCCCCCGGCGTTGGAGGCCTCGGCGCAAGCCATCACGAGCGAAGAGTTGAACCCGGATGAGGTGGAGATCGTCATGAGCGCTTCCCACCAGCCGGCCGCAGCCTCGGTTCTGGAGGGTTCGGCCAGCCACGCCGATCTCACCCAGTTGCATCCACCTACCCTCCAGCACCAAGACTCAGGCGAGTCTGAGCGCTCTTCCGTGCAGCAATCGGGCAGCTTCCCGCACGGCGGCGAAGACGACGGCACCAGCAATTACGGCCAGCTCGACCCCAACGACTTCCGCCGCCTGAGCTTCATCTCCTTCGCCGACGTCGTGCAAAGCGAGCAACAGCACCTCCCCAGCGGAGTAGGAGAAACCAGCAGCCGCGACAACCTCCACATGACCGGCTTCCCACCCAGCATCGCGAGCGTAGCCGCCCACCACGACCGCGCCACCTCCCCGGGCTCCACCCACAGCCACAACCACAGCCTGAGTGGCGGCGCCGCTGGCGTCATGACCCCGCCACTGGGAACTGCGAACCACGCCGATCAATCGCCCGTGCGGATCGGCAGCCCCGCCGCCGCATCCGTTCAGGCCGGTGGAGGAGGAGGAGGACACAGCGGCGAACTACATTTCGAAACGATGAGACAGGCGGTGCGAAAGACGGCGAGTGGCGACTTGAGCGGGCCGACACCGATGGGCGCGCTCGCCAGTCCCGTGCCAGAGGAGCCGTCGATCGGGAGGGGCGAGACGAGGAGTCGGACTAACACGTGAGGATTGATGGTACTCGCTTTCCCCGAGGGAAGATGATCGTGGGTTGCTTTATGGAATCACGAGGACGAGGACGAGAACGAGGATGAAAATCTTTTTCGGCATTGATGACTTTCTTCTTGGTCTGGTATGCTGCCTTTTTCGCTCTTGAGCTTGCTGTGTGCCGCTTACATCGGCGCAACTCGCCTGACGAGCTCATGTTCAGAATCCTTGGAGGTTTGGTTGGAAAATCCGTTCAATTGGATTGAAGTCTGACGGAGAGATGATGTTGGAAGAGGGAGGGTGGGAATTGTGTTTTGCTGCTTCTCCGATGATTGTTTCGAGATGATTGTCTTGGATCTGCATCTTTTTGTTTTGTTTTTTTTATCGTTTAGGGATTCCTTCCCTCGGGCTATGCTATGTACGGAGATGTACAGATGAGAGACGGGGTTTCGGTAATCGATCTGAATACCTAAGGTACTTTTACTTTCATCCACGCATATCCATACCTTACCTAACCTACCTTATGAAGGGCGGATTGGCCTCTTCGTTTTCCTTCTCTTGTTCATCTCATCTGCTCTTCACCGTCAATGGTGATTGATGATAATGAGCTTCGAGAGTTCGGTGAGGTATCGAGGTATCGAGGTTTGTACAAGTGTTGGAACCGTATAGCAGCGTGTACGGTAGCTATGGCGTCTGCGAGCCCCGTCTGGCCCTCACCTCACTCATCGTGGGGTGTTTTACCTAGACACTTTTACAGTAGTACTGTCGGGAGTAGAGTGCCGTCGGTTGCTCTGATCGGCAGTCGTTACATGTATTTATTATTAAATTGATTAACTGTGTTCTTCCGGATGTAGGTAAGCGAACGCTTTTTTTTTGATTTGATTGAGATGAAGGGCCTAACGGTTCGTTGTTGGGAACATGGTGAAATACATATTACAGGTAAGTGTGTGTGTGTGTGTGTGTGTGTGTTTAGAGGTAAGTGTGTGTGTATGTGTTTTAGAGGTATGTGTGTGTTGTGTGCCACTGTGTGGAAGTTTGTCTGCCCAATTGCTACATAATAAAGTAAGTAGGTACTGCAGTACATAGCTACCTAGCTCGAGCGGTTCCTGCGTTTCCCGTGATTTAATAGAAAGTCTAATGCTTCGGGAGTGCCTGTTTGGGCCGGCCCGGTGAGTAAGTGTCGAACACACTCGGGCACGACGGCGGCCGGGGTCATCCATGCACGCCCGATGACACTGTAGCCTCGCCCCTCGACAGACATACAGTACACCGCACCTAAGAACGGTGTCAAGGACCCGGTCGACGTGGACCGTGTACGGCACAGGATTCCTGTGCACCGTTTGCGTGCGACCCCATTGCGGAAGAGGTGACCGGCATCCAACGTGTGCTTACCTACCTACCTATGCTCTGACCGGGAACAAGGCTCCGACGGCAGGGTGGGAACCTGGGCAGCACAGAAAAAGTGCGAAATGCGCCTACGTCGACGCGGCTGCGGTACACTGGCGATCGAGAGCGCCACTAACCCGCCCAACAGCCATCGACGACGCAGCGGTCGGCAGTGACACCGTGGTGGGGGCTAGGAACAAAGAGAAGGCTCGAGTGTGAGGATGGCGTCGAATCCCACCGGCCGGCAGCGATGGACGCAGGACAGGAGACGGAAGGAGCCGAGTCTGTACGATGAGTGGCTTACCCAGGAACGAGCGGAAAAGGCCCAGCGGCGGGCGCATGTGCAATCTCCACCCTCACCTGACGCAGGAGGGGAACACACGCCCCTGCGCCAGGGTAGTGCAACAGCAACAGCAGCAGACTCGCTCATGAGGACATTGGCGGCGACCATCCGAGCAGTGACACCCGAAGCGGCGGTGGACGCGCAGCCGAGCCAAGGGAGCAGCCCGTCGATGCCCGAGCGTGGCACGGCGAGCTTCGAGCGAGCCTTCACTTCGCACCTTGGTACCACAACGACCGTCGTGGGAGGACCGGCGGCTAGCGCCCACCCCTCAAACACCACCTCGGCGTCATCAAAGAGCAGGCGATTGCTCCGCGAAAGTGAATGGGAGCAGGAAGCGCACATGGGGCAGGCGAGTCCGCCGAGTGACCACAACGGATCCCGGCCCACGGACTTGTTAGGGCGGACCCGGAGCCGAAAAAATGCATCGCATCCGCATGCCGCCGCGGCCGCCGGAGAGGCACATCAGGGTGCACGGCCACGCACGCGGACGTTGGACGAGTCGAGGAGACGAGAGCGCTCGCCGAACAGCCTGATGAAGAGCCGGAACCGCATCGCCAGCGTGCACAGCCCGTCGGCGCCAAACTATCAAGGCGCGAAGTATCTGGCCTCCGTGCCGGCGTTCACCTCGCCCCCTTCCGCTCCCTCCATCCGATCAATACCCTCGATAGGCTCGCCCGCGCAAGCGCCCTCGGACACGGCGGGCACGCGCTCGGTCTCGCCCATGTCGTTCGACACCGCGCACTCGACGACCTCGGGCCTGCCGCCGGCGAATGCGCGGAGGATCGTGCACCTGATGAAGATGCTGGGTGGAAGCATGAGTGGCAACGTGGTCTTTCGGCGCGGCGACAGTAGTATGTGGAGTCACATCTACTGTTACGTGCGCGATGATACGGCGGCGCTCATGTTCGAGCCCCGAGGCAGCGACGGCGCGCATCGCGTGCTCGTCTCCGATCTGCGCGGCTGTAGTGTGAGACCGTGCGTGGAGGACGAAGCGCCGTTCCTGGAGGTGACACTGCCGCACACGGACACCGCACTTCACGTCAAGCTCTTGACCCAGTCCGATTTCGATCACTGGTGGGCGACGTTTTTGTACTGGCAAGGGACAGAGCCTCTCAAGTCTCAGAACAACGGCCAGAGACCTACTTCGTCATCCCACGTACCCTCGAACGTCACGAGACCCGAGCCGCCACCACGGACGTCCTCAGCAAGGAACGCCCAGGATAGCACGGATCGGAGGAAGTCTGTTGTCGGATCGTTGAGGGAAGCGCCCGTGATCAAAATCGGGAAGATGATATTCTGGGATACCAACATCGGCTACAGTAGCAACGGGTCCGCCCCGAGCCCGTCGGTCGGACACGCAGCGTCTGCGACCACCCGACCGCAGGCGTACCGGATGCAAAGCTATGGATCTCGACGATGGCGACGCATCAGCGGGCAACTGCGGGAAAACGGCGAGCTGAAACTGCATTCCGACGCAGACAACAGCTTGATTTCCGTCGTGCAACTCAGCCAACTGAGCCGCTGCGCCATCCAACGATTGGACCCGAGCGTGCTCGAAAACGAGTTCTGCATCGCCATTTACCCGCAATACACCTCCACCCCGAGCAACACCCAGCCTGGGTTCTTGCGCCCCATCTTTTTGAGCTTGGAGAACCGAATCCTGTACGAAGTCTGGTTTGTGCTCTTACGAGCCTTTACCATCCCGCAACTCTACGGACCACCGACCGAGGGCTTGGGCGGTGGCGGGACGTCAAGCCCGGAACATCTGCATGCCGCCACCACGACCGACATGTTCCGCGTCGAGCGCAGCCTCAACATACGCATGGTCGAGGCCAGGATGTACCATCCTTCTTCCTATTCCGCGACGACTCCGGAACCCGGCTTTGGTGGTAGTGGTCATAGTCACAGGGTGGCGCACACGACAGCTAAACCAGAACAGCACGGTTACTACGCCGAAGTGCTCCTTGACAACGAAACGCGTGGTAAGACGGCGGTCAAGTACGAGGGCCTCAATCCCCTGTGGGTGGAAACCTTTGACTTTGCCGACTTGCCGCCGGTGCTGAGTAGCGCGAGCGTCGTCATCAAGCGCCGACCTCCTGATAACGCGCATCAGCGGGAGCAGCACGAGAGCAAGCTCGTCCATCAGGCGTACGGCTTCACGAGCGATCAGCATGGCGGTTTCACTGGCCTCACCTTCGACGTAACCTGTGGCAAAGTGGAGATCTACCTACAAGAGCTGGAGGAGGATAAAGAGGTCGAGAAGTGGTGGCCGGTCGTCAATACCCACGGGCAGCGCGTGGGTGAAGTGTTGATCAAAGCGCGAGCGGAGGAAGGTGTCATTCTCATGGCGCACGACTACCAGCCTCTCGGCGACCTCCTGCATCGCTTCAGCAACGGCCTGACGCTGCAGATTGCGCAACTGATCCCCGCGGACCTGAAACGCCTCAGCGACTGCCTCCTCCACATCTACCAGGTGTCCGGCAGAGTGAACGACTGGCTCATGTCGCTCGTCGAGGAGGAGATTGACGGGATTCACAAGGAGACGCCCATCTCTCGATTGCGGTATAGCCGGCGCATGGGCTCGGATAGCAGCGAGAACTCCGGCGTCGCTGCTGCGGCGGCGTCGAACAGCGATCGCGAGCTCATCGTCCGCGACTTGAACAAAAACGCCACGCTGGAAGCCAACCTGCTGTTCCGAGGAAACACCCTGCTGACCAAGAGCCTGGACACGCACATGCGCCGCGTCGGCAAGGAATTCCTGGAGGAGTGTCTGGCGGCGCGGATCAAGGACATCAACGACAAGGACCCGGAGTGCGAGGTCGATCCGAACCGCGTCAGCTCCCCGGTCGACCTCGATCGCAACTGGCGCAGGTTGCTCCACTTCACGCAGGAAGTCTGGAAGTCGATTGTGGCGTCGAAGCAACGCTGTCCGGTGGAGCTGCGCGTCATCTTCAGGCACATCCGGGCTTGTGCTGAGGACCGATATGGAGACTTCCTGCGGACGGTCACGTACAGTAGCGTCAGCGGCTTTCTCTTCCTGCGCTTCTTCTGCCCGGCCGTGCTCAACCCGAAGCTGTTCGGGCTGATGAAGGGTAAGCCTCCTTTGAGTCCATCCACGGTTTTGATTCGCTAACGTTTTGTAGAGGACATCAAGCCTCGCGCTCGCCGGACCTTCACGCTGATCGCCAAGTCGCTTCAGACCCTGGCCAACATGGTCGCGTTCGGAACCAAAGAGCACTGGATGGAGCCGATGAACGTCTTCCTCACGCAACACCGGGAGAGCTTCAAGAGTTTCATCGACGACGTGTGCTACGTGCCGACGGCGTTGTCCAAGTCCACGTTTCCGCCTACCTCGGTATCGTCATCGACCTACCAGCCCGGCGTGATGAGCGCCGAGACTCACCTCAGCTACACGACGCCCATCACCATCATGCAGCGTCTACCGCCCACCAGCCGCGAAGGCTTCCCAAGCTTACCCTACCTCATCGACCAGGCGCGAGCGTTCGCGGATCTCGTGCAGCTGTGGCTGGAGACCACGTCGCCACCAACGCTTCCGACCGAGTCGACCTCGACTAACGACAAGAGGTTGTCGGAGGTCATGCACGCGATCCGTGCTGCCGAAGGCGACCTCGCCGCGTTCCACGACTTGTGCGTCAAACTCAACCGCCGCACGCAAGAGTGCCTCAGCCGAGCGGAGCGCGCGGAGCGTCCCACGAGCGCCCAGAGCTTCCATTGGGAGGAGCTGATCGACCAGCTCCACCCCAGCCCGAGCGCCGAGCGCGCCCACGCCCACGACATGCCCAGCCAGTCCTCATTCGATACCGTGGCGGATAGAATCGCCAGCGACCCATCGATCCTGCCCCCGGGTATGCACCAAACCAGCAGCAGCATGACCTCACCTAACCTCGCCTCCCCGCGCACCAGAGACTGGGAGGATCCCGCCACCACCGAATCCGACGAGGAGGACGAAGACGAAGACGCGCACGCCACCCGCCTCTACGACCCGACTCCACGCCACTCCAGCTCCGTCTCCACCCAGGAAGCCAAGAGCATCAAGAACCACGCTCCGCCCAACACCACCACCACCACCACCACCGCCCGCGACCGCCCCGTCTCCGCCTCCTTCAGCGCCAACCTCTCCAGCAGCCTGCGCAAAGCCCTCCAAAGCCGCTCGGAGTCCGCCCACTCCACGGCTGCCAGCGCCAGCGCCTACGCCAGCACCGTCTCCTCCAGCGCCGTCAGCTCCGACACCGAACAATCGCACCCGCGCCACCACCACCACCACCACCAGCAGGCCACCACGGCCCTGCCGAGCTACGAGCGCGAGGTCCGACATCGCGAGCGGCGGGAAGCCGCGCGGCAGCAGATCCAGCTCCAGGTGGAGGAGGCCAAGGTGAGGAAAGGGGAGCGGGAGAGGAGGAGGGCGAAGACGCCGCTTGTGGCTGCGCTGAGGAAGAAGAAGGATAAGGAGAGGGATAGGGAGAGGGAGAGGGAGAAGGGGGGAGAGGGAGGGAGGACGGGGAATGGGAATGGGAATGGGAATGCGGAGTTGGTGCAGCGCGGGGTGGATA
>Ga0268244_10000489_pt1 | contig 16495 bp, 20 predicted proteins | sample AgamicMgSfe_FD_200258 | JGI IMG/M metagenome (GOLD analysis project Ga0268244, IMG submission 200258) | Agave microbial communities from Guanajuato, Mexico - Mg.Sf.e (v2) (version 2) | ecosystem: Host-associated > Plants > Phyllosphere > Phylloplane/Leaf | place: Guanajuato, Mexico | collected... | reverse complement strand
CGTCAGATCATTGTCTACGATCTCGGTGGAGGTACCTTCGATGTCTCCATCTTGACCGTCGACCAGGGTGTCTTCGAGGTCCAGGCTACTGCTGGTGACACTCATCTCGGTGGTGAGGACTTCGATCAGCGCGTGGTGGACTACCTCGTCAAGGCCTACAACAAGAAAGAGAACACGGACATCACCAAGAACGCGAAGACCATGGGTAAGCTGAAGCGTGAGGTGGAGAAGGCCAAGCGCACTCTGTCTTCGCAGATGAGCACCAAGATCGAGATCGAAGCTTTCCACGAGGGCAATGACTTCTCCGAGACCTTGACCCGCGCCAAGTTCGAGGAGCTCAACAACGACCTGTTCAAGAAGACCCTCAAGCCGGTCGAGCAGGTGCTCAAGGATGCGAAGATGAAGAAGAGCGATATTGATGACATCGTGCTCGTTGGTGGCTCGACCCGCATTCCGAAGGTCCAGAGCATGCTCGAGGAGTACTTCGGCAAGAAGGCGAGCAAGGGTATCAACCCCGACGAAGCTGTTGCTTTCGGCGCAGCTGTTCAGGGTGGTGTGTTGTCCGGTGAAGAAGAGGTGAGTTGCAAGCGTGTCGTTGGCATGACTGCATCACCTTTCAAAAGCTGACAATCTTTTCCCGCAGGCCAGTGAGATCGTCCTCATGGATGTCAACCCGCTCACCCTCGGCATCGAAACCACCGGCGGCGTCATGACTCACCTCATCAAGCGTGGCACCACTATTCCGACGAAGAAGTCCCAAATCTTTTCTACCGCAGCCGACAACCAGCCGATCGTCTTGATCCAAGTCTTCGAAGGCGAACGCTCGATGACCAAGGACAACAATCTCCTCGGCAAGTTCGAACTCTCAGGTATTCCACCAGCGCCGAGAGGACAGCCTCAGATTGAGGTTACATTCGAGCTCGACGCGAACGGTATCCTCCGTGTGAGTGCGGGCGACAAGGGTACGGGCAAGAGCGAGTCCATCACGATCACGAACGACAAGGGCCGCCTGAGCGCCGAGGAAATCGAGCGCATGGTTGAGGAAGCCGAGAAGTACGCCGACGAGGACAAGGCTACCCGGCAGCGCATTGAGGCGCGCAACGGCTTCGAGAACTACGCCTTCAGCCTGAAGAACCAGGTCAACGACGAGGAAGGCCTGGGCGGCAAGATCGACGAGGACGACAAGGAGACGCTTTTGGAGGCCGTCAAGGAGGCGCAGGACTGGCTCGAGGAGAATGCGCAAACGGCTGAGGCGGAGGATTTCGAGGAGCAGAAGCAGAAGCTGTCGGACGTCGCGTACCCCATCACCAGCAAGCTCTACGGTTCGGCGGGTGGCGCGGGTGGGATGCCCGACTATGACGATGAGCCGTCTGGTCACGATGAGCTTTAAGCGCGGGATTGCCGTTTGACTCGGCGAGCGGCGTGCTTGTAGTTATACTCCTCTTGCAACAGCACGGCGTTTTCATTGCATCAGGGGTTCATCTGCTGAAGTAGCCATTTGTTAGATAGATGGAAATCACGGACTGCAGCAAGCACCCTCAATTTCGGGTGCATGTCTGCATCTTCGCCAAAGGTAATTTTGCTTCCCTTCATTATAACCTCGAGAGACTTGCGAGAGAGAGGGGAGAAGAGGGGAAGTCACTACATGCAGGTGGCTACGGGGTCTGCCAAGCCGGGATCTGATTTTGCGGCTCCGCAAACGACAGGCAGTTTCTCCGTGCAATTGTGCCTCCAACAACAAGGAACATGTATACAGTTACTCCATCAAGCACGGCGGAGAAGACACCGACGTTCATCGCACTGGACGGGATGTGGACTGGATCATCTTCACAGGCAACCCGCTGCGTAAACGAGAGTCTTGCAGAAGAGGGGGTGGGTATACTATAAGAAGTCAAGGATAAGTACCTTTTCCAGTTCCTGTCTACTTGTTTTCTACTTGTCTCCCAACACCTTCCGCAACACGGCCCGCGATGATTTCCAGCGCGCTCCTTCTGGCCTTCGCCAGCGCCGTGCACGCCCGCAACAATGGCGTGGGCAAACTGCCGGTCATGGGCTACGACACGTTCAATGCCTTCGGAGGCGACTACGACGGCTCGATGGCGACGGCGCAAGCCCGGATCATGAACGAGACCGGCCTCGTCGGGCTGGGCTACAACACCTTCATCCTCGACGACTTCTACACGGAACTCGACCGCGACGCCTCGGGCTGCCTGCGCGAGAACCTCACGCGTTTCCCCAGCGGCATGCGCGCCTGGACCGACAGCATCAACCGGTATGGCGTCTCCGGCAGCGCGTACTCGAGTAACGGGTACAAGACCTGCGGCGGGTATCCGGGCGCGTACGGGCATGAGATGCAGGATCTGGAGACGTGGAGGAGCTGGGGGTGGACGAAGATGGTCAAGTACGACAACTGTTATATCCCGTATGATAATATCAGTATGTGCCGCTGTCCATTGGACGTTCGCCGCGATGTGATGGGTGGGCCGCTGACGTGACTTGACAGCCATGGAGAACGAGTTCGGGCGGTATCAGCGGATGGGGAACGCCATTGATGCTTTGGCTGCCAAGTACAATGAGACGCCGTTCATTTACTCCCTCTGCCAGTGGGGATGGGAGAACCCATACAATTGGGCCCCGCGTATCTCTCAGGCTTGGAGGATCGACAACGATATCAAGCCGTGGTGGTGGGTGTCACTCTTCATGCGTAGTATAGTTGTGCAGGACGTTATACTGATTCAGTGATGCCTGGGTTCGCAGGTCTAGCATTGCTACAGTCATCAACCTGCAGGCGTCTAGCTACCTTTCCACCGACTACTACCAACACGGCGACTTGGACATCCTCGAGGTCGGGAACAACGGCAAGGGCGTGCCGGTCGGCAACCTGACGGTCGCCGAGCAGCGCTCCCATTTCACCATGTGGGCGCTGTCGAAGTCCCATCTCATCATCGGCACCGACCTCGCCACGGCCACCAACGAGACGCTCGAAATCCTGAGCAACAAGGAGCTGATCGACATCAACCAAGACCCGAACGAAGGTGCGCCGGTGGCTCCGCTTCGCATCGGCTTCCAGCCCGACTATTCGTACAAGACTTACAACAACTCGTACCCGTAGGTGCTTCCAGTCGTGAAAGCCAAATCGGTCCGACGCTGACATTCGGTTTAGCCCTGGGTACTGGGCGGGTAACAGCAGCTACGGCGCCGTCTTCATGCTCATCAACACCCTCAACGAAACGCAGGAAATGGGCTTCAACCTGACGGAAAACTGGGCCATCCGTGCTGGACGTCTGTATAACGTCAGAGACATGTGGAAGCATGAACACGTCGGTGTCGCAACCCGGTGAGTCCCCAGAGAATCCTGACAGAAGAGAATCTCGTTCGGCGTATGGGTGCTGACCGTTCCCGCAGCAACTGGACCGTGACGCTGGGAGCGCACGACGTGGCGGCTCTGCTCTTGACCGACGCTGGACCAGAACCGGCTGAAGAGATCGCTGACGGTACACTGGCACCCTTGTGCGCGTGGCCCTTCCTCGCCGGCCAGTGCACGAGCCCCAACGGTAGCTTGTAAGCTTTGTGAACCCCCCCTTTTCCAATTGGAGTGATTCACTGACTGAGAGCTCAGCGTCTACAACGGCTCGATCCTGCAATATGGGTACTAGGGTCGAAGATTCTCGACAGATGTGTTGCTGTATCACGTTGTCAGTCATGAGAGCCAATGTGTGGGACGAAGCAACGTAGTCGGACAGCATACTTAGCTCTTTTCGTGAGAAAGTTGACACTCGAGCGGGACCATGACGATAGCATACTTGGCCACAACGGGAGCATCCTACGTGCTGACCCTCGTCGGACTGCTGCCCAGATTTTCCCAAAACCGCATCAAACTAGAGACCTTATCGTTCCTCGGCCGCTCACGCCAACTCTCACTCCCCTTGTCCGCGTCACCGACTTTCATCTTCCGTGAAAAGCGCCACACCAGCACGCCAACACCACCTTCTCTTTTCCTGGTGCGTATGTGGTACGCTTTACGCTCTAGCCATACTTTCAACCCTTCCTTAATCTGCTCCTTCTCAACCTTCCGCTTCCGCTCGACCAACGCACCAGCCACCCCAGCCCCCCACACCACCTCCCCTGTCCTTCGGTCGTACCTGCAGCATTCCTTGGGCAGGATGTTCGCCGACACGAGGGCTGCGAGTTTGGGGCGCCGGGACAGCGAGCGGTTCAGGCGGATGCTCACGAGCGACCAGTGCAGGCGCCGCGCCGCCAGGTGCGTGCGCGTCAGGTAGATGGTCGACTGCGGCGGCTGAAGGGTGTGCAGCGGTGGTCTTTGACTGAGGAGGTACGCTATGCGGTCATGGGAGGACTGCAAGCGGACGCGGTGGAGTAAGGGGTCGAAGGACAGGGCTCGGAGACGATGGGAGGTCTGTTCGGTCACCCGTCAATCAGCGGCGGTTCTCGCCCCCCATGGCAGTGGCACATGGTGTTTTGATGCAGGCTCGGCGGCTAGGTGGATGAATACTCTTGAGGTTGAGAAGAGCTCGGGGATGTCGAGCCATTGGAGGAGACGGAGGAGGAGCTCGTCTGGTAAATCATTCAGGGACAGCTTGGGCTGGGAAGCATCGCTGCTGGGTAGGGGTGTGACTGTGAGCGACATGACGGGCCTTCGTTCCGTGTTGTGTGCGATATATCAGCATGATATTGATACTAATAGAACAGACAGTTTGCGGTCAGCACATGGCACAAGACAACCATCCATATCAGGTTCTCGCTACGCTGCGTAAGCGCCGGCAGTGAACCAAACCTCTCGCTGAGCACGGACCAGGCGTGTCTACTCAACAGCCACAACCCGTTTCATCTGCACCGCCTCTCTGCGACAGCGATCATGTGATGCTTCATTTCAGAAGGCTTCTTGTCACTCTCAACTGTCTACTTCACGTCCACCTTGGACCCGTACTCTATATGGCTCTCGCTCCTCGCCCTTCTCCCGCCAAATTCCGCGGATTCACGTAAGTAGCTTCTTCATATATCTCCTACTGAGCTGCGTTTAAACAGCGCCGTCTGCGGTAGTACAATGCAGACTCGCAAGGTAGAAGAACTTTAATAGATGATCCTACACCGCGTTCATCATCAACGGGCCGGTATACCACGGTCGAGCACCTTTTCCCAATGGCATCGCCCGCATCCTAGGAAGTTCACAGTAAGAGTCCAGCGTGATCGGAAGGATGAGAAAAGCAAGATGCAATATAAGTCCCATTGCCAGCAAACAACGGGCTCGATGCGCAGGTACCCAAAGCTACATGCAGCATTGCAGCGGCTACCGCCCGACCAGACCCTATTGGCCCGTCTACGTGCACCAGCACACGTGAAGCGTGCATGCGGCTAGCCAAGGAGTCCGCACCGCGAGGCACATCACCTGAAAAGGGTCGGCTGCGAGGGGAAGGCGAAGACCGAGGAGGGCGGGTACGAAGGCCCGCCTACCCAGCGTGCTACTGGGCTCACATGACTTGGCCCGGACGGCAAGATCCAGCGACCGTATCTCGACGTCAGCCGCTTCTTTAGAATCCGCTTCTCAAAAACCCCGGTCAGGAAAAGGTCGACGAATTTCTGCTGTTGCTTTTGGCCAATCGCACTTCTGGTCTCCGTCGAAGGGGGCTTGGGAGCTTTCAATGCAAAGGTCGGTTCGAGGAGTGATTCAACTCACGTCAGGCTAGCACCGTTTCTGCTGCCGGACATGCCGATGTCACTACAGCCGCCGTCACCGCGCTCTCCCAACCTCCCCGACCGCTCATGCAAGGTAATATGAGGCCAGCCTCTGAATGGCAGCCTCCATCGCCATGCCGCGTCGTGGCTGCTCACAGGGCGGACATCCGTGCCAGTGGAAAGGGTTTCCAGGCTTTCGGTGGATCGTTTACGTGCACTCCCGTGTCCTCGCCGTCATCGCACTGGCGGCACGGCTCCATCGTCGACGCCCAACTCCGCCTGAGCGGCCTCGTAAGATATCCGGCTAGCGCTGAAACGACCGTTGAAAGACAGTAAAGCACGTGTAGATCTACGGCCGGTGTAGGTGATCAGGGAGAGGGGTTGGAGCCGATGTGAGAGGTGCGGGCCAGACATGTACCGTTGAGTTCGGCGCTGACCCTCATACCGTCGAGCCTACAGGTAGCCCTTCCAGAACCCACCACACCCAGACTGCCACGTCACGGCGGAGAAGGCCTTAGCGAACCTAGCGTGGTCATACTTCGTCAAGTACGGAGGAGCCTGCCGGGGCTCGTGCATCCTGGACGAAAACCCCCCCAGACCAACACCGCCTACATGCCTGCTAGGGCGCACACCCTGTGGCCAGATTGCCACTAGACCGGGCACATTGCAGCAACAGTGAAGGGCGGGATCGGTCACCTGAGTGTAGCGAACGGGCAGGCTTGTGCATGATGCATGCAGCATATAGCTCCTGCTCGTGCCAATGGCTCGACGATCAGCCCGCGGTCGACGACGGACAGCTCCATTGCAGGACCGAGGGACATGGTGACTACTTGGTACGGTCAAACCGCAGAGCGATCCGTCGTTCGTGCCGAAGTTTCTGCGCCCAAGTCAGGATATCGTCACGATGCGGTCCATGGACCCGCTCAGACTAGTTGGCAGGTGGTTCAGCCTATGAGGCGGATGTGGGAGAAGCTCGTGCCCTACGCTCAATCGAGGGGACGGCTCGATCGCCTGCAGAACTCCGTACGGAGATGGCAGCGCTCCGGCTGGAAAGAAGAGCGGCGTGACTGGCACGATGTCGTCTTATCCTGCCTTGATGCCTCAGGCTCGTCCAGCGTGGCGGCCTGAGCCACCATCAGGCGCAGACAGTGCTTGGCACGTGCAGTGTGCGAAAAGCTGCTCACATGAGAGTCGTGGGTGTGACAAGACAGCAGGTTGCAGGCGATCGGACCCTCGCGTGGCATATGGCTTGACCCGTGCCGACTGGCTGAGGCACGTGATCCCGATCAACCTTCACTCATATCTCTGGGTCTGTACCCAGCCCAAAGGCACTGGAAGACTTTGTAGAAGCTACCATCCTTGTTCCGGCATAGACACGGGCCAAGGTGACATGAGGCAGACCACCTTTGCCAAAGGACAATAGGCGGAGGAGTGGCCACGACGACGATGATCCTGTGGGACAGCAATATCAGGATGCAGCACGGCAATGGATTACGACGCTATGCTACCATTGCAGCTGCCGTCTTCGGCCTCTTAGCTCGACTTGGTCGTGCTCCGCAGTCCCCGGGGACACTCGTTGGCTCGATTCAGGCTTGGGCCGTGCCGTCCGGGGGGTCGTGGTGGAATCATGGTCGCGAATACGATGCCGACGCGATGCTCTGAAGACAGGGGGAAGGTGAAGCTGTGCATGAGAGCGAAGGCATAAATACCGGCGTGATGTCGCAGAGGACGCTCTTCCCTTCCTCCTCGTCGGCCCCTCACAACCAAACAAGTCCCTGAAGCAAAACATCCTTCAACCGAAAAGAAGTCAGGGTATGTCCGTCTCGTCCCTACCCTTACTCGTATACCATGCCAGACCAACTCAATGCCATGACGGATAGGGCCACACAGACCTGCGCTCTGTTGCCGTCCTGTCCGGCCAGCCTCCCTACAGATTAGCGTCAAACTGACACGATCGGCTTGTAGCCATCCCTTTCTGCCAAGTGCCACACTACAACGCCTACCATCGCCTCCATCAACGTAAGACCCACACTCCACCAAAGCCATAAAGGACGTGCACTAATCGTCGACAGACCACAGCCTATCACCATGTGCTACTACGACAACTACAAGTTCGCCTGCAACGACTGGAAATGGGGCAACTTCCGCCAGCACTGCCAAAAGGAGTACCGCACGGGCGAGACGTGCGGCATGAAGATGGTCTACCAGACCCTGCCGCTCGCCGACAAGTGCTCCATGTGCGAGAAGATTGAGCGCAAGAAGCGCCGGCTCGACAAGCACAAGGCCGACTACCAACGCTGGGCCGCCGACCCCCAGAAGTACCGTTTCTCCATGGAGAAGGCCGCCGAGGAGATGAGGGCGCTCGTGCAGGAGATCACGCAGCTGATGCAGGACAAGGACGCGCGGTACAGGATGGTTGGCAACACTCGTCGGGCCTGATGCAGGATCGAAGCACGTCGGGATCGATCGTCTGAATGAAACGAAGCAACGACGACCATTCGCTTACCGCTGGCGTTTCTTCTTTCGGGGAAGGGGTGTTTTCTGTTTTCGGATCGCTCTCATGTATCAGCAAGTCATTCTACCGCTTTTCTCTAGCCATTCCGGTGATTCGACGTAGCGCTCTCGCGCAAGTTGGCGCTCACGAAACTTTTAACGATTTTCTTTTCTGGGTCCTTGCACCTCGTTTGGTGGCGAGGCTTGCATTGACGGAGAGGCGGTTGTTTTGATGTTGTCGGGCTGACCAATCATAGGGAGCTGGCTCCGACGCCTGGCGCCAATGCACGTTCAACCACGTTAACCGCTGCTGGAGCCGTGTCAACACTGACATCTTCTCGTTCACGCGGTTAAGCAGACCCGGGATTTTCATGTGATACCAAAAATGTTGTCGCTTGGTCTCGGGCGAGTGTGCCGTTCAAAGGTGGTCACGTGATGTCATATTGAATCCGGATTCACCGAATCAGCCCTTGTCATTTCTTTCGAACCATTCTGTGGCATAGTCTATCAACGTATCCGATACTCCCATGTACGAGCGCCAGATCAAAACGTTCTTCATGCAAACACGAGCAATCCCGCCATCCATGACTTATAGCAATAAAGAACCAGCCCTTTTTGCCTCAAACAGAAATCAGAAAGCAGACGAGACCTGTCCACGACACTCTCACGCCGTTGTGGTCGGATTGGCAAAAACGGGCGGCCCGAACGCCTGCGGCGCTCCGTAGCCTCCCGCGGTCGGCAGGCAGCTGCTGTAGCAGCCGTATTCGGTCGTGGTCGAGAAGATTGTGATCGTACCCATGGTCACGTTCGCGCAGGTTGTCGGTCCCGTTACGAACGGTGGCGGGATGAGGATGGGAGCGATACCGCTGGTCGGCGGAGACGTTGAGTTTCCTGTAGGCGCGGTGCCTGGTGGCGCACTGCTGCTCTCTGACCCTGGGCCTCTGGGCGCACCACTATTTGTAAACGATGGGTATCCCGAAGGCACGGTGCCTGATGGTGTACTGCTGCTCTCCGACCCTGGGCCTCTGGGTGCACCACTGTTGCTGAACGATGGGTACCCCGAGGGTGCGGTAGGTACTGGGGTTATAGTGACGTTGGATGAGGGGAGGGGGCTGCCGCTGGACGCCGGAGCTGTAGTGTTGACCGACGGCAGAGGGGTCACAGTACCGGCTGAAGGTGTTGTGTATGCTGCAGGAGCAGTGCCGGTTGGGGTCGAGCTGCTTTCCGAGCCGGGACCACGCGGTAGCCCGCTATTCGAGAACCCTGGGTAAGCTGAAGGTGCCGTTACGGAGGGAACGGTGCCAGTTGGAGCGACTGTGGTGTTGGCTGGAGGGAGAGAAGGGGTCGGCGACCCATACGGAGACGGACCGGTCGCAAGAGGTGCAGTGCTTGACTCAGATCCTGGTCCGCGAGGCAAGCCAGAGTTGCTAAATGGTGGGAATCCAGAGCTATAGCTCCCGCCGGCGTTGCTGTAGCTCGCCGAGGACGGCACTGTGCCCGATAGAGCGGTGCCGCTGCTTCCGCCCGTGTTACTGACCACTCCTGACATGACGAAGCCGGAGCTGTATGCCGTGCCTGTCGAAGCGACGATGACCGTCGTGGACGTGACAGGCGTTGGGGTAGCAACCGCACCGGAAGCCACCATGCTCGAGCCACCACCTGTGCCGCCCGCATTGCCAGAGATCATGTATCCTGAGCTGTAAGCCGAGCCGTAAGAATTCACGATGGTCACGGCTGAGGCGCTCGGAGTGATTGCACCACTGCCTGGAGCGCCAGTAGCGCCTGCAGCGCCAGAGGCGACGAAGCCTGAGCCGAATGCGCTCCCGTATGAGTTAATGATCGTTGTGGCGGAAGTGCTAGGAGCTCCGACGACTCCCGATCCATTGCCGCTTGCGCCTCCTGCTGAGCCTCCCGAACTTACAATGACGGCGGTAGACGTCACGTACGCCGAGGCACCAGTGCCACTCGCTGCACCACCAATTGCGCTTCCATTGCCAGAGCCGCTTGCTGCTGACGTGTACGAGTAAAACATTGTAGTCGCGGTCGAGCTGATTTCTGTACCATTCGCAGCGTAAGTGACATTGCTCTGAATTACGGTCACGTTGGAGCCACTTCCATCAAAGGTAGTCTGGTTGGTGGTCTGAATTGTGCTGTATTCTCCATTCTCTCCACTTTGCTGATGTGTCTCGGTAGATGTGGTGTTTGCTACTGAGGTGCCAGTCTCTGAGGTCGCGTACTCGATTGTCGACGAGGCCCAAGCCACGGTGTAAGTTGTGTAGTAGGCAGAGTACCAGCTCCCGTTGCCACTGACATACGTCGAGTATGCTGTGCCGGAAGAGTATGTCGACCCGTTGATCACTTGCTGCGAATAGTAGGTAGTGCCAGCGTTGACCATCATCCCACTTACAGGAACCTGTGGGGCTGGAGTGACCATTTGTATGTTCGAGGTGCTGTTGCCCATCATGGCGGAGAATGAGCTGCTCATTTGACCAGGGTTCTGAGTCGGCGTTTCACCAGCGAATGGGGCGGACTCCGTACTCGTACCAGCAGAGTTACTGGGCGAGATGCCAACGGCAATGCGTTGCAGTAACGCACTGTCGACCCCGACAGCCGGGACAGTGCCATTTGCGGACGTCTTCAGGAAGCAGTTGTAGCCGTTGCTGTTCACGGCGTTGAAATATGATGCTCCTTGGCAGACAGGAGAGTCGAAGCCGTTGTTCGCCATAGAGCAGGCCGCGACGCACTCTGAGAATGTGCGATAGAAGAGAGCGCCGTAGAACAAAGGGTCGGTCAGGTCGAAGTCACAGAGCACGAGGTAGTCGTATCGTTCGCTACCAATCATCTGGCTCACGATGGTATTGTTGTCGTCTGGGCATGTGTATGCGGGGGCGGTGGGTGTTGGTGCAGCTGACGATGAGCTGGTGCTGGTGATCGTCGTCACAGCTTCGGTCGTCAAAGTGACGGAGCTGGAGCCAGATGCGGTGCCGAATGTGGATGGTACAGAGCTGGAACTGGCATTGGCAGTAACGTAAACGGTAGAGATCCGCGGGCGAGCCGTACGTGTTGTGACAACGGTCACTACGTCACGCTCAAATCCGTTCAAGGTCGTGACCTAAAAGAAAGTCAGTGTGGTATTCGCATGGTCAAGATTAGGGGCGTCGTACTACGGGCTCGTCGGTATAGGTTTCCACGATCGTTGACCCTCCATAAGTTTGGCACGAGCAAGCACTGGAGAAGCCGGTGCCGAGATCGGTGTCGTTCGTGCTAGTGTTATCATTTGCAATCTGCCTTCGGAACATCGCCAAACCTTCAGCAACGATGGCGGCGCTCGAGTCTCTCGGCACGACCGGCGAAGCCGTGATCTGAGAATCACTTCTGGCCTTCATGCCGGGTGTGACGGTGACGGTGACGGTGCTCATTGGCGTCTGACGGACAGTGGTAAAGTAAGTTGAAGTTGTGGTCGAGATATCGGTGTACGTGCTTTCACATGGTTAGCATCGATCGCTGTAGGTGCCAGAATCTGGTGTCATGCGGCTCACCTTGTGGGTGTGTATTCCGTAACGGTGGTCTGATTAGGGTAGGAATAGAATGCCTGGCAGAAGGTTTGGCCGAAGGAAGAGTTATGCACAAAGTCATAGTATTGATCTTCGTAGCAAACGCCATCTGTAGACTGTCGACGTTCAACATCCTTGCCAAGCAGCCGAGAGAACAACCGTTTGAAGATCGTATCCTGTTGTGAACCAGACTGCACATCGGTGACTGCTTGGTTGCTGCTGACGTGAGCACTCACGGTGTGAGCGAGGGACAGGCACAAGGCCAGGGCAAAGAACGACTGCATGGCGGAGCAGGTGCCGCTAACAATGGGCGAACAGAAGCTTCAGCCTGCGAAAGGACGATACTGAGTCTCGAACAAGTGCTTGTTGTGTCGTCTGTAGTAAGGTTTGGTAGTGCTCAAGACGGTCGGGCCAGGCAATTGCTTTATACAGAGGAGATGATCCAAAGCGTTGTCGAGTGTCGCAAGCCCAGCACGAAAGCCAGCCACCTTGTGCACTTGGTGTGCTGCCTTGCAGAGGCAGATGTTCGAATAACGCGGAAGTCTTGGTGGAGGAGTGGAGGTGGCATACGGAATGGGCAGGCTGAATACGAAATGTGCGACAGCGCTTCGATGAAGTTCTTCGACCTTGCGCAGGTATTGCAGGGGGCAAACGAGTCCCAGTCGACCATGCAATGGTCAATCGCGACAGCCTCGAAAAAACCTACCTGATGTTGAGAGCACCGGCATTCCGAAGAGATGGTAGGCATGTGAAATGCAGATCTTGCGAGCCAATCCGGCCTCCCTTGCTTTGGTTCGACATCAGAGTTCGATACTTCGGAATCGCGGTTTGAATCATTCTTAATTTCGCGTTCACATTCCGTTGGGCCCCTCGCCATCTCGTCTGTCGCACATGTGAAGGAGATCGCTCTGAATCACGTCCTGAAGGCCGATTGAAGGCTCGCACTTCACGCCTTGACGACATTGACGCTATGTTGAGGTCTTTCGGAAGCAGATCCCGCCTGTCTTCAGCGAAAGAGATGATCCAGAGTTTGTACAAGAAAGCGGACTCAAGTCCTTCATCTAGGTACTTGTATGTTATTGTCGGACGTACTGTATGTCGTGGTGTCGTTGATGTTGTGACTTTTACTGGGGGCGGCATTGGTCCGCGATCACGTGTTCAGTCAGTCCTTTTCTTATGAGACGTAAAGTACCTACATAGTAGATGCCTAGGTACTGTGCATACTCACGCAACAGTCCAGTGCTGGAACGGTCTTCTCCAGTACTGTCGGTGCGACCTGTCGACTTCATGCCCGCCGCCAGCCGCCTGAAACTAGCGTCTTGGAGTAGGAGTTCGAGGTTGGACTGTCCACATTCTTGATGGGAATTTGCACTTCCTGTCTTGGCCTGAACCGGCGTCCCTCGCAGAACGTCAGTCGCACACCTTCTCGATCGCCACCACCTTCTTTTACCCACCGCTGGACGCTAACGCGATGGACAGCGGGACGAGACCGACCCTCTGCTCGACGACTCGGCACCTGCGCAGTATGGCGGACTGGGCGAAGATGTCGCGCCCCCAGACGAGGAAGAGTTAAGGAGGGAAAGGGAGGCACTGGATCAGATCACGGCCGAAGCTGCTGAGTGTGTGCCACCACGCTCTCTCTTGTCTCAGTCCCGAGCACTGACGGGTCTATCGCAACAGGAACATGATCGATGTCTCACACGCAAGCTATACCGTCTTCGGCCAATCCTCCACCCACACGAACCACGACCGGCATCACGACGACGGGGACAACGTAGATAGCCCGTCGGGAGATCAGAGTGATGCGGATGAAGCCGCCTGGCTGGAAAGCATACTGTCCGCCGGGCTTGACTCGGTAACGGAGGTGAAGGGTCTGCACTCCGGTCCATTGGTTCTGGACATCAGCCAGTTACGCCAGGAGACAGCTCCACCGTCGTCGGCGAAAAAGGCAACCAGATCGGGCCTTCGTTGACATGTCGATGTGACGTCTGACTGTACTTGCTTAGTTGTATATAAACTCGAGATACCCAATGTAACGCGTTCTAGGATATTACAGGCTGAATCTTGTTGGTTGGGCGAGCTGGATACAATAGTCAGAAAAGACGCTGACCCACCCGGGCCGGTCAGAGTGGATGGGACAGTTTCCTAAGGCCACCTCTCAGACATCCGCTAACCCTAGATCATGCATATGACCCAAGAACTCCCCGGTCTTACCACCTCCCGTCTCTTGCTGTCGCAGCAACTCGTCCACATCCACACTCCCAGACGTAAGGTATCTTTCACTGACGCCTACGTTGACCCGGTGCTTTAGCATGTCCTTCAGCTCCGCACGCATGGCGCCCAGTTCCGCTTTAGACATCTGGCGGGCTTCCCGCTGCTTCTTCTTGCGACCGCTGCCTCTGCCCTGCCTGCCACTGCTTTGCTTCTCGAACTCTTCGCTGTCGTAGTCAACGCCCAACTCCTCAGCCGCCGAACGCATAAAGTCGTCCTCTTTGTGCTGTTTCTCTTTCGCTATCGTCGTGTCTGCGAGCTTCTTCGCGAGAGTGATCCGCGGCTTGAGTCGAGCTACTATCCGTCTGTCGATGTCGAGTGTGCGGATGTAGAATCCTTGTTTCGCAGCGTCGGAAGCATCTCGATCGTGAGCGACTGCAGCTTGCGCGTGGACTTTCGCCACGAGCCTGCGTACGCCGGCAACTTCTTCTGGCGCACACAACAGCACCGATGAGCCCGGCTGTCCTGCACGTGCCGTACGTCCTGACCGGTGTACGTATGTGTCTGCTGCCCGCGGGAGATGGTAGTGTATGACGAGTTGGACGTTCGCGATATCCAGGCCTCGTGCCGCAACGTCCGTTGCAATGAGGATGGAAGACGGGGATTTCTTGTCGCTTTTGTCCGAAGCGAAACGTTCGACCGACCGTAAGCGAGCTTTCTGTGGCATGCCAGAGTGCAAGGCAAGCGCGGACAGATTCAGATTCTGCAGCAGAGGCGTGATGCGGCGAACAGCATCGATCGAGTTGGTGAAGACGAGGGCCCTGGTGTTCGAATGCAACAGTAGAACCGCGTACAGGTACAGGTCCTTTTCCGTGCCCACACACTCTACCAGGCCTTCCTTGAGACCACTTGCGAGCTGCTTGACTGGATTCACATCGATGTACTTGGGCTTTTCTTCGTGGAATCGGAGCTTGGAGAGTAAGTAATCCATTGACTCTTTGCTGCTCATGAGGTCACTGCTCGGCCTGCTTTTGCTGGCAAGTTTCCTTTGCAAACCGCGATCGAAAGTGGCTGAGAAGACCAGCGTCTGCCGAGCGGACCTTTCCAAGCTGGTAGCAGTCTTGATGTTCGCTTCAGCATTGCCGTTTTCCTGGTGATCGTCTTCGCCTTCAACAATGCGGTCTAAGGCTGTCAGGATCTCCTCGACCTCCTTGAAATGACCATCGCTCAACAAACGGTCGGCCTCATCCAGGATCAGGAAATGCACTCGTTGCAACGCGCCCATCGTCCCCTGGCCCGAGCTGATGACCTCCCATAACCGTCCAGGAGTGCCAACGACAATATCGGCATCCTTCAGTAGCCTTTGCTGTTTCTGTACCGACAATCCTCCTGTCAGAGTCGCAATCAGAGGGGCATCGAAATTGTCACTGGTGCATAAAGCCTTCAGATGCTTTTCCAGCTGGTGAGCGAGTTCACGGGTAGGCGAGAGTATCAATGCCACGGGTGCTTTGAGTGCGTCCGATTTGTTCTTTTGAGACGCACGTGAGCGAAGTTCCAGGAAGCGCTCCAATACTGGTATACCAAAGGCAAGGGTTTTGCCGGATCCGGTAGACGCTTTCCCAATTACATCGTGCCCTGCAAGGATCTCTGGAATCACGGCGCGCTGTATAGGCGTGGGATCGGAGAATCTGAGTCTTGAGAGCGATGCCATTGTGTCGGGAGATAGACGCAAGTCTTTCCAAGCCGAGACATCAGCGATATTGTCTTCAGCGTCGTCCGTGAGTATGTCGAAAGCAGATGCAGGAACACTGCCGCCGCCGGGAGCCTCGACTTTGGTTTTCTTCGCGGCGTTTGCGTGGTTTTGTACGCCAACAGAATGCTTCTTATTCTTAGTACCGGCAGGTTCGTTGGATCCAGCCTTACCTTCGTCCGGAAAACCAGACCACTCCTCCGGCTCATCACCTGCTGGAACGTGGTCGTTCGCATTAGATCTTTCGGGCTTAGTCGGCGCGCTCTTCGAAGCTTTCGAGAGAAACTTGGTTTTGCCACTGGATGCGTCTTTCACGACTTCCACGTCGTCTACTTCTTCAAGGCCAAAGAAACCTTCATAATCGTCCAGTCGGTCCGGCATTGACACACTCCTCCATCCCAGACCGTCAGCATTTGTCCCGTTGGCGATCTGTTCAAGCTTCTGCCGTTTCTTCGATCCTAGCGCGTCTTCTGGACGCGCACGCTTCGATTTTGAGGTCGCCATTACTGAATGTCACTGGATACTGAGAAGTTTGCACACAAACACCTTCTACATTCACCAGGATTTCTTTCCGGCTCATGCCGTTTTGCCCGTGTCGTGAAATTTCGAGTGGCGCAGCTCCGCACGACGGAGCTCAGTATGTGCCACTCCGCCACTTCAGTGTTCTTCACTCCTTCACTCCTTTGTATACAAACCTAGAACACACACACACACACACATACACAAGAGGGGGGAATTCACACATAGAGGGATATACACAGAAAGTGATATATACACTTTCTGTGTATATCCC
>Ga0268244_10000488_pt1 | contig 16524 bp, 13 predicted proteins | sample AgamicMgSfe_FD_200258 | JGI IMG/M metagenome (GOLD analysis project Ga0268244, IMG submission 200258) | Agave microbial communities from Guanajuato, Mexico - Mg.Sf.e (v2) (version 2) | ecosystem: Host-associated > Plants > Phyllosphere > Phylloplane/Leaf | place: Guanajuato, Mexico | collected... | reverse complement strand
CCCCACCCCCGTGCTGATCTGCGCGGGCTCCGACCAATCTTCCGTGACGCCCTCGGCCGAAGACAAACTCCGCCGTTGCTTCGCCTCCGTGGAGGTCAGACGTTATCGCCGGCCCGGGGACCACATGCCTGCTAATCGCGACGAGATGATGCCGGTGATGCAGTTCTTTTCGCGGAGGTTGAGGAGTGGGAAGGGGGTGCCAGAGGGGAGTGTGGAAGTTGCATGATGGGGTTGAGGGTTACTAGGGGAGAGCGCTGTGCGAGGGAGGTTTTTCGATGATAGGAGGGACTTGCTAGAGTCGTGGGGCGGCTCGCGGTGTCGAACGTGCATTTGGCTCGTAGAATGCTAACGAAGAATTGCCTCTTGCTGGCTTTGGTGCTATCAGTAGTTTGGTCTGGCACGATGAGATCTGGCAGGGTGGGAGCAAAGACGTCGATCAGGGTATGATCGGGTCCATCTCAAGACAATCAAAAAGAGGCATAGTAGCAGATGCTGCTGAAGTAGATCTGGGCTTTCGTGGCCCCATTCCTACGGATGTTCGTCACGAAGCATGCTACCCTTCTCCCCTTTCTAGCTTGTCACCGCTGAGTCCGAGCTCACTCTATCACACCAGCCACAAGGGGTGCCATCTTGCCAGCTGACTTGCACGTGAACCCGGCGGCTTCACTTCCACTTCTGCACCACCACACCCCCACGCTTGAAATCCGCCATCTCGCCCAGCACCACCGCCTTGTCCTCGAGCTCCTTGGACGGGAACGTTGTCATCAGCGCGTACGGTCTCTGAGACGCCGCCGCGGACGAGGCGCGGTTGACGAAATCGTAGACGTCGCCGACCGTGTGCGTCGTATTGAACCGGCTCTGTAGGCGCGTGCCGTCGCCGAGGCGGATCTGCAATTGTAGGGTCGGCTGGGTGTCGTCGACGGTCATGACCTCGGCTGGTTTTGATGTCGTGGCGGCGGGAGGTGCGGTCGCTCGTGACGTGGTGGCTGATGACGACGGCGCAGGACCTGGTGTCGGCGACCCCAGACGCTGGCCCTGCCCGCCGAACGGCTTGTATTTCTCCTTCGGCTTGACGTAGTTCTCGTCTTTGTGCGGCATGAGGTTCAGATCGACTTCCTGCTCGGGCTGCACGTCGAGCAGGCTGAGCGGCGCCCGACCCTGGTTGATCTGCGTCATCATGTCCTGATTCGCCGGGTCGTCGAAGCGGAACAGCGGGCCGTCGTCGATGCTCACGCCGTCCGCCCAGAGATGCATCGTCCGCGTGACCCGCGGTAGCGACTGCCTCGCACCCGCACCCCGAACGTTCGTCACCGGGTCCTCGATCACTTGGCTCGGCGCATCGTCGCCTCCCAATGTCTGCGCTCGACCGGTGAAGTTGGCGCTCTGTTGCGGTTGTTCCGCATCGTCCTCTCCACCGGGCCTGTCACGGTTGGCGCGGGCTTGGTTCATGATGTTCTTGAAGTGATCGACCGGCCCGCCACTCCCACGGCTATCTGGGTTCTCCACGGCGAGACCGCTCTTCTCGCCACCGGCGTACAGGTCCTGGTCTTTGTCGTCCTCATCCTCGTCGTCATCCCCGCCGCGTTGTAGATCGCGGATAGTCATGTGCTTCGGTTTTTGGCCAGGTGGTCGGCGTTGGCGGTTGGGGTTCGAGGGTTGCTGGGCGGTGTTTTGAGGCTGGCGAGGTGCCGACGCCTGTGACGTGGTGGGCATCGGCGTGTCCTCGTCGTAGTCCTCGTCGTGGTCGTGCTGGGGATCGTCGGAGGCGGCGAAATAGAGAGCGACGGCCTCCTCGAGGTTCCAGTTGGCAGAAGTGAGCGCGGTCTGGGCCTGAATTCGGAGTCAGTATACAATGAGTGAACTGGCAGTAATGGAGAAGCTCACGGTGCTTGGGTTCGCGCCTGTCACCGCACCGAACTGCGCAACCATGTCTTGTTGGTTCGCATCCATGTTGAAGTCAGGGTGATGGACACAGCTGGGAGAATTAGAGTGTGTTCTTTGATACGTGTGCCTTCTGTCGCTTGTAGTCCAATGTGGTCAAGACTGTTGTGAGAAGGCGAAATGTTTCTACATAGAGGGCCAGGCACAAGGAACGCAACGTCACCGGAAGCTCTCCACATGAAGCTGTCCCAGCCTTGGCATTGTCGACGCGCCGACCATGAGTGCTTGAAGCCGTGTACAGTACAGGAGGCTGTTTGTAGATGCCTGTGTCTGCGAACATTCACCTTCACATACGGACCGAACTCTCATTAGAGGCCGACTGACGCTACTACCATTTCCCGCGCCTCGAGCGCATTCGCGACCATCCCACCACGACCTCGACCTCACACCTCTTCAACCGCGAACATGGCGTCCCTCTCCGAATCTCAGACGACCTTCCCCTCCGACAGCGAGAACTACGACGCGAACCACTCCAACTCGCAAGATTCCTCAGATGAACCAACCTCAAGCCCATCAAGTCCGATGATCCTCTACTCGCCGCCAACAATGTGGAGCATACTGAGGGGGGCCGCGATCAATCTCATATTACCGTTCGTCAATGGCTTGATGCTGGGGTTCGGGGAACTGTTTGCGCACGAGGCGGCGTTCAGGTTAGGGTGGAGTAACACAAAGGTACGTTGTGACTGGATGGGGACGGAGGTCTTTGCAGAGGTCGCGTGACGGGTTGTCCTCGCACTTGTTTCTGGGGACGTCGCTGACGAGGGATTGCCAGATTTTCCCAACACATCGAAACGCAAGGCCCGTGGGACCTGGAGTGGAAATCAGAGACGATCCGGTTGAGCGCAGGCGGCGAGACGGAGAGGAGTATGATGCCTACACTTCGATGGAGTGAGGAGGTGTGTGAATAGCACGGTCGCCAATTGTAGCTTTGGCATGGTGTACATAAAGATGGACCATGGACAACAGTGTGATAGAGAATCTAGCATAGCATCTGACGGCGAAAGGGCGTATTCAACGATTGTCGTTGCGCGGATCGCGCTGACTTGCATTGCTTTTGTGCATTGCTTCTCGATGTTACCCACGACCATATTCATATCGTCCTGTTGTGTCTGCTGCTATGCTGCTTGGAGCTGTGTACAGTAAGCCGAGGCGTGCCAAGACATCCTCCTTGCACTCCGAAAGTTTCCCAGCGATCATCATCTTCAAGGCAACCTGCAAAGATGATGCCCAGTAGAGGCCTGGCCGCTGCGACCGGTAGCGTGGCTGGTCTTTCGCGACTGCAATGTCGAAACGCTTGTCACGGATCGCAGGCCCGTCTCACAGCGGCAATTTACAGGAGCCTGTCGACCTCACATCGAACACCTCGAGTACCACCGGCTCGCGTGACACACATATCGAACATATCATCACCAAATGCGCGCTGGCGCCCGAGCACACCCATAGCCGTATCAGCAATCACCGCAGTTCGCTATGCCTCCACGACACCGACCACTCCTACACCGCCCGCGCCGACATCTGCCACACCGACACCTGTTGCCTCGACATCTGCTGCGCCGACACCCGCCCCAGAGACGGCGACATCTTTCCCCAACCTTGACACCATCAACCTCGACAATCTCGACCTCAGCAATGCCTCAGACATCGCTAAGATCCCAGAAGGAATCGGATACCTACACGAGATCGGGATCAACTATGGCTGGGGCGTGACATCCTCGATTCAGTGGCTGATCGAGCACTTCCACATCTACGGCGGCCTGCCATGGTGGGGCAGCATCGCCGCAACGGCCATCACCCTCCGTCTGCTCATCTTCCGCTTCTACCTCAAGGCCTCCGACGTCAACGCGCGACAGTCCGCGCTTGTCTCGGTCACCAAGCCCATCACGACGCGCATGACGGAGATGCAGCGGGAAGGCAACAGCCAGGGTGTTATGGCAGCCTACCAACAACTGCGAGCCGTGCGAGCTCGTGCTGGAATCAGTTTCCGGGACCAGTTCGCACCCGTCATCTTGCAAGGCGTCCTTGGTTATTGTGGGTTCAGGCTCATCAGTGCAATGGCCGCCCTCCCCGTCCCCGGGCTGGTGGATGGCGGCTTCCTCTGGCTCAAGGACCTCACGGCCACGGATCCATACCTCATCATGCCCACCCTCATGGCCGCGAGCGTGTGGGGGTTGGTCCGTATGGGAGGTGAGACGGGCAGCATGAACTCGGAACTCGCGTCAGCAAACATGAAGTTCACCATGAATTACTTAATGCCTGGTCTTATCTTCCTCATCATGGGCTGGCAATCGGGCGCGCTGTGCGTCTGGTTCGCAGCATCCGGCGCCATCGGTATCGCACAAGCTTTCCTTTTGCGGAACGAGACCGTGCGGCGATTCTTTGGCATCGCCCCACTTTACAAACCGACAAAAGAAGAAAACGACGGAGGCCCAATGCAAGCGTGGATGGAAGGGATGCGCTCCGTGGCGCCGACCACGTCTTCCGGCACTACGGGGGCCAGCGGCGGAACAGGGAAAAACGCGGCCTTCATGCGCCCGGCCTACCAGGCGCCGAACCTGCACAGGAATGGTTCCGGTCGCAGTCAGTCGAACGTCATCGACGTTAAGGGGACGTCTACCAGCAGTACCGAGGAGATGGTCTCACCTTCTTTGCCTCCTAGGACGGACGGGATAGCAGGTATGATCAAGAACGGGAAGGAGTGGTGGGGCGGAATCAGAGAAGGCTACAGGCAGCGGATGATTATAGCGAAGGAGAAGCAGGAGCGCTTGGCGAAGAAGGCGGAGGCGGATCGGTATGAGAGCAGGGCGCGGGCGAGGGGGAGGTAGATGGGGCTGGTTTTCCGATGAGTGTAGATGTATTGGGGGTTTTGTGGACGTGTAACTGCGGGTGATTGGGGCGAGTATCTAGGTATGGCACGGGGCGTGTGCGGTTAAGCGATCGTGTGTATCTATATGGCTACTCTTCGCTACGTGTGTTAACTTGGCAGAACCGCATCAGAATCTCCTCGTTGACTCCAAGATGACATGCTGCTCCTTGGCAGCCTTTACACGAAGGTCCTGAGTAAGAGCATATCATCACACTGGCTCTACGAAGAAGGCATTAGCTGACCGCCTTTGTCCGTTGGTGAAGGAAATGGATGGAAGCAGTCAGGATTATGTCAGACTTGGCCTGTTATCCTCAAGCTCAACCTGCAAAAGCGCCACTTGGAAACAATCCACTGCACTCGTAGAAGCGGCTGGGCGAGACCGTCGGTTTACCAGAAGAATTCCGTGAACTTCATCATTAAGGAAAAGGGATTTGAGAGGAACAAGAGCGTAGCCATATCGTACCGCGCCAGGTCCCAGTGTCCATGCTATCGAATGGACATCTTCCTTCGAAGGCGCTGGTCATATATTGAGATATCCCATCTTTCAGGTCGTCATCGCATCATGGAAGCCATCAAACAACCAAAAAATCATTCGATTACCCTCGTGATGACGGTTTTAGAAGCGGTCTTTCGCTCTCGACCATGCAATCGGAATCGTCAGGAGCTCGTGGAAAGTAGTCGGGCGTTGACAATGATTTGAGTCTGCGGTCTTGGTTGTCGAAGGAAAAAGAGGAGAAGAAGTGAGGAAGATGGAGATTTTGCGAGAGCGGCTCCCGCCAGCGGCCCGGGGAAGGCCCGACGCGTCTGCAGGTCGGGTCTAGCTTCGTTAGACGAATGGGCTTCTCTCTCGCTCTCGCTCTCTCGCTTTTGTTGCACCAACTACCGTACCTACAACCTCTTCGACCCTTAATCACTTGACACCAAATTGCTTGGATCAACACTCCCGACACATCGTTCGTATTTAGCAGGGAAGACACAACTCTATCTCGTCTCACGCATCACCAACCGCTGAAGCCCGACAATCCTGCTCGCCACGTACAGACTTCGCGCGGAAGTGCCCAGGCCTTCTGCTTGGAGGGGCGGAGACGGAGGTCAAGAGGGATCGTGTATCTCCCTTTTGAAAGACGCCAATGGATAAGAAAGACGAGAACAGCCCGTCGAATCTGTGGACTCGTCGATCAAAGTACGCTTCATCCGTCAAAGATATCCCCGATGCCACCCTTCTGACAGCGCACGCGACCCACAGCAGCAGCAGGCTCAGTTTGTCTGTGAACAAATCCGACCGCGGCGACACTCGGGACCTCCACGACACATCATCCGCCAAGCGCTTTGCAACTTTGAGTAGTCACGGGAACAAGACGAACCCGTTCAACACCGTCGGCCCCATCACCACCTCCTCCACTGCTTCGCCCACTTCCACCGGCGCATCGTCTGCCTTTGGATTAGGCACAGGCGCGTTCGCGAGCTTTGGTAGTGCGAGCAAGACTCCCAAGACCCCGGGCTCGGCATTCGATTTCGTTAGCAAGCCGAGTAGCGAACGGAAAGAGCCTCTGCCCGAGAATAAAGAGCGAGAAAGGGAGAATCGAAGACCGCCCACGCGGAAATCGCTATCGTCGCTGAGGTCGAGCACAGAACTCCCGCCTGCAGCGTCGGCGAAGGACAGCCCGACCGCATGGCCGCTCAAGCATGCCTGGGTGATACACTACCGGCCGCCGACAAGCAAGAACGGTGACTACGAGAAGTCTATCAAGCCTCTGTGTAGATTGCACACGGCGCAGGCTTTCTGGCAGGTGTACGCGCACCTGAAGCGGCCCAGCGCATTGCCGACGGTGAGCGATTATCACTTCTTCAAGGAAGGGATACGGCCGGTTTGGGAGGACGAAGAGAACAAGCGCGGCGGCAAGTGGACCATGCGAGTGAAGAAGGGCGTGGCGGATCGGTATTGGGAAGATCTGCTGCTGGCGCTCATTGGGGACCAGTTCGCGGAAGCGAGTGAAGAGGTCTGCGGCGCGGTCGTCAGCGTGCGTTCTGGAGAGGACGTGTTCTCGATATGGACCAAGAACGACGGAGGCCGGAACGTGAAGATCCGCGAGACGATCAAGCGCATCCTGGCGCTTCCGGCCGACACGAATCTTCAGTTCCGGAGCCATGACGAGAGTATCATACAGCGGAACGCGGTCGATCAGGCTCGTCAGGAAAAGCAGGCCGCCACCGGCCAGCTGCACAACGACAAGAGGCGTAACACGCTCACCAGCGTCAATGGAGCCGAGAAGGAGGCCGGGAAGCGGGTCGAGGTGTAGGACGCCGGGTCCCCCTGTATCAAGTCACGGGGCAACAGCAAACCCCCTGCTACATGAAGTCGGCACTGTCGTCTTAAAAAGCCGTGGAGGCTGGTCAATTGTTTTGCATCATTTGAGCGTGCCTCACGTCCGATTTGAAGGAACTTGTAAGCGCTTTGGCGGGTCATCAGGGCAGACGGAACGTGTATACTATAGCTTATCACGTCGACGGGTCAGGCTGCTTGCGTAGGCATGGCGTGTGCTTGTTATATGCGAGCGATGAAGTTCCGGTTCAGGCGGCCTTCACAATCCTGTTCGTTCAAGTATTGTCCTAGCGTGCAGGCGTTGTGAACCTCAATGCTTTGCATGAAGCATCTTGTGCTCCAGCATAAAGCTCTCGTGCATGGCGTTTGACACACGGCGGCGTGATACATATTCATCCACCTGCATGTACTGTACGATCCAAGCGAAGCTCGCCTGCTCGGACTTTAGGCGGCGTTTCCTCGCCCGCCCACGCCAAGTCGCCGTCCAATCTCACGAACGTCGACGGCGCTCACAGTCAACTCACGTCGACTGACTGCCACCCGTCAGTGCACACCGGGTACGTCGCCTGCTGTCCATACGTTTCTACAGTGATGTACACTATCTCAAGCGACACCACTTACGCGTCTCCAACACCCCGAAAGCGCATGCTTGACCACCGTGAGACGGCTTGATGCCGCCGTTTTTCGACGCTATAGTGGATGTCGCATCTCGTTTCCTCAGCGGCGTCAATCAGTCCAATCCATCCAGCTTTGACGCGAACGACGTTGTATGTCGTGAGTTACACGAGGCAAACGCCAACATTGAGCTCACTCAATCGAACAGATCCCCGATGCTGCTGCTTCGGATCCATCACATGCTCCGAACAAGTCCGGTATCGAGCAGGCCAGTCCGCCTGCTATAGAAAGTACCCCAAAGAGGCTTCGACAAGTCCATGAGAAAGAGGACGCGGGGCCGCGGAAGAAGCAGCGAGGAGCAAGCGCGGACGAGAAACGGTTAACGGGAGATTACGAGACGCCGCGCAACGCGACTGCTATTCACATCCCGACGTACGACGGTGGTAGCAGCGGTGATCAGGAAAGACCGTGCGCCGGCAGGATGGGAGGACAGTTCAGGCCGATTGACACTCTTCACCAGGCGAGACATGCTCCGGGTACGGGCTTTGGGACCAATGGCCGGCTCTCAGGCACGCGTACGGTCGGGAACAGGCAAAAGATGGGCCAGGCCAAGCGAACGTCCGATCTGCCAAGTGACCCTATCGACATCACCGACGACGATTCGCTGCTCCCAGATGATGTCTTGCTGGCCGCGAAACCCGGGCAACGGAAAGGAGACAGGTACCCACCAGTCAGTCGTCGCGGGATCGATGTACCACCTGTGGCTGATTACTTCAACAATAAGGAGTCGCGGGCAGTGGACAATACGTTTCGGATACCGAAAGAGAAGAATGCGCGAAAGCGCAAGTCAAGCGCCAGTCAATCATCGCAAGCACCATCTTTAGAAATTGTCCACGGCAAAAGCGCGAGATCTCATGGCACTCGCGCAAGACCGGTCGAAGTCCCGGATGACTCGCAGATACCTCCACAGACGCTCTCTGGCACCCCGAAACGTCGGCGGATAGAGCAGCATGTCGAACTATCCGCAAGACCTCCTATTGACCTGACGAAAGGGATGCCTGCGCCACCTATGGTAATAGTCAACCGGGGTGGTCGGGAAGACGGAGGTGTCCAGGAACAATCGACGCGAGATCGCCCATTCGCGCGATTCGCCACCAAAGAACCGGTTGCGGGGAGGACATCGCCACAGCTGAATGATCAGTTTAGACGTGATGCCGGCACAGCGCGAAAGTACAAGACTAGTCAGCTGATGCAAACTGAATCCCGGCAAGCTCAACGCGAGCTCAGCACTGTTGGTGACATCTCCAGCAGCCCCGATGAGCTTCAGGGCGAGAAAACCGTTGGCAGTGGAACCACGCGGAGAATGTCCCCACTTAAGCAGCAGCGCAGCGTCAGTAACTTGTCAATCGACCGATCAAGTCCGACGTCCGGACGCGACCCTTCACTTTCACGGGTGAAGAGGACTGTTCCCATGCGACCGCATCTTGTCAAGCAAGATCAGCAGACGTCGGCTCCGCTACCGATTCGAGCGTTCTATGCGTCTTCATTTGCATCAGCTTCAGGTGACATTGCGCTAGTCTATGACTCCCAAAATCAAACTCTCGAAGTGCTGAAGGCCGGGAAGAGGATGTCACTTCCTGACAAGCAACGTGTCATCAGTATCAGCGAGGCAGAGGCAAGAGAGGTCCAACACAATAAGGACAGCACCCTAGTACACTTGAAAGGCTCCATCACTGATGTCAGCAATGGACATATCTGTGTAGAGTTCCACGATCATCACGGCGTCGAGTGGTTTATCAACATGGTCTGCGGTTTCTCTAACGACGGGATTAAGATGACGCATGAACCTCTGGATCGGTTGAAGGACATCTTTTTGACGCAGTCTGGTGAACTGGAGAAAGCGTCCAAGATGAGACATGCGCGGGCTTCAGAGCTGGGCGAAAAGTCCTCCTTGCCCAAGCACGGCACCCTGGCACGGCTTTCTCGAGAGAATGACGATGCAGAACTCGCTCTGCATCAGACCGAGAATGCACCTCGCACGAATGCGCGCAAGCGGATGCAAGCAATGCCTGAGCCCGAGCCCCAACAATCTGAACCCGCGGCAAGGTCTGAGATGCAATCCGCACTCGTATCGCGACTTTTCCCGGACGATGCCGCTCCTGCATCGCGGAAGTCGACGCGGCAAGTACAGCCACAGAGAAAGCGTACGCCTTCGCCATCTCCAGTACGCTGGACGCGGGAGAACCAGCCGAAACGCTGGTTGCACTCGGTCGAATACCCTTCTTCGGGAGCCAAGCGCGTAGTGGTCGATTTCCCGGACCTTGAACGTCTTGACGAAGGCTCGTTCTTGAACGACAACATCATCAATTTCGCTCTGCGACAGATCGAAGAGCAGATGGACCCGAAGTACAAAGATAGCGTGCATTTCTTCAACACGTTCTTCTACACGTCTTTCACGACAAGGGACGGGCACAAGGTGGCCAACAACTACGACGCTGTCAAACGATGGACCAAGAAGAAAGACATTTTCAGCACGCCATTTGTCGTGGTTCCCATCAACATCCGGTATCACTGGTTCGTCGCCATCATATGCAACTTGCCGAGTCTGTCAAGAAAAGCTACTGGGTTGGATCATGATGAAGATGAGAAGCAAGCCGTCGCTGAAGAGACCGGCGTCCAGATGCCAAACGAGCAGTCGGGCTCTGGCAGCAATGGGGCGCGCACCAGAGATGAGACTGACGGGATGCGCACGCTTACATTGGCAGAAGGAAACGGCGAGACCCTTGCGGAGACTGCGGCGGACGCTGACGGCGATGAGCGTATCCGCTATGAGATGTCTGGAGACGATGGTGAGAAGCCGACCGAGCCAGTCCAGCATGGTAATTCATCGAGCAAGACCAAGGTCAAGAAGGTTCCTCCCGGGAGGAAATACCCACCGGACATCCCTGCCATCATTACTTTGGATTCCCTGGGCGACAGCCACGCCGCAGAGATCAGGTATCTGAAAGATTACCTCAAGAGCGAAGCGGAGGAGAAACGCGGCATGAACGTTGTGGGCTCGGCACTCCAAGGCATTACTGCAAAGGGCATCCCAGAGCAGACCAACTTCTGCGACTGCGGCCTCTACCTGGTCGGTTACGTGCAAGAGTTCGCGAAGAACCCGCGAGAGTTCATCAGCAAGGTTTTGAGCCGACAGCTGGACAGCCAGGCTGACTTCGCCGCCTTCAGTCCATCTGAAAAGCGGGCAGAAATACGGGAGGAGCTGCTCAAGCTGAATGAAGTCCAGGAGTCGGAGCGGCAGGCCAAGAAGAGGCTGAAGTCTGGGCGGACGGTTGCGGGTAAGGGGCTTGAGAAACAGAGCATACCGGGAGATGCCACGCAACCGAAAGCGGAAGCTACAGGCGCTCGGAATGTAAGCGAGCCAATTGGGCCTCGTGCACTGAGTGCATCGGCGGAAACGTCGATGCCAGCCTCAATGAAAGGCGCAGTGCCGGCAGCAATTGATGATCCGGCCGAGCGTGAGATGGAGCCAGCAAGAGCGCCTCGGAAAACCTCAGCCCAGCGACCTGCTACAATACAGGCAATCGAGGAACAGCCGGGCTCAGCAAACGCACCCCGTACGGATGAGCAAGAAGACGCAGACGACATGCTCGATAACATGGACTACACAGATGCCGCTCACGCGCAGCCTACCCAGGCCCCGAACCCAGATCTCGGCAAATCTCCGCTGTCTGCTCTCGACAAGATTATGGCCCATGGTCCACTCACTTCCGGCAAGGAGCCGCCGGCAACGCAGTTGGACAGCTCTGAGCGCATGCACAATCCGACAGAGGACGATGACGAGGAGAGACCTGAAGTTGAGAGCACTCGTAAGCAAGACAGCGAACCTGTTTCACCCACCGAAAGGCCCGATGAGATTCCGGACTCCCAGGAAAAGGAGAAGTCCAGACCACATGCATCGTGGCAAGGCAAGCGAACCGTCTTCAATGACTGATCTCGTAACTTTCTTTTGTTTTTCTCCTCCCTGTACAGGGGTTTAGCGTATTGCATGCATCTATCTGAATAGCATCACTTAGCGATCTGTCTTTGAGACAGTGTGAATACCAACACAACGCGCCTTTGCGTTGTGCTTTCCAACGCCTCGAAACGCCTCGCTAAATACTCAGGTGACTTCCCGTTCTCCGAGTCTCTCAGACGGCATTCTTCAGCACCTCGTCCTTCGTCTGCTCCTCCTCAAGCGCCTTCGTGATGTGCCCGCCCGCGCCGCGCCCGCCCGTACCATCCTGCTGCGCCGCACCCACAGCTTCATCCACCTCTACATAGTAACCACGAATCAGCACACAACCTGCACGGCCACAGATCAAAAAGGAATGAAGAGAAGGGAACTCACCAGCATACTCCGCCGCCCCCGCATCCCCGACCCAAAACTTCATCTTCTCCCGTCTAAACGTCTGGAAATCCCATTCCTCGTCCTCCAGATCCCCCCGATCCCCAATCCACAGGTACGTCTCCGTCTCCACTTCCTCGCCGTCATCGTCGTCCTCCTCTCCGTTCGGACCAACCAGCTTCCGGACCAAGACGCGCTTGCGCTCGTATTCGCTCCCCTCGAACATGTCCAGACGCCAGATATCCGCGTCCGTTAGCCCGGCGACGTAGACGCCGCGGACGGAGGAGTCGGAGTGGGGGATGATGGCTGGGTAGTCGGCGCCGCGGACGCGGTGGCGGCGGTGGTTGGGGAGCATGGCTGGGGATGTGGTCAGGTGGTGGGTGGCGATGTTGGGGTTGGTGCCGTGGCAGACGCGATCTAGGATCTGAGGCGCCATGAGGGTGCCGTAGAAGAAGGCGGTGCGGGGAGCTCCTGTGGGGGTTCTCATGGTGGACATAGCCGCGATTTTGTCGCTGTCCGCATCGATGATCTTGATGAACAGATTTGATCTGGGTGAGTGGCGGGTCTTGGGAGTATCTGTACTTCTATATATCACTGAGGATGTGGTTTGCTCCTGCATTCACAACTCTCTTCGGACAATGGGTTCTGTGTTTCCGAGCATGAGGACTACTGTCACTACAAGCAAACTACGATTGAAGCTTCATCAATTTCATATGCATGCGGTGGTGTTTGATATAGCCTTGCGCAAAGTGAATGCATGCTTTGAGCCGCCGCATGCAACGGGCCGCCACGCCGCAGCCGTTGAGATCGACGCAGGGCCAATGATGTTTCAGGTGACAAAGGGCGAGGGCAGATTTCCAATGTCAACTGTTCTTTTGCTGACGGCGGCCGTCGACAATCGACTTCCACCCTGAGGCTTGCCAGTGCGGACGAAGACGACCGACCGACGACTAATTCACAATGGCGCCGTGAACCGGTTTCTACGTACTTGCATTGCCCCTGGCCGCTTTCTCCTCTTGACGGACGCAGAGACTGCACGCAGAAGGTGAGCGCACACTGTTCACTTTTCGTCCCTCGATGATTGGTAAACGTCTTCGCTGAAGAAGACTGTGACGGTGGACTGTGCTAGAGCTGCATCGAGCCATCTCAAGAACAGCACAATCTTCACCTCTGGCCCCATAAAGACGACATCATTCGACTGACTGTTGCCTCCTCACAGAGCCATGTCTCTCGTGAAATGGGTCATCACGCACATCGCGCCGATCTTCATCGTCACCTCGCCCGTGACCTCCTACGCCGACCAGATCTGGAGCATCCACAAGACTCGATCCTCCGCCGGCTTTTCCCTCGACATTCCCTTCATCATGCTCGTGTCGTCCGTTCTGAAGTGAGTACTGAGCTCAGAAGCCCGGTCATGCCCTAGCGTTCCCGGGATCCCTCGCTCCCCCTTTGTGAAAAACGTACTGACAATCTCGTCTCCAGACTCTTCTACTGGTTCGGCGCGCACTACGACTTCCCCCTGCTCATCCAAGCCAGCGTGATGGTCGTGGTGCAAATCGTGATGCTGCACATAGCGTTACAAAACCGGCCGCCGGTCGGAGCCCAGCACAGCCTCAACAAGCCCTTTGCCGGCGCACAAGAAGGCGAAATGCCGGCCGCACGACCCTACAACTTCTGGCAATGGCGGAGCCGGAAGCCATACTGGCAATTCCTGGCGGCTTACACCGCCTTGCTTTTAGTCCTTCAGATCATCTTGGGAAGCGGTAGTCCCGCTTACGTCCAGCTGCAAGGATACGTGGCGCTCGGGGTGGAGGCGACGCTACCCATCCCGCAAATCCTGGAGAACCAGCGCGGCCGGTCGTGCCAGGGCTTCCGGTTGAGCGTGCTAGCCAACTGGCTGATCGGAGATGTCTTCAAGATGACGTACTTTTTCCTGGCCGAGGGCGGCATCCCCTGGGCCTTCAAGCTTTGTGGGCTCTTTCAGGCGGCGTGCGATTGCTATTTGGGCGTGCAGTATTGGATGTATGGGGATGGTGGTGGGCAGTTGGATGGGGATGGGAAGGATGCGAGGCGCGCGTGATGGCATGAGCTCAGCATTTGTGCTCGCAGTAGATTTTGGTACATGTAGGATAGAAGAGCTACACTTGCTCCTTTCGAGGTGGTCCAACCTGTTACACGTCTAATCCTCGAGAAGACGAGGCTAGGTTTAGCAGGCGTTGCGGGTTAAGCCGACGGCCAGCAGCCAAAAAGTCAAGTTGAGCCGAGTGGTGGAGACGTAGAAAAAGGCGTTCGCCCATGATCGATAGACACAATGGTCATAGATCGATACAGTACCCGAGAAGTGGCACTGCTCACCCCTCGCTATATATCGATCGCATCTGACAACACCACCTTCCGGAAGATAAAAGTACGGTAGCTTTCCTCCCGGAACCAAACTCTTAACGCAGTCCCGCTGATGGTATGGGACATCCATCAACTCGGCGCGGAGAGGGCATCGTTGAGGATCTCAGCACTCCGAGAAAATCCATGTCTGGACGAGAGGAGGAGAAGCTTCGGGATGACTATGTACATACACTACAATCGACGTAGGAATTGCCAAAGGTCATTCGTATATGAATGTCTGCTTACCCCCCCCCGGTGCACACGTTTGATCTGATTATCACTTCCGTTCAGCATTCGTCCCTTGCGGCGATGACCTCTTTACCTATGAGCACGGAGTAGTATAGCGAATTACCAAACCTCCCCTACATCGTCTATGACTTCGCTTCGTGAAGCGGGTGGGCAAGACTGAGTTGCTTACTACCTACCTTAACTCCCTTACGCCTTCCAATTCCATCTCAAGACGAGCGCGAAGGGGTGGACTGACTGCTACCATGAGACCTCTCGATCGAATGCAGGCCGGTCAGTGGCTGCAGCAGTGGGACTCGGGCAATGCTTGGGAGTCGCTGCCGTTTGGCCTCTTTCAGAATGCAGATGGTGAGTTACGCTCCCTTTCATCAGGTTTCGTGCTTGCCGGATGGACATGAGATGATCATGCTGGTTTTGACTGGATGCTGGGGAGCCTGGAGGAAACACTTGATGTGCGCTTGCACTCTGATGTCGCCGGCTGCGAGCAGGCGCGTGGTCGTGCGGATAGGCAGGGATGACTTGGACTTGAACTGGAAGAGGCCTCCATTCTTCAAGACGACGTCGAAGTTGCGACAACAATGCTTTAGGAGAAGGAGAGACGAGTCCATTCTTATAATACTGCACCTCCCAGCTGGCCTCTCGCAAGCATGAGATGCTCCAGTTGCACCAATCCGATCGCGGACATCGTCCACTGGCGCCGAGGATGGCCATTCTGCCAGCGTTGCGCGGTGGAAACGACGAGATGCATCGGCTGCGGCGTCGACTATCGGCGTGAAGCTGGCCTACAGCTCGGACGATGTCGAGGCTGCGTGGCCGTGTGCGCGTCGATGCCGCCGGCGGCCGTCATTCTCGAGTCGGTCGAAGCCCAAGACGCTAGTAAGCCGGCCGGTCTCGGCGGGCCACCTGCAATCTTATCAGATCATCTCACATGGCCTCGTTACATGTAGCGATCAAACCACACACATCCTCTTCTTCCTTTCGCTATGAGTGTCGAAGTCGAGAGTGCTGATGAAAAGACAGTTAGTCAACCTCCGCCGCTACCTGGTCCCGTGTGGGATCAGATGCAGCGGAACCTCTACCATGCTGACCTCGCTGCCTCCGCCACGTCCGGCTTCCCGGTACCAGAGGGAGTACAGCCTCGAGCGGACATGAGCGGTGGAAATAACGCTGGGGAGCAAGGGCAACAGCAGCGACACCCTCCGACGCCGCCGTTGTTACAGCAGCGCGTACCGTCACAGCAGCGACTGTCCGGCGCGACGAGAGTGCCTGTACCCATCCCACCACAGCACAGCCAACCGCAACCAACGCAGGCCTCTCCCCAGGCGACAGGACCCATGAGCTCAAGCGTGACGATCCCACCGCGCCCACGGCCGGGCAGGAAACCCATCCTCCAGGAGAACGCGGCCGACCGGCGCAGGCTGCAGAACCGGATCGCCCAGCGCAACTTCCGGGACAAACGGCAGCAGAAGCTGGTCGAGACGCAAGTCGAGCTCGAAGACAAGAAGCAGGAGTACCAAGAACACATCAACGAGCTCCAGCGTCAACTGGCCCAAGTCCGCAAAGCCAAGGACGCCGTCGAGGAAGACAACGCTCGGTTCAAGAAGCGGGCCCACGAAGCCGAGCAACGTGCCCAGCAAGCCGAGTCCAAGCTCCATGACCTGCAGAGCCTACCCAACCAAGGCTTCAACGCACTGTACGGTGGTCGTCCCGGCCTGCCACCGGGCTACAGCACCGCCGACCTGCCCATCCTCAACACCAACCCCATCC
>Ga0268244_10000485_pt1 | contig 16661 bp, 13 predicted proteins | sample AgamicMgSfe_FD_200258 | JGI IMG/M metagenome (GOLD analysis project Ga0268244, IMG submission 200258) | Agave microbial communities from Guanajuato, Mexico - Mg.Sf.e (v2) (version 2) | ecosystem: Host-associated > Plants > Phyllosphere > Phylloplane/Leaf | place: Guanajuato, Mexico | collected... | reverse complement strand
GCTGGAGCGCCGGATCCAGCAGAACGAGCAGAAATTGCAAGGCATCAAAGCGAAAGGCGATGCGGCGAAACCCGGCGAGGCGGAGAAGGTGGAGAATGCTATCGTCAACGTACGCCCATTCTTTCCCGATGAAACCCCTCAAACACCTGTTGGTCAACTGACGTTGCCGGCAGGACAAACAAAACATCGTCGAGCAGCACGCGCGCGGTGTCTTCATCAAAGAGTGCATGCGTGACGAGATCCAGTCCTTCAATTCGACGCAGTCCCGAGTCTCGCGACTCTATCAGGACTGGTCGCAAGAGCGCGTCAAGTACGCGGAACTGCATGCCGACAACTTCCGTGGCATGGTCGATGCGGTCGAGGGCATGCCGCTGGGAGATTAGATCTCTCTGCCTTCTCAACCATTGCATCGCTGTGCTTGGCAGGAAGTCGTGGGGATGGAGCGAGTGCTACAGATTGATACGATTTAGATCGTCAGAGCGAGCGAGCGGACTTTGGAATTTTCATTCTGTATATGATGGCCTTCCCTTAGAGAGGGTCGGGGGTTGTCTGATGGCCTGTACACTGCATTGCGACTTCCCAATCTGGCAGTGGTGAAGCTTGGACGTCAGTCGTGATCGAGATGCACGTGCAAGTCCTGGACATGTATGATTTTTCTCAAGACATATGTCTTACTCTCCGAGACTTCTCAAGATCATACGTGCTTTTCACCTTTCTTAAGTCTATTGTGCTGTTTGCTCTCTGACACACTGTCGACTGGCTTTTTCATCCCGTGATCCTCCTGCTTCCTCTTCATACGCCCTTGCCAGCAAATCCCCTTCAGCGTGGGCCATGACCAAGCGCAAGATGGAAGATTCTGAGGCCGCCGTTGATCAGCCCTTGAAGGATCAAGTGTCGAGGGTTACGAAGAAGACGAAAAAGACGCCCAAAGGACAGAGTGATGGTGAGTTGGTACTATTTCACAATGAGGATCGTTCCCTCGTTCGTCAACTTGACCCTCACATTTCTTTCCCTTAATTCAGAGCCTAGCCGTATTGGGAAGCTTATCGATTGGCGCGTCGCACGTCACTTGCCTTCCAGACTCACTTACTGCGATACATGCACCTTTCCAATATTCCTCTTCCCTTTAACCGTAACGGATGCTACTCATGACATATATATGATCTGACGCCGCGACGATGCCAGGCCCCTACACCTCCACACAGAAAGCCGCGATCGGCGAGTACACCTCGGTCACTCAGGCCGATAAGAGCAGTGCGGCCAAGGCGCTGAAACAACACAACTGGAACATTGGCGCTGCGATCAACGGGTAGGTAATTGAGTTTCTCACATGGGACGGGCATAGTGTAGAGAGGTTTGGCTTTGGAGGGCCGGTGCGGTTGGATTACAGGCGGACATACAACAAGCCAGGTACAGCATCCTGGTGCTGAATGAGGACCGCATGGCAGATTGTCGTAGCGATGGCCGTGTATTTCTCCGGGGGCTGCAATGTCGAGTTCAAGATTACGCACTCGCTGACTGACTAGATTCTTCACCAATGCATCAAACACCCCAAACAACAACGCCATACGCAGCTCACTCAACAAAACTTTCGACAAGTACCGCGATGACCCCAAAGAAGAGCCGGACGAAATCAACATCGAAGGCGCGAGCCAGTTGCTCGGCGAACTACAGATAGCCCTCGACGACGTCGGCGCGCTCATCTTCAGCGAGATCGTGCAATCCCCCTCCCTCGGCAAGATCACCCGCGAAGGCTTCGTCGACGGCTGGACGGACGTCAACGTCGACTCCCAACCCACCATGCGCACCCTCGTCCAACAACGCCGCTCCGCCCTCTCCACCGACCCGCGCCTGTTCAAGCGCGTGTACGAACACACGTTCCAGCTCGCGCTCTCGCCCGGCGCCAAGACGCTCCCGCTCGAGCTGGCGGTGGAGTTCTGGAAGATGCTGTTCACGGCGCCGGCGTACGAATGGCGGACGGCGCGGACGCCGTGGTTGGACTGGTGGCTGGAGTTTCAGACGGAGAAGAGGACCAAGGCGGTCAACAAGGACCTCTGGAAGCAGACGCTGAATTTCGCCAAGGAAACGGTGGAGGACGATGGCTTGGGGTTCTGGAATGAGGAAAGCAGCTGGCCGAGCGTGATCGACGAGTTTGTCGAGTGGGTCAAGACGGAGAAGAGGCCGGGTGGGGAAGCCGGGGGCGATGCCATGGAGGTGGAGTGATGTGACACGGAGTGAAAGAGGCCGCGTTGGTTTATCACCTTCAAGCAACGTTCGCTCGGTGAAAGTGGCGATCGAGCTTTGAAGAGCGTTCAGTATCACCTTTGAAAGCACTGCCGCATCGACTACATTACAGGCCCATTTCCCTGATTTGTTCCGAGTGATGCTGCCGCCTGAACCATCTTCATCTGATTCTGCTCCCTATTCATCCTGATGCGGTGTGTGTAGTGCAAATGCTCATCACCGTGACCGAAGCAAAGTTATCCTTCTTAGGGCTTCCAACAAAGTTGGTCTTCTCACGATCAAGGGGTGCGACAGCAGGCGGTGAAGTATGTGCTTCCTTGTAAGAGATACGTGCCGAGATGTGCACGTTGATCATATTAGTTGAGATTCCAGAGACATCCGAACCTTACATCATTGAATTGCCATCCAGTCATACGGTCGTAGTTCCAGAACCCATTCCACCACCAAAAAGCCGATCTACTTCGACTTATACGTGTGCAAGACGTGGGCATTACAGTACGATTTGAACCCCTCCTGGCCCCACTCGCCCCCGAGCCCACTCTCCTTGTGCCCGCCGAAAAACGCCTGCGGCGTCGGCTTCTCGAACGAGTTGACGAAGACGGACCCCGCCTGCAGCCGTTTCCCGATGCGCTCGGCGCGCGCGACGTCCCGGCCCCATACGCAGGCGCCGAGGCCCGTGTTGGTGCGGTTCGCGCGTTGGATGACTTCTTCTTCGTCGGTCCAGGGTTGGGTGGGGACGATGGGGCCGAAGGGCTCTTCCGAGATGATGCGGGAGTCGTTGGGCGGGTTGTCGATGATGGTGGGTTGGATGAACTGGGAGAGCGTGAGGGTCAGACTGATGGTAGGAATACATTCACGTTCGGAGCTCACTTACGAAGCCTTTGCCCTTGCCCACGTCTGGCTCACCAACGGCGAACTTATAGCCGTTCTTCTTGGTGTCTTCGAAGAAACCTTTGACTTTCTCGTACCTGCAATCTTACTTTAGCGCGTGTTTCCGTTACTCCAACAATATTAGGGAACCTACTGCATCTCGTTCTGGATGGGACCGAGGAGCGCACCGGAGTCCGGCGCGCCAGTCTTGACGTTGTTCTTCGTGAACTCCACCATGGCCTTCAACATCGGCTCATAGATGTCCTGGTGGATGTAGATGCGCTTCGTGGCGACGCACACCTGGCCGGAGTTCTGGAACGCGCCCATGACGAGCTCGGGCGCGACTTTCTCGACGTCGACGTCGGGCAGGACGATGGACGCATCGTTGCCGCCGAGCTCGAGCGTGACGCGCTTGAGCGTGCTCGCGCACGCCGCGTAGATCTTCTTGCCCGTCGCGATGGAGCCCGTGAAGGAGATCTTGGCGATGTCCGGGTGCTTGGTGAACATTGGGCCGAGAAGGTCGTTGCCTCCGATGGCCTGGACCACACCGGGAGGGAAGATGTCTTGGGCCAACTCGACGACTTTCAAGGTCGTGTATGGCGTGTATGGGGAGGGCTTCACGATGATGGTGTTGCCGGTCAGTAGAGCAGGGACGACCTTGCCGAGAGATAGGATGATGGGGAAGTTCCAGGGGCAGATGGCTCCGACGACTCCCAAGGGGGTGAACCGCGTCAGCATGACTTTCTCGTCATCTTCCACGCGCTCCTCTGGCATGTCGAGCACGAGATGATGGTCAAAGAACCCGACGGCTCCCTTGACTTCCATGGTCGCGAATTGGCGCTGTAGACGAAATCAGTACTTGCATTCGATTTACCTGGATAGTTGGGAGAACATACCGGCTTGCCGGACTCGGCACACAGCAGATCGATCAGCTCGTCCGCATAGGAGACGTAGTGGTCTTTGAACTTGCTAAGGAGCTCTTTGCGCTTCTCAAACGGCGTCTCCGACCATGTCTGGAAGGCCTTCTGTGCCGAGACGACGGCATCGTCCACGTCCTCCTGGGTACCGATCGGGACAGGCCAAAGCTGCTCCCCCGTCGCTGGGTTGACACCATGGTGCTTGTCTTTTCCGCCGCGTGCTTTGCCGTCGACGGTGTTGTGGAACTGGTCCCAGGCTATGGTGGAGACTTTGGAAGGAGACATGGCGTGGGATATAGAGGACGGCTGGGTATTGTGATTGGGAATGAACGGGTTGGTATGTCGATACGAGAGGGAAATGGAAAGTGGTGGGGTAAATGCTCGATGGACGATCAGGGAAGAACTGCTTAGTTGAAATACCTTCCAATATCCAAGACGCCCGTCTCGTCCAGCGTCTCGAAATTGAAGTGTACGTCTGATGATCTACAAACGCCCGTCACGAACCACGTGGTGGTGGTGGAGGTGGGGTGGCGTTTCCCCGCCTCTCACTCAGCATAACAGCATCTACGTTCCGCGAGCCCGAGGCTCAGCCGAGAACAACTTCACCTCAATAATGCTGGTACGAATCTGGTAAGTTTTGCTTCTCAGCCGCACCTGAGTACCGGACTTCTGGAAGATGCTGTTGCCGCTCAACAGTACAGACAACTCGCCCATAGTGCGCGATATGGCTTTGACCAGAAAGTTTGTCAGACGACCAGACGCAGCCATAAAGGGGGCCTAACCGGGAATGCAGTCAGCTTCGGATGCGGGTCAGCATCTCGCTCGAAGCCGACCATATGCGCAAAGGAACCTGCTGTCCATGTACGTGTTTGACAGTGCACAGCGTTCAGGCGTCCGGCATGACAACATGCTGTTCTTCACCCGCGGCGAGAGTCAAAGACAATAGCCGGTGGAAAACTGGACTGATAACGCAAGAGTTTACGAAGATTGAGAGCAAGTTAGGTAACAGGCAGTACGGTTGTGCCGCAGCCCAAAGCGATTCCGAAGGCGAGCTGAGTCAGATGACACAGCATAGGTATGTAGTTACGCGCGCCCGGACCGTGAGATGTCAGACAACTCTGCCTTGGGTCTGCAACGCCGATTACTGAAAGGCAAGGTGACGCACCGTGCTTCCAACAGGACATCTCCTCGACCGTCGACTTCCTCGCCCAGCAAAGCCATCATACTTTCAGACCCATGAAGCGCTCACGGACGGCCTTCTCCATGTCTGAAACGGCGCGGAACCCTTTGATGCGCTGACCGTCGGCGCCGAGCAGGACCACTGGATTGTGTGTGCTCTTGATGACCTCCGCGATGGCTTTCTCCTTCTGCACGCTCCGCTTGCCTTCGGTATCCATCTCGTTCACAGACTTGACGCCGGTAAAGTTGCCCTTGACGCCGGACGGCTTCTCGTCCCAGATCTTGAAGTAAGGATAGCCGTGCTCCGCGTAGGTCTCGGCAGTGATGGGTGAAGGCGGCGGCGGAAGGCCAGTGACGTTGCGGAAGACCTCGGCGTTGATGATCTGGACATTGAAGATGGTACCGTGGGTAGAATCCCAAATACGCGGATGATGCTGGTCTCGAAGAACCGTCTGACGAATCGCTCCGCCTGCCGCGACGCCCATCTCGTTCACGGGAAGCCAGCCACCGCCGCGCAGCCTTAGTACCATATAGAGAGTTTTGCTATCCTGGATCTCGTAGGAACCCAGAGAGCGACCGTCTTCTAGCTGCTTCCCGAGAAGGATGAGGCGCTGCTGGTCCGGCGGAACACCCGAGATGTCCTGGAGTCTGCTTTTGAGGTGGTCAACTGTATCCAGAGAGGTCAGCCCGTTGACGAAGATCGTCTGACCGGTCAGCATTTTGACGTTGATCGAAAACTTTGGACTGTCTGCAGTCCTGTTGCGAGTGAACTTGATGTGGTCTCTGACGTGAAACGGCAGTATTGACGGCGTGACCTCAATCTGGATGCCGCCGACCGACTCTTCGCCCGCGACTTGCGCCTCCACCGAGTACCCAGTCCCGATCGGCATTGCTACAAATTGACGAACGCAGCCGTTCGTGCTGGCGATACCATCGAGCCAATGCTGTTCCGGCGTCACGACGTAATCTTGGATGCACTTCTGCTGCTGCATGAGCTGGATCCGACGCATCATGGTCGTCTCTGTCTCCCGCGCAGGCTCGCCGGAGACGGCGTTCACGCCACCAAGGTATATCTTGATGGCGAACGGCTCAGTCGACTTGAAGCTGATCCACATCGCCTCTCGCTCTGTAAATACAGATAGTCAGCATGCTTCCGCTTAACCAGAAGCAAACGAGACCGGTGGCACGTACGATACATCGGCATGAAGAACCCGCCCTTGCTGGCCATGGCTTCCGGCAGCTTGTCTTTGTACTGGCTACACGCAAAGAGCGGCAGAGCTCCGAGGTCCGGCGGCAAGTCGTTCACTTCTTCATTGTCGGCCACGCGCACGGTACGGCGGAAGCTGATGTCGAGCCGCTGTGTGTGAATCGAGCCGAAGTCACGGGAAACTGGTTAACACATCAGTTGAGTCTTCTGTGTGTTGCTGCCTGTGTACCAGGAACGGATGGAGACGCACCGTGGATCCGGTCGTTCACCTTTGCCCATGAGCCAGCACTCTTCAGGCAGACTTCCAGCTTCTGCGGCTCCAATGTGGAATCGACCATGTTGGCCTGTTGGCGAAATCGATGTGATGGAGGTAGGCTGTTGAGGGCAGAATAGCAGAGGGAAGATTGATGATGGTGCTCGTCGTCGCTCACGACGGCGAATCGGTCTGGGAGGTAGATGTAGGAAGTGTGGTGTGATTGACCAAGGAGAGTGAGAGTGAGAGAGGAAGATGGCGCAAGTAGATGTAGGTGAGGTGCACTGTGTTGTAAGTCACTGTGAAGATCGTGTCGTAGCGTGTGAAAAGCCAGCATGAGGTGGATGCCTACATACCATATGTAGTCACGAGAGCACGTGACAATGCCAAGCCAGGAAGGTACCGTGCGCGACTTTCCTCACTTCTCCTCGCTTCACGTACAGGCACGCGCAACGAACACCGTACGTTGTTTTTTGTAAAGAGAGATGAAAGACCAATGCAAACATTTCTTAGTGAATACACGCTCGTCTATCTAGATGCCATCCCCATGGACCGCAGAAGCAGATGGGTGAAGTGAACGCCATCCGCTTCTCCAGGTTTCATTTAGCAGGCAACCGCTCCACGTAAGCTCGGGTCAAGAACAGTTGTTGATCGAGCAATCGCTCCGGTGGTGAATGCTCATGCTCGTGCTCGTGCTCGTTTGCTGCTGTAAAGAGGTCTGTTTCGGGGGGAGAAAGAAGCACACAAACCCGCTTATGCCGTCATCCATCGCCGGGTCCAGTGAGACCTCTAGTCAAACTCCTGCTATGCCTCCTTCTCTCCCTGCTCGTACGAGCTCCGCTGTAGGGGTGCTATGGCACACAACCTTTTGCTCCTCCTCGCCTGCCTTTTCCTCGACCATTGTTGTTGCAAGCTGGGCAATCCGCTTACAAGTCGGCGTCGTCCTCGCCCGGCAGCGGCATGTCGGCTGCCTCTTGCATCTCCTTCTGGTAGGCCTCCATAGCCGCCTGGTCGACCTGGACCTCCGGAGGCGCGAGAGCCGGGGCTGCGACGAACTCCTGGGAAGGTTGTCAGTATAACTCGCCTTCTTCCACTTGTCTCGGACGGATGACGTACCAGGCTCTGGTTGCCGACCAGCTTCCTCGCAAGCCACAGGAAGGGCTTCTCGAAGTTGTAGTTGGACTTGGCGGAGATGTCATAGTACTGGAGGTTCTTCTTCCGGTGGAAGGTGATGGTCTTGGCCTTGACCTTCCTCTCCTTCACGTCCACCTTGTTGCCGGTCAGGACGATGGGGATGTTCTCGCACACGCGCACCAGGTCGCGGTGCCAGTTGGGCACGTTCTTGTAGGTGATGCGCGACGTGACGTCGAACATGATGATGCCGCACTGGCCGTTGATGTAGTAGCCGTCGCGCAGCCCGCCGAACTTCTCCTGCCCTGCCGTGTCCCACACGTCGAACTGGATCTGGCCGAGGTTCGTGGTGAAGCCGAGCGGGTGAACTTCGACTCCGAGCGTGGCGATGTACTTCTTCTCGAACTCGCCCGTCAGATGGCGCTTGACGAAGGTCGTCTACGCGGTGCATGTGTCAGTGACGCACTGGTTGCGGCTGCGGCTGCGGCTGCGGCAACCAGAGGTGTTCCGTGTCGCATGTGATGGACCGGTCACTCACCTTGCCAGTGCCACCATCGCCAACGAGGACCAGCTTGAAGGTGGGAGTCTGCTGTTCCGCCATCTTGAAGGTCGGTCTGTGTGGGTGTCTGCGTGTGTGTTTTGCGCAATCGCTACTGCGGTGAGAGGCTGATGTTGTGCCAGATACGACTGAGTCGAGAGCTCGGTCGAATCGGGGTGATCGGTTGGAGGGTGGGATATGAGTGATTGAGTGGTCGTTTGTTTGTAGTCGGTACTCAAAGGCGGTGGGGCAAAGGTCTCCGTCAAATGTTTTGCGGCAGACGCACGGACGATTTTTGAGTAGCAGAGAGGCAACGCCCGAAAGCTTGGCGCGTGAGGTTCCGCCTCATCTTTGCCTGAGGCCTCATAAGGCACGTGCCATCACATTACTGCCAATTTGGGTCGCAACTTCACGTGCACAAGCGGTCCACTACTGAGCACAAAATGAAGCGATGTTGATATGAAATTGTCTCGGAGAGTGTCCCTCCATCAACAGATCGGATCCTCCCAGCTCTCTCATATGAGTACAACAACACTGCTATCGAGCTAAGCCAGTTGCTTGTTTGTCTGGTGGCTGCAATGTTCTGGTCATGACTCCAGCCACTGCTTCAGCTCTGGAGACATATGCTGGTGCTTACTGCACAAGCAAGAAGCGCCCTTTCATCGGAACGTCCTTAGATGAGACGGCGTATGTCACCACGTGGATTGTGATGAGCGCCAAGCGCGAGAGGAGGCGGTGCTGGTACACTGTTGCAGTTGCATGCTCTCGGACCATCGGCTTCGAAGGAAGACGGGTCTGAAGTCGTGATGCCGAGTTATTGCAGCGGAATCCGACATTTCGCAGCTGTTGTTCAGCAACTGACGATCGGACCAGCAAGCGGCGCGAGTTGCAGGCATTGAGGACTTCAGCCGAACGAAGCATGAGTCCTGCTGTCGGCAGCTACAAAGCAAGCGGAGGCAGCGCCGCACTGTCCGAGTACACTGATCATAAGACGAACCCGTGGTAGTCGCTATATCGGTAGCAGATGACACCCTAGCAAACCTCTGCCGCCCCAATCCCGTCGTGGTGTGAGTCGTAGATCCAGCGTGTGTGATGCAGCATTCGCAGAGGTATCTCGAAGAACTTTGACCAGGATCGTGTGCTACGGGCGGAATCAGTGGTGTTCATCACGGCGTAGTCGTGGTATGTATCAAATACTTACGTTTTCGTTCTGCTGGACGACCTGAGCGACCTTGGATAATCTCTCATGATTGGTCCAATTAGCAGTGCCGAATCTGGTGACTTTGTCGCCCACTTTGAGACCGGCTTGTTCCGCTGGACTGCCTGGGACTACTGTATTGACTCTTGCGAAAGGCGGCTCGATGGTCGAGCTGGAGGATGCAGACGCTGCTGATGCCGTGCTGTCCATGCTGGCTTGCACAGCGGGTGCGCTCGAGGTCGCCGAGCCTTCTGCGGCCTTCCCAGCTGCAAAGCGCTCCAAGACTGCCACCTCCAGTCGCGACATCACAGCTTTGTGGTCGTTCTTGAGCCGTATGATCCTCGCTCGTGTAGTTCGTATTTGCGCGACGTCGATGTCTGCTCGGGGGAAGCCGTCGAAGGTGGTGAGGGTTGTGTTCATATGCACTCCGTGCTGAGGGGGCAGTTAGTGATCATGCTATCTGAGTGCACCGACGGACCACATACTGAGTCCAAGACGGAGCCGAGAGCAGACAACTCGGCCTCGAGATTCTCTTTCCTTGCGATCAGCTCTTGCAGTGACAATTGCCTCTCGGTGCCGTTTGTCGTTGGCTTTGACGCGGGGCCGGAAGCCACTGTGGGCGCGTGCAAGTCATCCATCCTGATACCCATGGATGCTGCTATGTCAGTTTAGTAGCAGGAGGGTGGTGCTCAAGGAAGTTGTGGCGCATGAGCGTGGTGGGGCAGCGTAGAGATGCGGGGGGAACCCAAACCTCAGGCGGCGTTGCCAAGACCACGTGATCAACGACATGTTTCCGCAGCGTTGATGGCTCAACACACCAGCGACAACAAGCGCTCGTAACAAAGCGAAGCTCGCGCTGCGATGGAGGTCCATCAGCAACCACGTTCATCAACCGTTCCAAGTGTTCTACGACGGCGGCCCCCATACTTCCGCCTCCACATGAACGCTGTACAGTATGAGTGGACAGCAGCAAATCTCATCATTCTCCGAGACGAGTTGTTGCCACAGTGTGTGCCTCGTCGGTCGATCGATCAACGATTCCCTCCGTAGTGACGTCGGCAGAAACATTGGTGTCGCATCAATTACCGGTCGGACTCGGGGAGTGACTGGCATTCTGGGGGAGCTCCGAGCACAACAGCAAGCCTCATGACTCTCGACGATGAGGCAAACGTTTTCGCCCTTTTTCCCAAGCCAAGTCTTGCAGGGTGCCGACAGATGGTAGATGAGGTCGGGGTGGACCGCCGGTCATCTCGTCCGATCTCATTGGGCGATACCCCACCAACGACCGATGTCCGGCTAGCGACCGGGTCATCCCACGCGGTAGCTTCAGAACGTGTTCTAATAAAACGCGTGCCGATCACCGACAGCCCTACCGCTTGCCACGCCCACGACCTCACAGATGGAGCTGTCGTGGTGGCGAGACAAGGAAGCTCCCGAAGGTGAAGCATATATTTCTCTTTCACCCCCATTCCTCTCCATTCCCTCCTCCCTTCACCACCACCACTCTTTCCCACCACCATATCGACTGCAGTCATGGCTCAAAACGCTCTCTCAACCGGCGTCGAGAAGCTCCAGCAGACTCTGAACGGCTCTTTGGAAGGCGCCAAGGTCGCCAGCATGGCCAAAGACATGAAGGATGTCCACGATCCTCGCGCTCGCATCACGACCGACTTCGGCGTGAAGCAGAGCAACACAGGTATGGTTCGAGGGGGTTGTCCGTCACCAGCATCATTCACAATACTGACTATGTATCAGACGACTGGCTCAGGGTTGCATCGGAAGACAAGACTGGACCCATGCTACTCGAAGACCACGCCGCTCGCGAGAAGATCCACCGCTTCGACCACGAACGTATTCCCGAGCGTGTCGTCCACGCTCGTGGCGCCGGCGCCTTTGGGACTTTCAAGATGCACAAGAGCTTGGAGCAATACACTTCCGCGGGTGTTTTGACCGACACCTCCCGCAACACGCCTCTCTTCCTGCGCTTCTCTACCGTGCTTGGGAGCCGTGGCAGTGCCGACACTGTTCGCGACGTCCGTGGCTTTGCGGTGAAGTTCTACACGGAGGAAGGCAACTGGGACATTGTGGGCAACAACATCCCTGTGTTCTTCATCCAGGACGCCCTCAAGTTCCCGGACCTTATCCATTCTGGTAAGCCGGAGCCGCACAACGAGGTGCCCCAGGCCCAGTCGGCGCACAACAACTTCTGGGACTTCAATTACCTGCATTCTGAGGCAACACACATGCTCATGTGAGTACCTAATGCGTCACGTCTTACGTCTCTGGGTGTGGTACTAACTGTACTCGCAGGTGGCAGCAGAGTGACCGTACCATTCCCCGATCCTACCGCATGATGCAAGGCTTCGGTGTGAACACCTTCAAGCTCGTCAACAAGGAGGGCGAGGCTTTCTTCGTCAAGTTTCACTTCACGCCACAACTTGGTGTACACTCCTTCGTCTGGGACGAGGCTCTCAAGCTTGCCGGCCAAGACCCCGATTTCCACCGCAAGGACCTGTACGAAGCCATCGACAACGGCTGCTTCCCGAAATGGGACTTTGGTGTTCAGATCGTCAAGGAGGGCGAGGAGGACAAGTTCGAGTTCGACATCCTCGACGCCACCAAGATCTGGCCCGTGGAAGAAGTCCCCATCGAGTATGTCGGTGAGCTCGAGCTGAACCGGAACGTGGACGAGTACTTCACCCAGACCGAGCAAGTCGCCTTCTGCACCGGGCACCTCGTGCCGGGGATCCAGCATTCCGACGACCCATTGCTCCAAGGCCGAAGCTTCAGCTACCTGGACACTCAGCTTTCTCGTCTCGGCACCAACTGGCAAGAGCTGCCGATCAACCGCCCGGTGTGCCCCGTGATGAACAACAACCGCGATGGTCAGTTGCGTCACACCATCACGAAGGGCACCGTCAACTACTGGCCGAACCGCTTCGACGCTGCGCCACCGGCCAAGCCGGAGGAGGGAGGCTACGTGGATCACCCACAGAAGGTTGAGGGCATGAAGACTCGTGAGTTCACCCAACCAATCAGGCCTGTCGCTTTGTCTTTGTCGTTCTGGTCGCTAGTATTGCAAGGAAGACACACTAACCAACGTGATCCAGGTCTCCGATCGAAGAAGTTCCGCGAGCACTTCAACCAAGCCGAACTCTTCTACAATTCCATGTCGCCCCCCGAGAAGGCGCACATGACCGCCGCCCTCGGCTTCGAGCTCGACCACTGCGACGACCCGATCGTCTACGAGCGCATGTCCGCCCGCCTGGCCGACATCAACCTCGAACTGGCCCAAAGCGTCGCCGAGCTCGTCGGCGCGCCCCCACCCCAAAAGGGCAGCCGCGGCTACCACCACAAACAAGCCAAACTCCTCTCCCAAACCGAGATCCAACCCAAAGAACCCACGATCCAAACCCGCCGCGTCGCCATCCTCATCGCCGACGGCTACGACCCGGTCGCCTACAACGGCATCGTCGCCGCCCTCAAAGCCGCCAAGGCCTTGCCCTTCACCATCGCCCCGCGCCGCAGCCCCATCTTCGCCGCCGGCGAGGCCAAAGATCCCGCTAAGGGCGTCAAACCCGACCACCACCTCGAGGGCATGCGCTCCACCATGTTCGACTCCATCTTCGTCCCCGGCGGCGCCGACAGCGTCTCCACCCTCCGCAAGAACGGCCGCGCGCTACACTACATCCGCGAAGCCTACGGGCACCTCAAAGCCATCGGCGCCGTGGGCGAGGCCGTCGCGTTCGTCAAGGACGCCTGCGACCTCCCCGGCATGGAGTTCTCATCGTCCGCGGACGTGGTGGCGTCGTACGGGGTGGTGACGGCGGCGCAGGTCCAGCCGGAGAGTTTCCGGGAGGTTGTGCGGATGGCCAAGGGGGCGAAGGAGTTTGTCGATGCGTATACGTGGGAGATTGCGCAGCATAAGAATTTCGAAAGGGAGTTGAAGGGGTTTTCGGAGATGGTGGCGTACTAGAGTAGAAGAGAGATGTGATGTTGAAGGGAGTGATGTGTGGGGATAGGATAGAATAGATTTTGTCGGTTGGTATGTGAGGCTGGGAGTGATGAAATGTCCGTTCTTGGGTACGTACTCATCGCTACCGATCGATTCGTGCCAACGCACAACGAGTTCGGACCAGATGATATACCAGTCTGGGAATCCTTGAATTACTTTCTTCTCATCAAATCATCATCTTCTACCGCGTGGGGAAGTAACACCACATGTGTGCACCTACCGTTGAAACCACATGCACCGTGAAGAAACCCCGTGATCCTGCTGTCAACGAGCCCCGCAACCAAACGCTCTAGCCCTCCCTCTTCAACCGACGCCCGAAGTACCCAAGTACAATGCATCACACACACGAAAAGATCATCAACAGAATCGTCGGCGGTGAACACCCCCACCTTTTCCTTCCCCCCGGAGCCCGCCGATTCCCAACTCGCTGCCATCACTCCACCCCATGGAAATCCAGTCTCGCCGTACTGCTGTCCTCTTCGACGAGGTGTCTTCAGAGCCGAAGTCAGAGGTCCGGTGACTGTTGTAGATGGTGTAGGCGATATTGATATCGATGTGTGAGTGAAGCTCGTTCGTCCTAGCGTTTGACGGTCGTTTGTTGTTGCTTCGTCTGGTCCTTCTCCGCCAGGATGAAGAGGAGTTTGAGGGTTTGGTAACGCATTTTGTAGATCGAGAATTGAGAAATCGAGAGGCAGGCGTTCGCTTGTTGTTGGAAGGTTGTTTCGATATCTCTTTTCTAGGACAACTCGGGAGGGAACGAAGCTACTGATAGATATATACGTACTCATTCGTGTAACAATCAGCGAGGGTCGTTACGTAGCAACAGCTGTCTAATATAAGTATGTAGCTGCTCGTCAAAGGTCGGGTGACGGGTGAAACGTTGTAGCTTTGGTATTAGCGATGTTCCTCCCATCCACACGACGAACGATTGCTCTCGATGGGCCTATGAGGTGCTGTCCAAGTCGGCGTGGTGACGAGCTTCCTTTGGTCCAGGACTCCAGGAGGCATAGGGACGAAAACGGACCGGGAGGGGATGGATCCAAACAAGGTACGTATCATCAACTGGGCCAGCGCAGCGGGGGAATGGATCTGGAGACGCCTCGGCAAATCCTGGGGCATCAACAAGGTTCTGGCGTTGTGTGGAGTTCGATGAGGGGAGAATTGAGAACATTGAATGTGAGGACACGGATTGAACGCAGTGTCGCCATTGTGGATGGAACCGAGCATATCTTACATTACTGGTGTTGATGAAACGGGATTCGCGAATGGACAGTCAGGCCAAGCATTGTGCATCTTCTCATCACATGAAAATGGAAGAATGGGAAAGGCGATATGATGATACTCACGGGTTGAGGTTCCGGATGTTTCCGCCGGTCGAGCCCGGCAGCCACGTGGTGAAACACTTGCCGATACCTTGGTGCATGATGTAGGGATTCGACCACTTATTAGCATTCGTTCCAACGAACCAATGTTATGAAAGTCCCAGTAATAAGCTTGCGCAGGCTGATGCGCATACATACCTACATGGTAGACAATGATGAGCTGATTCAGCGCCGGCAACGCAGCTGGCGCTCATCATATAGTGCCACTCCAGCTCCCGTGTAGCAAGCCGATAGAGTAATCCATGTCCTCATCAATCAGGTACCTTGCGAAGCGTTTGTTCACAGCATCAATGAGTCACTTCGCTTTGCCGCAGAGGGTCCTGCTGTCGGAGCGATGACAAGAAACCATCGAGGGTACCCCGGCAAGTCGGTACGACGCAGGTGTCAAAAGACGCAGTGTTGTCCCGTCGGGTGTCACGAAGGGAAAGGGAATGCCGTGCTTCATCCGATGCGTTTCTGACAGCTCGGCCTGCTGACCTTGATGTTGAGGTATGTAGGTAGGGTATTGTCGAAAGCTGCGGCGAGGATGGACACCGGCTGACCGCTGTTACCTGTTACATACCGCGGTGGAGGCACGCAAGGCACTTTGGCTGACTGGTCTCCCAAGTCGCCTGTGCTTCGGTGTATTTGCTGTCTTGACTGTTTGCTGTTGGTGATGCTGCTGCTGCTTTCGAATCGTACTGACCGCCTCCCCTGACGTGCTCGGCATGGTATCGTGGCTAAATGGCGAGTCTTGAGCTTGTGCGCAAGCCTCGTTAGAGGATCTCTCTCATGGACTTGAGCGTGCGTCGATTCGTGCGGTGGCGAACTCGGCTTCAGGTCCATCGTCAGTACAGTAGTGTGTGGACTTCATCCGCAACATCCCCGCGAGCACTGTGGGAATGATGAACACGGTCCATGGATTAAGCGACAACAGAAATTGATATGAAACGTTCGACTAGGTTGCCCCTCCGACCCTTGTTCGGCAAAGGGAAGCGGAGCAAGCTACCGACGGCACTTTGCAGGCTTGGCAACGGTCCAAACTTCTGCACCTGGCTGCGGTGCTACAGGTACGGTACATACACACATACATCAGTACATTGATCCTAGGTACACGACGTCCCGCCCGTTGACCACGAGCCTTCTGCACCGTGTCGCAGAGTGGAGGGTTACCTACGCTGTCGACGTCCTTCCCGCAAACCGTTTGCCTCGCTCACGACTGCACATCTTCATCTTCCGGCTGAAAGTCCGCTGGAATGAGGGGTCTACGGCGATCAAGGTTTGCGAAGATGGGCGTGGGGTGGGCTGAGCTGTTCCCGCATGGTGGACATGCAAGAAAGCAAGCCGTAATTAATAACAACGCTTGACAACGTGTCGACAAGCATCTGTGCAGCGTGCTGCCGCTAGCTGGCGGGGATCCTCTCCCGACCGCCAGATCAACCGAAGCCCCCACGCCCCAGTACCGACGGAGATATACAGTCCCGGGCGAGGGAGAGGGAGAGGGAGGAGAATGATTTGACTGTCAAACGAACGGATGATGACAGACGACCTTGCTTCTCCCATCCTGCCCACGTTCCAAAACGCTGCCACCCGTTTCCCGTCACGCAAAAGACGTTTGCTCTTGTGAAGGAAGGGGATGTTGATCTGTGGTGCGACGAACCTCTCCTTGCACAAGCGCGTGCCGGTGAACTTTTCGAGCATATAAAGGACCCGGCGACCATTCGTTCCTGACCGCACCTCCTTCTGCA
>Ga0268244_10000481_pt1 | contig 16709 bp, 19 predicted proteins | sample AgamicMgSfe_FD_200258 | JGI IMG/M metagenome (GOLD analysis project Ga0268244, IMG submission 200258) | Agave microbial communities from Guanajuato, Mexico - Mg.Sf.e (v2) (version 2) | ecosystem: Host-associated > Plants > Phyllosphere > Phylloplane/Leaf | place: Guanajuato, Mexico | collected... | reverse complement strand
GGTCTGTTTATGTATCATTGCAAGAAGATGTAAATACCAGGCGCACGAGGCGAATTCACTATACTAAAGAAACGAGTAAGCCTTGTCCAAAAATGTGAGCTCGTGAGGGACCAATTGGAGCGTTGACATTTCTGATCATGCTTTCTTGGTGCAGGCATAAGTGGCCGCGTACTTGTAGGGCTTACCTACCAGCACCAGAGCGTTCGTCAGATATCGGAAACGATCGCTTCGCTACGTACTGGCACACTTTGCCATCCATGAACACTTTGTGTTGCGAGTGTTTTGGCACAGGAACGTGATCACAGCTCCCAATGCTCGACGTTACCTAGGTACTAGAGCTGCTGTGGTATGCGCCGTGAATTGCACAATGCCAGGTCCGGAATAGAAAAGGCTGTCTTGGTGTTGGCATCGCAATTGAAGTGGACGGCATAGTAAGGTGGACCAAGACTTGGGAAAGTCAGCGCATTTCATCGTGGTTGCAGGGTCGCGCCGTAATTGTGGCTCATTCAGAGCGGGAGCAGACGCAGCGACGTAGCGCTCCAACACGACGCAAGCCGTCCATCTTCCGCCGACCATTGCCGCAGCGTTCTACGGTCGGCCGATGCCTTGACTGTAGCGCAAACGGTTCAGGCACCCTGAGGAGTACACGTGACGCTAGGATGCCCGTCGCTGGCCAGACCGGCCCGGACAGCCGGCAAGCATGCGAGCCGAAGCCTCAAGTCATTCGCGGTGTCTTTCACTTGTCGTCCTCTGCGCAGCATTATGTGGTATCGTTGGCATGAACAAACGGGCGCGCCGGCTCAGGTTCCGGATGACTTTCGTCCCTCGCTGCGCGATTCCTCCCCGTGTCGAACGGGCCTTCATCGGATATCGTAAGAGCAACCATGGCGATGTAAATTTGCAGTGTTGCGTTCGCACAGAACAAGCTTATATCGCCATCGTAAACGTTATGCCGGATGCGCTGGACTGAGAATCTAACATGTATGTCGATGAACCTCGCTCGCCCTTGGGTATCATATATGCACGCCTGACGCCGCCATGAACACCACCCTCATCCTTGGTTCTGTGTCAAAGATCGCTTGCTCCGTGGGTGAATTCAAACGTTGTACTTTTCGCCAGCTGACCGAAACAGCTCCTCTTGAGCTCGTATCAACTCGTCGTTGCTCATGCCGCTCTGCTCGATTTTCGATTGTTTCTTCTCGCGTGTCTAATCACTCGTCAGTAATGGGTCGATAACGAAAGGCTTACACCCTCTGTCGCAGAAACCCACCTGTTGCGACGTCTTGAAGCTATCAGCGACTGATAAGAGTTCCGGCACATATTCGCCGAAGCCTAACTCCTCCAGCGCCTTCGTAATGTGCTCGCAAGCGATCGTTTTCTTCGCATCCTTTTCCGCTATGTCGTTCGCTTCGGAGGACAGCATGGTGATGAACTCCACGCAGCATTCAATCAGAAGGTCCCTGGTCTCTTTCGCAAAGGACATTGTCTGCCCAATTGCTTCACCACCCGCGCCCTGCGCCGCCAGAACTTCGTTGATGATCTTCTGCACCGTTGCTGTTGCCAGTCTCAGCTTTCGCTTTCCACCGGTATCAACTCGACCCGCGATTGAACTCGCGCCGACGTGCAAAGCGGTGGGCAGATCATCAGAGACACACCTTTAGGTAGGGAGAGATCATCGCTACCTTGACCGCGTTAGCATGTCCCTCTGTGAGCAGGTGCGCCGGAGATGCCATGTCAACCACTCACCCCCGAACTCCTTATCAGACATGATGATATAAGATGCGAATCGCGAAGCCCCGTCAACCGAGGGCAATGGAAGTGTCGAGGTGGTGGGTGAGTTCTGGGTACATAGTAGTGTTGTCGTCTTGAGGCTTCCCGACTCATCAACCAATTGTAGTGCATGATGTCCGGCGTTCGGCAATGCCAAGCATTCGCGTTTCCTGCGCCGATGTTTTTGCTGTTTCTCTCGTCTCTCTCTTCTTCTTTCTCTCTCCTTCATGGATCTCCTCTCAATCTACACTGTTAGCGACTTCGCGCTCGACTCCAGGTACGTCGAGCACCAGCTTCCTTTTGTACGACACCCGTCCAATGCAATGATGACAAGTTGTCGCCCCTATCATACACTTCTATGGTGATTGACTCGCGGCGCCAAACCGCTGGCTGATCGCATGTTTTATCTCTTCACGAATCCCGCAAATCAAACATACCGAGAGGACGCTGTAGCTAACGAAGTCTCAAGGATACTGATCGTACCAACTTGCTCAACAAGGAGAGCTCCGATCGCATCTCGAATGCAGGGGGCGTTGTAAGGCTACCACATTCTCGGACTGCAAAACCAGCCGTCCATGTTTAAGAGCTTGATCTTCCACAGGTGAGCTCGGCGCAGTCGATCCTCAACATCCCTCCCCGTTCTCCTGATGAGAAACACAAGTGTACTATCAAATACCGACATTCAGTGACGAGTAACTTTGGTTCGATTACCTGATCACCCTCCTCTCAGTACCATTCCGACAAGTCTGCAACGAGACGTTACGCCGCTGACCCGTCATCACGTAGGTAGGATACCCCATTCAAGAGCGCTGACGTTCCCATTCGTCGTTCGTGGTAAGTCTACTCTATATTCTATATGCCTTATATGATGCACCCAAACATTCCATGCTAAGCCTGAAGGCTTCGGCCTCTTGCTGATCAAAATGTATGCTTTTCATCTTTCATCTGATTCCATCTGATACCGCCGACGTTCTCCGCACACAGCCGGGTGACGTTTTGCTGATGTTGCATAGCGTCTCGTTCCTTTACCAGGGTTGCAGCCTTCATGAAGGTCTTCCGCAGTGTAGCCGTCGTTTCTTCAAGGTTCATAACCATAAAAGTACTTTCACTCCTGGAACGCCTTCAGCTCTTCTGCGTTCCACGATAAGAACTTTCCACTCAATTCTTTCGGTGCATCCAACACCAGTCGAGCCATCACATGGCCTGGCTGCTCAGGCTTCAAGAGCCCGCTCGTCTTCTTCAGTTCCGCAAAGCGTGCGGCGTCCTGCGCATCCATAGCGCCATGGTGCTTTTCCCGGATGTCGCGCTGCATCTCTGTATCCACCACCCCCGGCCGTATGGATATACTTGTAATCTCCGTCTCTTCATTGGCGAGCGTCATGGCGAGGTGGTTAAGTGCTGCTTTGGAGCTTCCGTAAGCACCCCAGGTCGGATAGGCGTTGGTCGCGGCGCCGGACGAGGTGTAAATGATGCGACCTCTCGACTCCCTCAACGCCGGCAAAGCGGCTTGTGACAGTGCGAGGGCCGAGAAAAAGTTGACGTCGAACGCGACCCTCCACTCCTCGGCGGAGCTGTTCGTGATGCGCTTGACGGGATCCAGTACGGCATGGTTGACGATCAAGCCGTCCAGCCTCTGCCAATACGTCTTGGCCAGCTCGACCGCTTTGCTGCCGAGGGACAGGTCGGCCAGGTCTCCGGGGAGCACCGCCACCTGCCCATTGTATTGCTTCTCGAGCTCGCGGAGGGGCGGTTCGCTTCGGGCGACCACGATAAGTTTGTGCGACCTCTGCAGTAGAAAGTGGGCGATGGCGAGACCTATGCCACGTGATGCACCAGTCAATATGATCACCTTTGCATCGCCCATTTTTCGCTAGAAGTGGAGGTGAGGTGGTATTGAAAGGTCGAAAACACTATGTTCGCACCCTTCCTCGTCCAGCTGCACCCCGCTTCTCCCTCTCTGCTTTGCCCCGCTCGTTCACTTGGCGGCCACTTTACCCTCCAGTACTAGCAACACGACACACGGTCACGTATAGATCAATACTAAATGCACTGGCTACGTATACCCTCTGCATGTACCGCTGTGTAAGTCTGCCACCTCTCCTCTCCACTGCTCACTTCCGTCTCTTCTTTCATCGTCATCGACCTGCTCCTTCTACCCTCAACATGGGGGATTCCGATCATCTGACCCGGAGCGCCGACACGACCGAGGCGAGTCGTGTCTTTTCCGTCTTCAGCGATCCTGCCACCACCCGCAGCACGGTCATTGTCGGCGCCGGCATCATCGGCTGCGCGACAGCGTACTATCTCGCCCACTCTGGCAACACCAAGCCCGATACCATCCACCTCGTCGAAGCTTCGCCCGAACTGTTCGCGTCTGCTTCAGGCAAGGGAGCAGGCTTCCTCGCATCCGACTGTAAGTGAAGCCGACCATGTTCACCGCACGTGGTTGACCAAATTTGGGACAGGGTATGGTCCTCCCACGGCATCGCTCGGCGCACTCTCCTTCCAGTTGCACAAAGAGCTCGCGGAGCACAACGACGGACAGCGGCAGTGGGGTTACAGCCGAAGCACGGGTACCAGCTTAGCAGAGGGCAGACCGGCGGGCGGACCCCAGGGTTACGAGTGGCTCCGCGATGGTGGTAGTCGAGCGGAAGCTGCGGGCGTGCACGAATTCACGGGCGACGAGGTCGGGCCCGCTTGGCTGACCCGGAGGCAAGGTGACAGGGTCGAGCTCATCAGCTCGGATGAGAGTGTGGCTCAGGTGTGCGTGCAGACTCTTTTTCACGGACGACCGAGTCACGCTAACAACGGGGTAGAGATCCGCTACGTCTGTCCCAATTCCTCCTGCGCCAAAGCATCCGCAAGGGAGTGCGCCTCCACCAACCAGCGCGAGCGATGAAGGTTTCGCGCGACCAGTCCGGCGAACTGTCCGCGGTACGCATACGGTACGGCAATGGAGCAGACCATAAAATCCCGTGTACGCGTCTGCTCATCACCGCCGGGGCTTGGACGCCGAGCGTTTTCGGTACACTGTTCCCCTCCTCGATTCTGGATGTACCCATTTCACAGCTGGCAGGCCACAGCATTGTCGTCAAGAGCCCCCGATGGACGAAGGAGCACGAAGACAAGGGCTGCCACGCGCTCTTCACGACATCGCGGGACGGGTTCAGCCCAGAGGTCTTCAGCCGAATCGGCGAGGAGATCTATGTCGCCGGCTTGAATGACCCGAGCCTCCCCTTGCCGGAGACGGCCACGGACGCCAAGATCGACCAGAAGAGTATCGACAGGCTGAAGAACGTGGCGCAGAAGCTGCTCGGCAAAGACGGGACGGACGTGTCGGATCTCGAGGTTGTGCGAGAGGGGCTGTGCTTCCGTCCAGTGACGGCTCGAGGCGTGCCTATCCTCTGTCAAGTGCCGGATGAGGAGCTCGGCGAGGGTATTGAGACGAGGTTGGCGCCTGACGGGGGCGTGTTCATTGCCGCTGGGCATGGTCCGTGGGGGATCAGCCACAGTTTGGGGACTGGAAAGGTCATGGCGGAGATGTTGGAAGGGGAGGACTTGAGCGCGGACGTGACAGCCTTGGGTCTGAGTTGATGGGTGTGACGAGCGCTCTCGAGTCTGGGTCGAGCTGTTTCTTGCGTCTTGCGATGGTCGTGAACAACGGAAAAACTGTGAACGAGTTTCAGTACATACTTGTTTCCATGTGGATATGCTCGAGTTTGAGCTTACGAAATGATGAAACGTTCGCAGGACACTGAACATATCAGCTGGAGGCCGACGAAGATTCATACCAGATTACTACTCTACGCTACATCATGCGCGGTCTGAGTCCATAAAGTACTCCAAACGCGTCGTGGCCACACACAATCTGTTTGCACACACACGTCCGTCCGCCACCTCCAGACCAGTGGAAGCAAGCAAAACGGCTTTGGGCGTGCCTTCGCCTCGCCACTTATTATGGCGAGGCGGAAAAAGACAGTCTGTTCATTGTCCGAGAGCAAATGATACAAGCAAGAAAGGAGATAGACGAAGGCAGTCGCTTGGCTGATGACACGCACATCTCTCTTTCCATGGGGGAAGGGATGGCGTGAGCAAGAGGTCGGCATCATGTGGCGACACATCGAAGACATTCTTTTCTTGATCTTTTCGCGTCAAAGAATGACCCCGGACACCTCACTCATACCGAGTGCCTTGCAAGCCATCGAATGAAACGATGTCAAATGCTAATAAATGCTGACGGAGAAGCGAGAACCCTTTGCGCCGTGAGGTGAGAGGGCTGTGCTGTGCTAGCCCGGAGCAAAACTTGACAATCTGACATTCGCATCGAAGGAAACGAGCGGGCAAATGGGCTGAGGGGGGTTGGGTTCGGTCTTCATTCCGTGCTCCGAGCTGCATTGAAGTGTTTGTCTGACTGCGGTGGCGCTCACACGTTGATCGTGGGGGAGCGGGCATTGCTGTACGCACGCACGGGAGTCAGCAAATGGGCTATCAGTACCCCGAGCGGAAGTCTGTCAAGCAGGGAGTGTGAGCGCCAGTGTCAGCGCGGCACGCAATGAGAAGGCGCGACTTGCCCGAAGTCGACCACGTCATCGATGTGATTGCACATCGCCACAAACAAGTCAAAGAACATCTGCGTGCCGCCCTTCTCCATCTCCACCTGCATCGTACCGCTGCGCTTGAACGTCTTGCGGCTACGGATAATGAGGGCGAGGTAGTGGGCTCTGAGCCTCGAGTCGCTGGGCGGCGTGTTCGCGTACGCGAACCGGGCACTGCGCAGGATGGTCGCGACGTCCACGCCGGACTGTAAGCCCTGCTTGCGAAGAGCAAGGCGCTGCAGTCCTGGCAAGCCGAAGCGCAGCGCGGTGCAATAGACGACCGTGTCCCGGAGGACGTAGTCGCCCACGCCGTGATGGTAGACGGTCGCAGACTCGTTGCTCAGCAGACTTTGGAACTTCTTGGTCGTTGTCGAGGTGGGGGTCGGGTCCTGCTGCGGGGACATTGTGGTCGGATCTTGTCTGCCATCCTCCAGCGTCCACGTTTCGCGTTTCCTGTCGTGCAGGAGGCGCGGATAGTAGTCGCCTTTGTACAAGTACTCGAGGAGGGCGGAGAAGACCTCTGGCTCCTCGTCCGGAATGGCGATGCGCCGTTGGGTCGGGGATGAGAAGGACTGGGCCCTGCACGACTCGGCGAACCAAGGCGAGTGAGACAGAACCTCCTCGTGGGCGGCGAACAGACGCTGGTCCTTGCCCACGGCGATCGTGACGATCGCGCTGTTGAGCTTGGGGGAACCGGCGCCGACGGAGGGGGACGTTTGGGGACTGGCGTCCTCGAGCGCCTCTCTCATCCTCTGCTTGGCATCATCGCGGAACGAACGCTTCGACACCTTCCTCGCCTTGCTCGCTCGGTCCTTGGACGCAGCAAAGGACCGTTTGAACATCTTGACTCGGAGTATCGGGAGCGGGTGGTTTCGTTCGTGCGGACTTGTCCCGGACGAGGTCGGCGATGGAGGTGTGATATGAAGGAGCGTGGGAGGTGGTGAGTTCAAGGGATCGACGCGCTATGCATGTGGTAGGCACACACTCTTCGCGGAGAAGTGTGCGATGCCTGACGGGGGTTGACTGCAGCGGTGACGAAAAGAAAAGGAAGAGGACGCGAAAGTTGGGCGGGCAGCGATACTTATACCAGTACACACACGCGACACCCCGGTCGCTGTGGCTGAGCGGCGACGTGGGCTGTCGTCTCTCATTGGAGGAAGACGATGCCGGGGAAGCTCGCATGGGTGCCTGGATCATGTACGTGGGTATCTGCACGTGTTCACGTGATGTTGGAATGGATGTTTCGAAGTGGTCGAGGTACGGTGAAGTCACGTGTACATGCCCGCTATCGATAAGGCACGCGGCTCTCAATGATGAATCCATGTGCACCTGCATGTGGGCACGTATGTAGTAATAACCCCTTCATGAACAACACACGGGACATCCAACACAGTACACCCCCTTCACTTTGCACCTGGTGAGGCTTATTGGTTTGGTGTCATCTCATTTCAAAAGGCTGTCTTTCTTGCACTCCGCAGCCTTCGGCCCACAATCACCCACCCTCTCCCCTCTGCTCACCACCATCACCAAGTCAGCCCTCTCATACGAACCCAACCCTCGCAAGATGTCGGGCAACAAACGCGTGATGAAGGTATCCTGAATGGCTCCCTGGATCTTCCATACGTAGAGTACTGATCCTCTCCCACAGGAACTCCAAGACTTCCAAGCCAATCCACCACCAGGCTGCACCCTCCACCTGCCCAACGAGTCCGACCTCAATCTATGGGAGATCTCCATGGCCGGCCCAGCCGACTCACCCTACAGCGGCGGCACCTTCAAAATCCACGTCGCCCTCCCGAAGGAGTACCCTTTCAAGCCGCCCGTCCTCAGCTTCAAGACCAAGGTCTACCACCCCAACGTGACCAACGACGACCGCGGCGCCATGTGCCTGGGCATGCTGCGGCCGGACGAGTGGAAGCCGCCGAACAAGATCAACGATGTGCTGCGGCTCGTGCGGACGGTGCTGGCGGCACCGCAGCCGGACGATTCGGTCGAGACCGCGATCGCGGATCAGTACAAGAGCGATCGGAAGGCGTTCGAGGCGACGGCGAAGCAATGGGTTCAGAAGTACGCCAAGTAGGGACGAGCTCTCCGTGGGTTGTGATAACAGGAGGCGAAAGCATGCACTGGTACGGGGAGTCAAGGCACACGGGATTTCACAATGGGCAAAGCAACGGCAAGGCGTTCAAGCGTGGGGCACTCTGGTCGTTCAGAATGACTACATATATTGCATAGCGGGGGGCGTTTGGTGCGAGGCATAGAAACAGCATCTCGACATCGTCATTCCATCTCTTCGTGTGTGTCACGAGTTAGTTTGGTCTCTTGTTCAAGATGGTGAATGCCCTGTGTGTTGCTGCTCACGTGCTCGATGAGCTGGTACGCGAGCCGAAGCCACCAGATTGATGAACTCGCGTGTAGATCACTCACATCATCAGTGGCTGCCGCTGCTCTAATCACATTAAGATTATACCTAACAACCGGTTTTCTAGATCACGTCAAACCAAATCTTGTATGATACTGTATGTACCCTCCTCCAGCGGTGACCGTGCATACCGCATGTTATGTATTAGATGATGTTGAGTTGACGGGTTCGGGATTCAGGAGTCGTGAAGATGTGATGACCGACTTCTCTAGAATCTGCCATCGAACTGTCAAGGAGACCAGATCGACTTTACCTCACGGTAGTAGAGGACGACGAGATATCACCGCGTTGATGCTCGGCAGGACCAGCGACGGATGATTACTCCCTTTCATGTACCTCTTCACATGATCGGAACATGACCGCTCTGAAAACGGGGTCACCTGACATCACCGTACTTTGCGGCTGGGCCTGAGGTAACACAGCAGCTCAGGCGCGTGTGGACCAGGCCAATGACGAGCCCGGACGGAGGAGGAAGAAAAGCAACGACGATAATCAGAAGGAGTACATGTGCGCTGTCGATGAACGCAACCCTGCACAAAGGGAGGCTATGAACAACACCACCTGGCAATCCCCCAGCGACCACCCATCACCACAACACTTCCACCTCCTGCCTACCATACCATCCCCCGAACCGCATCTCCCATTGCGCAAGGCTTCCGCTCAACGCCTCGCCGAGCATCGACACGGCCCACGCCCGCTTTTCTCCCCTTCGCAAGAACACCACGACCACGACCACCACCCTCACCAGCTCCGCGGCTTTCACCCGTCCCCCGTGGAGCTGCTCCCGCACCTCGACAACGCCACGGCGAGCAACGAACATGCGTTCGCCGGCCGAGCGGTGAGGCGGCCGTCGAAGCTGCCACTCGGCAGTCTCGCCATGGCGCCCGACCAAGCCCAGCACCCTCGTCTCCACCACCCGGACCGGCCACGCTCCACCCTCACCGAGCCAGACGTTCCGCTATCTCCCTCCTCGCCGCGACTGCCCCCAACGCCGACCGCAGCCGCGCCCCGGACGCGAAGGCTGCGCCATACACGATCGCTGGGGGAAGGGTTAAAGGGACTGAGACATCGCTTGTCGAGTCATCACAAGGTCATACCCGAAGATGGCCGACACACGCCGGACTCAGTCCCGCCGACACCGAGCTTGCCGTCAGATGATGTTCGGTCTTCGCTTCGATCAGCCATGACCACCCACTCGAGCCAGCTCAACGCGGGCAGCCCGAACACGGAGCGGAGCAGTCAAGGGACGGGCAACACGTCTCCCATTGAGGTTGTCCACGTCTACCCGAGCTGGCCGGATATCGACGAAGATGGGGGTGGTATGACCGTCGACGAAGCAATTGGCATGTATGAGGAGGGATTCGAGAGCGCAAAGCCGAGCTTCGAGACGCAAGGCAAGCCTTCGCTGCAAGTGGACCGGCGCATATCGCAACCTTCGTCTCTCCGCGCTCTCACGCTGCAAACACCGCACCGCCTGCATCGACGAAGCCAGAGCGCCGGCTTGGCGGAGAGATTGCAGCTACCCAACCGGGCGAATACCGCACCGCCACATCTACAAGGACAACAGCAGCACACGCCTGGCAATAGTCCGCAGCCCAGTCAGGGCGAGCGGCCGGCAAGCGAATCGCCAGCGGTGACGGCTGTACCACGCGACCGCTACGGGTTCAAGAAGGTCTCGCACTACATTACCGTGGAGCAGTACGATGCCTGGAACGCGCACTACAGCAGCCACCTTGAGCGTAGGAGCAAGAAGTGGCATGTCTTGATGCGTTCGTACGGTCTCGATACTGACAAGCCTTTTCGTTTCCCACCAAAAAGTGACAAGATCAAGCGGTACGTGCGCAAGGGCGTCCCGGCCGAGTTCCGTGGCGCGGCTTGGTATTGGTATGCTGGCGGTCCACACCGGCAGGCAATGGAACCGGGCTTGTATTGGGAGCTCCTCGAGCAAGTTGCGCACGGCAAGCTCGGCGACAACGACCGGGAACACATCGAGCGCGACCTCAACCGCACGTTCCCCGACAACGTCCGCTTCAAGCCCGATCCCACTACGATTTCTGACGTTCAAGCAGGGGCTGGTGGTGGTGGTGATGGGAAGAGCAAGCAGCGTCGCTCAGCTGCGGAGCCCGAGACCGACATCATGCGCGCGCTCCGTCGCGTGCTACAGGCCTTTGCCGTGCACAACCCGAACATCGGCTACTGCCAGTCGCTCAACTTCATCGCCGGTCTGCTGCTGCTGTTCCTCGACGAGGACGAAGAAAAGTCCTTCATCCTGCTGGAGATAGTGACGTCCGTCCACTTACCCGGTACGCACGGCGTGGCGCTGGAGGGTGCGAACATCGACATTGCCGTCCTCATGTCCTGCATCAAAGACGCTCTCCCGGGCGTATGGGCCAAGCTCGACGACAACGGCAGCAGTCTCACCAGCGAGCCGACGGCCCAGGCCCTACGCCTGCCGACCGTCAGCCTTTGCACCACGTCCTGGTTCATGTCGCTGTTCGTCGGCACGCTCCCCATCGAGTCGGTCCTGCGGGTGTGGGACTGTTTGTTCTTCGAAGGGAGCAAGACGCTCTTCCGCATCGCCCTCGCCATCTTCAAGGCGGGCGAGCGGCAGATCTTGGCCGTCCACGACCCGATGGAGATCTTCCAGGTGGTGCAGACGATTCCCCGCTCGATGCTGGACATCAACGGCTTGGTGGAGGTGTGCTTCAAACGGCGCGGGGGGTTCGGGCACGTCAGTCAGGAGCTGATTGAGCGGCGGCGCGAAGAGAGGCGGAGGGATGTGCGGGAAGGGGTGGCGAGGATGGATACGGGGGGTTTGGGTAGGTTGAAGACTAGGTGGAAATATAAGAGCAAGGTGGCCTAGTCGTCGTTTGTTCTTGGTCGTCACTGGCTTTCGGGACGTATATTGTGAAAACTGAACAGGTCAGTATACACTCACAGACTATATACTTACATACATCTACACGACACCGCTGGCACGCCGTCATTTGCTTGTATTCACGGTCGACATGACTGTCTGATTTGGCGCCGATGCTAGGTCAGCACCACTGCTGTGTCCCCTATGGCAAGAGGTCATGACCGTGACGAGGCTAGAAGGCATCAGGAAACCACATCTTGACTACGAATGAGACCTGTCTCGGTTACTACCCATCATCTCATAGAGTTGCTGCATCATCGAACAAGCAGGACTACGCGACAGTGGCATACATGAGAGCTCATCAGACTCGCGGTCATGTCTCCCCGAGACACAACCATTGATCTAAGCTGCCCCTGGCGGCCGTTGGAGACGCGGGGAAGATGGTTGCTTTGGAGAAGAAAATGGACATGGCCTAGCGTCGGCTGGAAGCGAGCCAATGACCGTGGACTACTGTGTCCATCAATCGCACCAACGAACGATCTCCTCCATGGCAGGCTCGTGACCTGCGTGTTGCCGTCGGTAAGACTGCTTCGCTTGTGTTGTTATTAATGAATGGCAGCTCCTGGTATCCTGCATACAAGCACCCAAGTATTGCCGTGTAATAACACCGTGTGGGTAAAGCTCGTGCTGACTTCTTCTTCTACCACAGTACGGCAATCCCCGCCAAGACGAAGGCAAACCTCTTGATTATCAGTACTCCGCTCTTGACATCCATCACCCCTTGCAGATATTCTGCCGACATCAACTTCAAGATGTATGTTCGACGCCTCGTGGGCAGCTTTGTTGCCGAGCTAACCGTGACGATCGCTTTCTGAGAATAGAGTACATTCGAGTGCTTGAGGCGGCCTTGATCGGCAATGGCATTGGTAAGTCGAACATATCCCTTCGAGGTTGGCGTTGAATTGGCGTCGCGAGCTTGTACTCCTACCGGGTTTGAAACGTCAGCACGCGCATGGTGATTCCCAAAGTCGAGAATATCGCGCGGTCTGAATTCGCTCAAATCGGTAGTGGAGATTGTGCTCATTCGTGACTCAGGTGCCGAACTGCCGTGGTTGCGCGCCATCCTGTCTCGCATTCCGTTGAAGCCATTCCAGGAAGCATTCAACTCTTCAAACTACATCCTCGGTTATGGAACCAAAGCTGTGGAGAATGTAAAGCGCTTCGGTGAAGACTCGAACTTGATGGCCGCTGTGTTGGCCGAGGCGGCAAAAGAGAAGAGCAGCCTTGATGATCTGGATGTCAGCACAGAAGCCACAAGTCTGATCGTCGCCGGATCAGGGACCACGGCGAACACACTGACGTACCTTCTGTGGAATGTGCTTCGGCGACCGGCGCTCCAGAGAACCCTCGAAGACGAGGTCCGATCCTTGAGCGACGACTTTACTGATGCCGACCTCGAGCAGCTCCTTTCATGAACGCCACGATCCAGGAGACGATGCGGCTGTACTGCGCTGTCCCAGGTCCTTTGCCGCGAGTATCGCCACTAGGTGGCGCGACAATCGGCGGCTTCTACATCCCCGAAGGCGTGACCTGCAGCACCCAAGCGTGTACTCTGCACCGAGATGCTCACTCGTGGTCTGCTCCGGAAGAGTAAGTCGTCTTCCTGCCAACATCAGAACACCAAAGAACAAGCGTGCACGTAAAGAGGCGTCGTTCCTCGCGTTCCGGATCTTGCTAATCGAGGACCCAGCTTCGATCCTAGACGTCATCTCTCATCTCAGATGGACCTGCAACCTCCACAGCAGGCGAAGAATGGACGGACCACGTTCTCCGCTTTCGGAGCTGGGGCGTACACGTGCCTGGGTATCCGTACGTTGGCCCCAAACAGCCACGAGGCTTGGCTGCGCTAACTTCCATTGCGAGATGGATTTGGCTTGGATGGAGATGCGCCTTGCCTTCGCGTACTTCCTGCGCGAGTGCCAGGGTGCCACGCTGGGCCCAATAGCCGACCGAGAATGCAGATGGAGAATTACTTCGTCATCACGCCAAAGGGCAAGAAGTGCGAGGTGATGTTGAAGTGATCGGTAACACGCGCGTTGACTTCTCCCTTTTCTCGCAATTGCCGAGCTTCCCTGACCATTGCTTGCGCGTGTCCGCAGATTCCAGTACAAATGCCAGCATTTGCTCGTTAAAACGGCATTTTCTGCAGTTCTGTTCCGATACACAATCAAAGCCAAGACTGCGCCTGCTTGCATGGAGGGTATGGCAAGGGTATGCCCTCAGCGCTGACACCCCAGGTGTCCATGCAAATGCTGCTACCTATAGATTCCACTCGCTCAGTAGGAGCACCAGACGTTGGAAGCGGCAGATCGACCAGATCGAGCGTCCATAGCGATTGCGATTGCGGTGGCAACTGTGTGAAGGACGTCTGAGTGTCTTCGGCGGCAACTGGCGGTGTGAGTAGAGTAGAGGAGCTGCACTTGCTCCGACTACCCGTTGTCGAGATGTTATGATGGTGGGAATACTGTTAGTCGTTGTCCAAAGGGTCATCCAGAGGGTCCTCCGGAGCGTCACGCGAAGAGTCATCCAATGCGTAATGCGGAGGGTCATCCCAAAGGTCATCCGAAGAGGTCACTCGCCCCGACGCGCGGCACAATTCCCACGAGCAGCACTTTGCACGAGCGAATTTCAGCCACTGGTCCCGATCCACCGGCCAAAGTCCTGTATCTTGCCCTCCCGCGAGCTGCACGTTCTCGTCAAGGCAGAACACCAAGAAACCGGTCCAGCGATTCGACCGCTCCGCGCGCATACGCTCCTGCACAATGATCATGAAGGTATCGTTGATCATGTACCTGTGCTGCACATTGTCATCACCGATGAAGCTGTCGTACGCTTCGTCGGGCATCAGATGTTCGGTGTAAACTTTGAGCTCGATTTCGGCTCCTGAAGCTTGACAAGATGGGTATATTAGCCAGGACGATGAGGTGGGAACAAAGGCTGACTTACTAACGTGATTTCCCTCGAACCCCAGCTTTCCGTCGAAGACATGAAAGCCTGGAAAGCGAGGAGATTGCCTGAAGCTCTTGTACTTCCACAGGCGCATGGGGGCCCGCTCGCCTCGCGCATAATCAAGTGCTTTCGAGAAGCGTCCTGACTTAGCATCAAACACAATGTAAGGTCGCCCCCCTTTTAGGTCCGACAATTCCTCACGATCGAAACTCAAGCTTAACGCGAGCTTGCCCTTGAATCCAAAGGGATCCACTTCGCTGATATAAAACCACGCTCCCTGACACATGGTCTTCACGCTTTGCGATCTCAATTCCAGATCTTGACCGTCGACCAAACAGAAGCGTACGTGACCGAGGGCGCCGTAACGCCGTAATCGCGAAAATCCCATCTCACGGGCTTGATTGGAACAGCTGAAGACATGCACGGAGTGTTCGATGCTATCCATGAAGAGCCTTTGGGGGATGAGGTCACGACCGTGATCCTGCTGTAATGCAAAGCGATACCCTTTAAGGCCATGGCCCAGACTGTACACGAGGAGACTTCCGTAGCTTGCCATTTGGCTTGTTCGGAGGAGCACCGCGACTTTCGCGCCATCTCCGACCAGGTCGATGACTTGGGCTGATGGTAGGCGCACGCGCGCAGGTGGTTCCCAGAGATGGGAGAGCCTACAAATGTACAACACGCCAGAGCAGCTCACAAAAGCCGCCAGGGTATCGGTGAGGGTGAGACCGGCCAGGTTTTCGCGAGCTTCGCCACGAAGTGTAGTTTTTTCACCCGTGACCAGATCACGAACCACGACCTCACCGCCGTTTCTCCTTTCGCTGCGAATGTAAGCCACCCGGCGGCCTGTCAGTTGATGGCGCCGGAGAGGGAAACCTTGCATCGCATGATTGTCCACACTCGGCAGTTTCTCCAACCAAAGGGAGGCGGTGAAGGGTCGACAACGGAGCGTGGCTTGGAGGTGGCGGAGCCTGCTTTCGAGCGAGTCTTTGGTGACCGAAGGTGCATCTCGCACCGACTCGGCGGGATCGGGAATCTCCAAGCGTGCCAGCGTGTGACGCATGAAAGTTTCCGAGGAGAGCATAGAACGCCATCGCCTTGACACGAGCTGCAACTCCCAGACTTTGAATATGGATAGGTAGCTGAAAATCTCGAGCGCAATCTCCACTGGCAGAGTCCAGAGACGGTCGTTCTTCTCAGAGACCATGGCGAGGAGAGCCTGACAGTCGTCCTTGTCCAGGACGTGGACCAGCTGTTGCAAGCTGTAGAGCTGTCAGTCATAAGTCTTCAATCAGCACGCGGGCACCGATCGGCAGACTCACGCTTCTCTGCGATCATCTTTCGCCCTCCAATGGCGGAAGGCGTCTATCAGGTCGCCCATCGCAGCCGTCCTTCGGTGCTAATCATCAGCGGGAACTGAGAGTCGGGGCGGGCATAGGGCGGAGCCAAGTATTGGTCACCGGTGGGTAAAGACATGTACGATGGAAGGTGATGTTGACAGAAAGCTGCTGAAGTTCGCGTGTCACGAGTCTACTTATGTACGTTCTGTGTCTGCGGCTAAGGATGCATGCGCTTACCAAGACGTTCCGTGCCTACGACTGATGTTTGAATCATCACATTGATCAGAGTTAATGTACTAGGTACATAGTGATCATGTGATCATGTGATGTGGTGAAGTGGTTCGTCGACTTGTGCCGAAGATCAGTCACGTGCGCTGTGAGCACGGAACCTTCAGGGGAACTGCGCACTGACTGTCTTGCCTGAGGCTGTCTCGGCTGTCGGGATCGTGCTTCACGCCTCCTTCTCTCAGACCCCTTTCATCAACCTTATCCCTTCCAGTCGTCCCTCCTCTCGTCTCAGCCTGCCTACTTACAGTACTTACTACTTGTAGCTACCTATCTTCTTATATCTGTTCATTGTTATGTGTACGTGTACGTGTACGTGTACGTGTACGTGTCCGTAGCAGCAAGCAGCCTATCCGAGACTTCCCATCTACTCCGCTGGCCAGAGTACAACCCGGCTTTCGTCTTGCCCATCATCGGCTTCTCTACGGTGC
>Ga0268244_10000479_pt1 | contig 16770 bp, 22 predicted proteins | sample AgamicMgSfe_FD_200258 | JGI IMG/M metagenome (GOLD analysis project Ga0268244, IMG submission 200258) | Agave microbial communities from Guanajuato, Mexico - Mg.Sf.e (v2) (version 2) | ecosystem: Host-associated > Plants > Phyllosphere > Phylloplane/Leaf | place: Guanajuato, Mexico | collected... | reverse complement strand
CTCGTGGCGGGCGGGGTGATGGGTGCTTCGTCGCGCGTGTCTCGTGCGGCGACTTTCAGGGTCAGGTCTTCGAGGTCCTCGTCGCCGACTTCTTCGTACTGTCGCGCCGACCGCTTTTGCGCGGCGTCCGTGTGGCTGGAGGGTGCGTCGCCGTCGGTGTGGGGATGCTCTAGATCTATCGGCTCTTTTCGTGGACCCATGGAGGATTTGATTGAGTTGTAGGTGTTGTCTCGATCTTCTTTGTCGCGTTGGGCGGAGAAGGATGGATGTAGTGGAGAGTGGCCGTTGACGAGGTGCGACGGGATGGGTTTCGGCCGAGGCGCGATCGGCCGGTCATTCTGGTCCATGGTCGTCTGGACGGATGGGCGAAGACACGAAGATGGTGAGGTGTAGAATAATGAGATAGGGAGAGGTTTGGTAGAAGGAAGTTCCTCTTGGTCGCTGAGATTACGGATGGTATGTGGAGTAGACAGGCTCAATGCGGTAGTAGGGCCAAGTCATGTTGGTAGCTACCTTGACATGTGCCTCGAGACCGTCCTGAGATCGATGGTGTCTGTCGAGGCTTCATTCTGGTCCTGGTATCAATTGTTCTCTCTTCCTTTGTTTTTTCCGTGAAGTCGCGCAATTCGACACCTCCAATATTCCGTCATGGGACTGACTGGCTCTTTGTTGTGGCTCGTGCACCAAGCGAGCGGCTGCGACTTCACCTCCCAAAGACAAGACGCACCCTTCTTCACCCTTCCATCCCATCGACCACTTTACATCCCCATCACTCCCTACCTCGTTATTACTTGTATTACTACCTCTTGAGGGCTGCAGAAGAGTCACCTGTACTTGTCGACGTCCGCATGAATACTGCCAGGTGGCGCTCTGTTCATTCCGCGCTCAGCAGCAGCATCGCGAGCGATAGCGGCGAAAACGGCGCGATTCACTGGAATCATGGAACAAACGATACCAAGGACGACACCGACAGACGGCGCCGAAATACCCACGTTGCATGAGATGCTATGTTGATGTACCGCGACCGACCGTCGCGGGATGCGCTCCGATCCGATACTGACTGCGTCGACTGGTCGGACAACCGCCACGCCGGTGCTCTGACAGGTCCATCAGCCATGCATTGCCTTCGTATATAGTAGTGTTCCGTGACTTGTCGTGACTCTGAGCACCTACAAACTAATACAGGGCCCTCGCTGGGCACCGCTCGACGCTCGACACTCGACACTACCTCTTGTTACAAGCGCCTGCAATTTCGCGCGGCCGATGAACGCGCTCGGATGGACATACAGCACCGAGCTCACACTCGACAAACAAATGACACTACGAGAGGACGATGCACATATCGCGGCCTCGACGACTTCGTCTCGTCTCTAATGAGCTGTGGGAATTCCCATCCGAGCATTCCCTCTTTCGCCACTTAAATTACAGGTTCGTCGGGCTCCCTTGAAGCTGCGGTTGTGCGGTGTCCCCCGTCGTGCTGCACTTCATGGACAGCGGCACCATGAAAGGGACCTGTCTCTTCAAAGCGACTCCGATCCGACTTGCCCACCGGCATAGCCGACATCTTCAACAAGACAACCTGCACATGGGAATACTAATCGTCCGATTCGAGAGCTACAGACACAGCTTTGTAGTACTACGCTCGCAAGGTTGAAGGATACCATGACGGGGCGAGCGGTTTGCCGCCTAGATGCTTGTGCCTTCAACCTACACCCTAAGGCTGGAGGGAGGGTTCGATGCTGCGTGATGTACCAGGTAGCGACGCTGGAAGTGCTGCCCATTGCTCCAGTCGCCGTCCTGTGTGCAGCGTGCTGCGATGACTGTTGTCGGTCGGGCACGACAGCAAATCTCACCGAATCGCATGCCAAGACCGACCGACCGGGAGAGAGGGCGAGGGCGAGGGCGAGGGGCTGAGAACGCTCGGACGCAGCGCGCATCTCCATTTGCCAGCACGAAAGAAAGCCCGAACTCGTGACCAAGTCCAGGGCGCCACGGCCGACCACGCCTCTTCCACCGTGCCATCGCCACCACAATATCTCTCACGCCGGTAAGTAAATCACATCAGATAGTTGTCAGCGTTCTTGAGACCCTTCGGCCGAGAAAGATTCCTCTACGTTGGCGGTGGCAAGGGTTTTCTTGTCCGAGTGATCGGCGTTCCTGCTGCTGAGCTTATCGCTGTCGGTCCGCTGGTTCTCCTTCGGCGAATTCCCTCGTCGCATGCGTGCGCCTTGATTGTGCGCCGTATCGATATATGGCTCGCTCGCCGTCAGCGCATCCGGATGAACAGAGGAGCAGTTGCGACAGTGGCAATCAGGTCCGAGGTCGTCCCGGGCGTCGTGAGCGCAGCGCCGAGGGTGTAATCAGGTCTCGCGTGGTGGACGAACAGACTTCTACGCGGGAAGCAGGTCAGGAGCGCAAGCCAGGCAACGCTGAACCTCCACCCTTTTCTTCCCCACGACACCACCCTCGCTCCGCATCACCGCGCCATCCTCGTCGGCAACGACACGCTAGACATCGCGATTCGCGGGGCTCGCATGATCCGGCACGGGAAATAGCCGGAGACGATATTGCTAAGGGCCGTGGTGTCAGTCCCAGAGGCAGTGCTAATCGTAAAGCCTATCATTCACACCATCACCGAGATCCTCCACCGTCGCACAAGCGCCGTCACCATCGCTCTCGCTCGACATCGAGCCATCACCCCCGAAATCACAAACGCCGGAGAAGCCCTGTCCCCATTGAACAACCATCATCTCGCCGCCCCCAACCCGCTACCGACACGGACCCGGCTGCCCGTGGCAGGTCGCCAAGGGTTGCACAAACGGACGACAGCGTGGCTGCCAAGCGCTCCGCCGCAGCAACCGACCGCTCACGCCGGCCTCGATCCCAATCAATAGACTCGCACCACAGTGCCTCGGTTGAAAGAGCAGAGAGGTCAAGGTCGTCGGAACAGCACAAACAGAGCGGAAGAGATAATCGGATCCGCCGTCGACAAAGACATTCGCCCCGACGTGACGCCGGGTACCACCACTCGCGATCTCCGCCACCAGGGAGCAGTCGTCACTCAAAGCGAGGTGTGGAATACGAAAATACGAAATCACGCACCGCAAGGACGGACGAGCGTGTTCGTGACTCTCGGCTTGGAACCTTGCCGCCTCCGAACCAACAATCAAATTCTCGTCGTCGGCACTCTCGCTCACCACGTGTTCACCCGCCAAGACTTGAAAGTCCTGGAAGCTTACGCCGGGAGCATGACCAAATCGACGACCGTGAACAGCTTCGCACTTCGAGGCGTTCACTAAGCAGAGAAAGTCCTACCACCCAAAAGCACGGCCGTGGCTCCGACGACGAGATGTATAACCGTGGCCCACCGTACGGCTCGGGATACGGATATCCGCCTGCCCATTCGCCCTATGACCATCATGGCTATCCGCCTTCAGGATATCCTTCACATGCACCGTCGCCTATGCACGGATACCCGCCACAACAGCATTCGCCGTACGGATATCAACAGCCTCCGCCGTCTCAGCCGGGCGTGCCGTACTACCAACCCCGGCCGTCAAAACATTTCGGTAATCCCCCTCCTCACTCGGGCGCCCAAACCCCACAGCGTGGCGCACCGGCAGCGAGAGGCGGTAGAGGGCACTTTGCAAACCTGTCATGGACACCTGGTGATGGCGTGAAAGGAGGACACTTGGTGCAGCCAGGTGACAAATCTCGGGAAGGCTCTACATCGGCAGCCATACCACCGAAAGAACCTGATCCAGAGGACGACGACGACAATCCGTTCCGACCACCTGCGGACCTGCGCGCGGAAGATGAAAGCACACAAAAGAAGCGGAAGACACCGGCCGCATCAGCAGTCACTGGTGCCCCACCGACCGAGACCGCTGCACCGAAGACCGCAGCGCAGAAGGAAGCGGAGGCAGAAAAGGAGAGGAATAAGATCTCGTTCTCCATCAAGGGCAGGGCGAGTCTATCGAGTGTGGTTGTAAGCGAGAAGGCATTACCACCAACGAAACATGACACATCGCCCTTGATTGCCAAGAAGGCTCCTGCGCCCATCTCCCCACTCGTGCAGAACGCGTTACCGAAAAGCAAGAACTACGAAGGCAACACCCGAGTCGAAGCGCCAGCACGCAAGGCTTCGCCTCCACTGGTGAAGAAGGAAACTGTGCGTAAGAAGCGCCTGAAAGCGCGGCCGCAGCTGAGCGAAGATTTTGCGCTGTCCGAGAGTGTTTACTACCGGAAAACTGGCAACGAGTCGGTGGTTGGCAGCGGGACTTACGGAAAGGTGTACAAGGCCATACATGTGTATACCGGTAGGATGGTGGCGTTGAAGAAAATCCGGATGGAGGGTGAGCGAGACGGCGTAAGTGGCTTTGGTGTCCGTTCTTGAGGTGACGCTCAGCTGACAGCCTACAGTTTCCCGTGACCGCCACTCGTGAGATCAAGCTCTTGCAATCACTCAATCACATTAATGTCGTCCCACTTCAGGAGGTTATGGTCGAGCGCAACGACTGTTTCATGGTTTTCGAGTACCTCTCTCATGACTTGACGGGTCTGTTGAACCACCCGACCTTCGCACTCACCCCTGCACACAAGAAGCACCTTGCGAAGCAAATGTTCGAGGGTCTAGACTATCTCCACCGTCGAGGCGTGCTACATCGAGACATCAAAGCGGCCAACATCCTCATTTCGAAAACCGGCGAGCTCAAATTCGCCGACTTCGGTCTTGCGCGGTTCTATCAGAAGCGCCAGAAGCAAGACTACACCAACCGTGTGATCACCATTTGGTATCGCTCACCCGAGCTCCTGCTCGGCGAGACGCAGTACGGGCCCGCCGTCGACATCTGGAGCGCGGCCTGCGTGCTTGTCGAGATCTTCACGAGGCATGCCATCTTCCCTGGCGATGGGGGCGAGATCAACCAGCTGGACAAGATCTACAACGTCCTCGGCACGCCGACTCGCGCCGAGTGGCCAGGCATCACCGACTTGCAATGGTACGAACTCCTCCGGCCTGCACACCGTATCCCATCGACGTTCGCGGAGAAGTACCGCGACCGCGTCTCAAGCGGGGCGTTTGAGCTTTTGGAGGCCATGTTCCAGTACGACCCCGCCAACCGACCGACCGCAGCTGATGTCCTCGAGCATCCGTACTTCACCACCGAAGACCCCAAGGCGCAGCAAGTCTGGGAGCTGGCGGAACTGGACGGCGACTGGCATGAATTCGAGAGCAAAGCGCTGCGGAAGGAAAAGGAGAAACACGAGCGGGAGGTGAGGCGGAGGGATCGAGAGCAGGCTGAGAAGAGGAAGGCCGAGGATGCTGGTGCGCCTGCGTCTGGTGCTGCTGGGCCGAGTGAGAAACGGCAGAAGACTGCTGAGGCTGCGGCTTAGGTGGCTACGGTCAATGGGTCGAGTAAAGCGAAGCGTGACAGGCGATTCAGGGCTTGAGGGGACGGGATGGGCGTAGGCATGCATATTCCCATGTGGGATGTAGAGTAGTGTACGGTGGCACTCGTCTTCATCGTGTGCAGCGACCCTGGAGCAGGAAAGACTGCCTCGTCTGGCGATATGCAGTCCACAACAGACAATACCTCAGAAATCAAAACATTCACAATCCCTACACCGCATCATCAATCAAGACGGACTCCCCCTCCTCCTCTCCGCCCCCGTCTCCGTCTTCAAATCCTCCTTCTTCACCTCAGTCCCCTTCAACGGCGGGAAATCAAATCTCGCCTCTCCGCCCTCCAAACCCTTCCACCGCCCCACCGTCTTCCCATTCGCCCACACCAGCGCCCCGACCCACGGCTGCACGTTCCACTTCAACGCCAATGTCGCGTTCCCGCGCCCCGCGATCTTGCCCGTCACGTCCGTGATCTGGTACTTGGGTTTCTGGCCTGCGAGGCGGAGGATGCCCGGTTCGGTGCCGGCGGGGTAGGGTTTCGCGCCGGAGCTGCGGGATTTGCTCTGCTTTCTGTTGGAGGAGGGTTTGGAAGTGGAAGGGTAGATGTAGGTGTTGGGGTGGGAGGGCGCGTTGGAGGCCGGGATCACGGCGTCCCAGATGATGGCTTCGGAAGCTGGGACCGTGGAGGGGGAGAGGGAGGGGTAGGTCGCGGTGATGTAGAGGAAGATTTGCTTGGTGTTCCAGTTGAAGAGGGTGCTTAGGTCTGTTTTGGAGGAGTCAGCGCTGGTTTGGAGGCAGGGGAGGGAAGAGAGAAGGGAGAAGACTATGTTACCTGCGTCGAGGTCGAACTTAACATGAGCGTATTCTTCGCGCTTGGTGCTGTAGTAGTGCGGTCGACCCTTGACGCTGCGCGTAAGGGTATCAGCATCTTTTTTTCCGACACGAGGTTTCCACGCGCGACGGGACGTACACTTGCACGTTGTGGAGCTCCAACGAGGCACTCGGCGTCTGCGCGCTCAGCAGGACGCTCACTGCGATCGCGGCGGCTACGGCGAAGGCCACCGAGGTGAAGTAGCCGAAGACATTCTGCACGCGCGTGGCTGTGGAGTTCATGGTCTTAAGGTTGTTGGAATCTCTGAGGCAGGTATACTGCCTTTATGACGAGGGGGTCACGGCATTGGATGTTGGTATAGGCTGTGTATGGGAGAGATGGAGTGAGGTGAGGTGGTCAGTTCGGGCTTGGCGAGCGCCAACTTCCTTCCTCTTGCGGTCGCTGCACCATAGTTTAAGGGTTAAGGGTTGGGGTTATTATGCCTTCTGCGTCTACAAGTATACCTAGGTACTTTTGAAGATGAGATTGATCGAATACGCTGACGAGCGTGTCTCCATGTCCGTACAATTGCTCTCGACACTCTCGTGTCGAACCATTCGATAGAGTGCGATGCCGTTTGCATGGCTAATCCAGAGCTCTTATCAACGCTAACTACTAGGTGGATTACCGGGGAGCAATACCAATAGATGTGGTGCAGATGGAACACATCACGAGCAAATTTTCCTGTATGGTTTGCGCGTATTCCGCTGGGAAGATGTCAAGGCATGTATATCTTAGTATCGACTATCTACGACGAGATCTGTCGACTCGCTGCCTGCTACGGCCCCAAGCCACTTGAACCAAAGCATCGTCAAGACCCCATCCCGTGCGCGGCGCAGGAACCGAACCGTCAACCGCAAGGGCAAGCAGCGTGTCAGCATGCATCTACTCCTCTTCCTCCTCCTCCTCCTCCTCCTCGTCGAGGGAAGCGTCTGCAGCCTCCACCATATCCACCACGTCGACGACATGCTCACACACGCTTTCGAACCTTCGGTAGCCCCGGCGTGTGATGGGGCTGCCGCGCAACTCGTTCAGCACACCAGCCACGCGGTAACCTGCCCCCAGCAACTCTTGGAATCGTCTCTGCACCGAAGCATCCTCGGCTTTCAGCGCAGCGTTCTCCGCCCGCAGCGCAGCGTTCTCCGCCTGCAGTCGCAGAATGTCTTCTTCTGCAGCCCGAGACGCGGAGTTGGCGGTCTGCTGTTCGGGAGCATCATGGAACGTTCGCGAAGACGCGAGCGTGCTTGACCTGTCCGACATTGCGGCCGGCTGTGGTTGACCGTCTGGTAGCATCGATGGCGATACTGGGTAAGGTAGAGGGCTTTCCGAGGCCGGTTGCGACGCGCCTCTCACTCCGGACAGTCGTGGCGAAATAATCTCTCTTGGGTCCAGGTGTGCAGCTCGCACGTGTTCAGACAGACGCTGGACTAGGGGAGCAATCGGATGGTGTGGATCATCCAACCGCGGAAACCTGGCGGACGACGTCCGTTGACGATGGATTGAACAAATGCCACCGCCATCGCCAGCAAGCACGATCCTTGGTCGTGCATCGATCCCGACCACCTCGTTGCGGTCCGCATGTTTACAGTACTGAGGCGCCTTGTACGTTTGCGCAAGAAGCCTATCCTGTACTTCGTCCTTCCGGTCTTGACATGGCAAGCACACAGAAAGCCGCGCAAGTCGATCGGCGTTTACATAGCGCTGTAGGCGAGAAAGCCGGGACCAGTCCTTCAACAGCCCCTGGTGAAGCTCGTCGGCCTCTGCTTTCAGTCCTTTGTGATCCTGCCTGTCACATAGTCTGATTCGACAGCATCGACGCGTGCCGTTGGGTCCGCCTTCAGGGCAGAGGCACTGCTTGGCGAACCTTTCGGAGGACAGCGGGACTTGCTCGTACGGTAGAGCACCCATGGTAGAGAACCAGCCAGATGTGAGATTTCGAAGGTGGGTAAGCCAGTGGAGAGAGCGAGCCGAAGTCGGGGAAAAGTCGCTGTATTTATACGAGAGAGGATCGGAGATGCTGAGTTACGGTTCGACACACCGCCCCTTCGAAGGTGTCCGAGTGTTGAGACAGTTTCACGACCACGCCCCGCCCTGCAATGAACATATGTAGTGTCATTTTGGCGACTACACTGACGGCAGCTGGCGATGCCCACACGTAGGTATCTTGTGGCGACCCTCGTCAACATACATGGGGACAGTCTGCTGCACGGCATGCATGTCGAGCCCACACAATGCAAGAACCGAAGAGTCCCAGGCAGCAGACGAAAGCTCATGCAAGCCTGATGCGTCTCGCAGCGATACTGCCGTTCTGCGACTGTACGCCAGTGACCGAGCCGTACAGCAAGCAGTTGCTCTGAGACCACGACACTCCACCGCAGCCGCCTGCTCTGTCGCAGATGCTGAGACACTCGGCGAACGTGGCCGCGTATGTCCTGGGCCGCAGTTGACCGGGTGGGAACATGATCAGTCCAGTCAAGGTGGCGTTGCAAGAGATACCGTATGTCTGACCGCTGGCGTCTATGCAGGCGTCGTTGTTCAGAAACGGGCAGACCGGGTCGTTGCAGTGACTGTAAGTTGTGAATGGTATTGGCGTCTGGCTGCCCCATGCTTGCGTGGCCGACGCTGATGCTGACACAGTGGTATGCACACTCTTTGTTGACGCTGGGGGAGAGGCTTGCGGTGTAGGCGCAGGGCAAACGGACCCGAAGCGGTCCACTGCTATAGTCTCTATGTAGAGGCGCTCGTGTCCGTCGGGCAGTGCGTTGCCGATGGCTAGACTTGGTATAGTCTCCGCGATGGCCAGAATGTTGCTAGTGGCAGTGAAGGCCAGCAGGCCGGAGCGAAAGCAGTGTTTGACCATGGCGAGTGTCGCTGGCTCTGGCGTCTATGGAAAGAGCATCCACGAATATTGCATCCTTATCTTCTCGCCTAATTGTTTGAGATTGGAGTGATGGAATGCAGGGCAGATTTTACATTCCTCCTTTGGCGAAGAGCGGATCACGTGCCGGTGTCCTTATACCAGGCTTGGAGTCAGCCATCGGTTTCGCTCTCACGAAGTTCGACAACAAGGTGCGGATACATTGAGGTGTCCCAAGTGCCGTATCTTGAAGGAAATCGTCCTCGTGCGGTGGCCAGTCTCAGGCACCTCGTTCGGCCGGCTTGCGGGGCACAAACGCTGCTGGATGAGCACGCCGAGTGTGGGATGAGCGTACTTCACTTGCCCTTCGGCACACTCTCACGAGGCACCGCACCTCCGGCCACCGCTCCAGCCCCAGCAGCAGACGCTGGCGTAGCACCTGCCTTGCCCACCGCACCCCTGCCCGTGACCCTCCTCATCACACTCGTCAAAGGCACAACCGTCCAGCGTGCAAACCAGGGCGTGAACCAAACGCTACCCACCAACCGCACGGGCAGAAGCGCTTTCGTGACCGCATACGCCGTCGCCAACTCCAACACCACTCGCACTCCACCGTGTAAATCCTCCCCTCGGCCTCCACCCTCGGCCTCCTCTTCCTCCGCCACAGTGATCCACCCTCTCTTCCTCAGCCACTTCCCAAACCTCCGCGTGCCCTCCTCCACGTAGCGATTACCCGTCAACTGCGAAGGCAGCCAATCCGCGTAGTGGAAGAAAGCCGCCAAGCCGAACAGCGGCACCACCGCCGTCAACTCATGCAAGACCAAGAACGCCGTGATGTGGGACACGGGCGCGTCGCGCAGAGGCGTCGTGAAGCCGCGCAGGAAACGCGGGAGTCGTGCCTCGAGCCGCTCGATTCTCCCTCTTGTAGTCGTGTTCGGCCCAGTCGTATAGCAGGACCTGTTCTTCGTAACCCCCGCTCGACATCGTACCAGCCCTCTCCCACACAGCACCAGCTTCCGGAACATCGTTGCAACCACCGCACAATCGGGGGCACAACATGGACATCACCAGCGACGATCGACAGGATCCAGCGGCGTCGACGGCCTTCGCGCCGTAGGACTCGAGAGCCTAAACAGTTGGCTGCACGCAGCGAGGACCGAAGACTGATATGCAGCACTCCCACTAGCGGCCGCGTTAGGCGTGCCAATGGGAAATGCGGTGGCTGTGATGCATCATGCAGGAGGTGGAGCATGGTTATATGTAGCTTCGGTCGGGCGTTGTCACCGGAGCCGTCGTCCGAAGTGCGGACGGAGCCAGAGCCGCAGATCTACGATAATTGTAACGGATGTATCGACAGCAGCAAGGAACGTGTATCTTGAGACGTTCACGCACAAATCACGTGAGAACAAGACATGCGACAAGCCCTCAGTTAATAATGCGCTGCCCATTGCGGTTGTACCAATTCATTCGACACAGAGAAGCCGATCCATGAACTTACAAAAAGGGGTTCTTGGATATCAGAAGAAGAAAACACCTCGGAATTCCGCGCAGGCAAATCATGCCGACGAACACCCCTGAGAGCGTCTCTCGGAGACTGCTCGCCTCAATCTATTCACCCCCTGCGCTGCCCTTATCATTACGAGGACATTCCACATGTCGGCAAAGCCAAGCCCCACCCGTCTCATCACCCCTGCGAATCTACCATCTCAGTCGATGCGCAAAGGTATCCTCAAACGATCTCACGTCAGAGTAGCAGAAATAGCCATGCGAGCGCAACCCAGCGAACAAAAGACCCATCCCACGCTCACTACTGCACCTGACTGACAATCTCGCTCGCGCGGGACAGACTCTCGACCATCTGCTGGCACTCCTTCCGCCTCCGGACGGTGTAATCGCTCTCCTTGAGCAGGTCGTCGAGTTCCTGCGTGCGGTACATCTGCTCCAGCAACTCGCGCTGCATCTCCTCTTTCGTGAGCCTAGAGGAAGAAAAATCACATGTCAGCGATCACCAGATCTCAACAGTAAGCAAATGGCGAAAAGATGAAGGACTCACTCGACCAATTTCAACATGATCGCCTTGGGCACCATGTCGATCATCGTCCGTCGCACGATGTTGTAGTAACTCGTGATCAACAACTTGATCACCTCCACCTCCTGCGTCTCCTTCTCGCTCAATGTCCCGCTCGCCTTGAGCGTCGGTGGTGGGGGCTCCATAGCCGCCATCTTCTTCTTGTTCTTACTCGCGAAGAAGCTGCCGAAGAACCCACTCCCCTGGTCACCGTTGGTGAGATCGAGACTCGGCGAGTTGGACCGGGGCGGCACCTGTTGCGCGGCGGGGAGCGGTTTGCCGGTTTTCGGGTCGACTTGCACGGGTTTGGCGGCGCTATGTCGCTCGTTGACGATCGCCATGGCGCGGTGTCCGTTCAGAAAATCCGGGTGGCCCGTGTTCACGTAACAGGCTTCCATGGCGACGAGGTCGTGCACGAGCTTGTTGGCGGGTTCCATCGCTTTCTTGAAAAAAGCGATGACGACGGCGTGGAACCTTTCCTTAAGTGACGGATAACGGCGGAAGAGCGGTTTGTTGAGTAGTTGGCCGAGGATGCGGACGAGTTCGTCGTACACGAGTGATACACACTTGAGGGAAGGTTCTTCCAGACGCTTGATCTGCTGCTTGACGATGAGCTCGAAGGCTGTCGTGCCGACGAACAGCGCAGGCGAGGAACCGGAAGAGTTGTAGAGGATGGTGCGAATGTCGATATCTTTAACCTGATCGAAGGGATCGATGGCCTTGACACCATTACTGTATAGCTCGTGGTAGACGAAGGATATTCTCGCGCCGCCCGAAAGTTCGATGGAGGAGAGCTCGGCGTTGTGCCCTTCGAGGACCGTCCGGTACTCGTTGCTGAACTCCGTAATGATGTTGAGCACAATGTTTGCGCTATTGCCCAGCATACTATCTCCCAGACTCTGCAGTTCCGACGCGTACTTCTGCAGCGACGCGGAAATCCGCGCCTTGATGTCCGGCAGCGTCTGCTTGATGTGCATCATCAGGATCAGGTTGAGCTTCCGCGCGAGGTATGGCGTGCCGCAGTACGAAGCCTTGTTGCGGTACGCCTTGTGGTTCTCGAAGAAATTCCGCTCGTTCTCCAACGCCGCCGAGATCGGCTTCTTGCCTTCGATATCTCTCTGCCCTCGGTTGACCACCGGTACGTAGCCCAGCCGAAGTGGGATGATGCGGCCAGCCAGAATGTCCACCACATCCGTCCCTTCATCCATGAGGTCGACCTTGGTGAGGACACCGATCGTTCGCTGACCTTCCGGATCCACTTCTCTCGCCAACTTCAAGCCATCGCTGTTCGCCAAATCGGTGTTGGCCGCGGTGACAGCTAGTATAATCGCATTGGGCTTGCTGATCTGCTTCAACACCATCTCCTTGATCTGTCGCTCGATATCCCTAGGCTGATCACCCACCGGCACCTTCGTCAGACCCGGCAGATCCACCAACGTCAGCGTCAGCACATTCGGCGAGTATATCCGCAAGTTGATCGGCGCAGGGCTGATGCCCGCATTGCGCCCCGTTTTGCTCTCGGTCTCCTTGACAATCTCATCGCGAATCTTGTTGAAGTCGTAGAATTTTTGGCCCGGAATATGCAGGAACTCGCCCCATTCCTCGATGTTGCTCTGTGCATCGCTCGTCTCGACCTTCGTTTCGCCGTCCGGAACGCCGTTCGCTTGGGTTTTGGGTAGTGGGGCGCGATTGATGAGTTGTAGGATGAGCGGTCTTCGCGTGACGATGCCCGTGCCTCGTGGTAAGCTGGAAGAGAGTTTGCTGTCAATAGCGCGCTCTTCCTGTGCTTCCTTCGCCTTCGCCGTCCCGCTTCCAACACACTCAGGATAGTAGAGACGCTTACAAGTCTCGCCCGACGATATTCTCCAAAACTGAACTCTTTCCCGAGGACTGTGAACCCACCACAGCGATCTGAGGCAGGTCTATGGGGTTTTGTACCTGCGATGCGTCAGCCCTGCATCTTCCATTCTCCTTTCATGCGCCTGCATCGCGGGTTGAGAGGTGACGTACGCCGACTGTGGTAAACACATCCTGTAGCTTGTTGACGAGTGTAATCAAGCCCGGGTCGTTCACGTTGATCCTGCAACCCGAGCATCAGCCTCATGGCGTCCTCTTCCTCTCGTGGAACAGCTTACGCGTTGGGGTTCGTTTGTGCCATTGCTGGCCGTGTTTCCTTTCGCTTCGGACTCGCGCAGTGAAGTGGATGAGGGTTCTGGATATGCTGAAGATCCAAGGTACGGCCTAGAACTTGAAGGAGAATTAGATGAGAGGTGAAAGAAGAAGAGTGATGTGAAGAGGGGTGTGGAGGATTAATCTGTAGCCTGGCTATAAGTCCATTGTCACCCTGACCTTCGAGAGTGACGACGCTGGCACATGCTTCGGTCTTGGCGCGACAGCCCCAAAACATCAGGAACTTCGAGGGACTGTACATACCGTTCCAACATTTACTCGCGGAACCATATTGAACATTAAGCAGACCAAGCGAATATATCGGTAAATTGACATTCTATCCCATCAAACAGCTATTTACACCTCACCATATAGCCCACTCGTACTACAGACTAAGAACCCCTTTTCACCTCTTCCCGACGATACACCTACTCATCAACCACACTCGCAAACTGCTCCTGCATCTTCTGCATCAACTCCTCGTACTTCTTCGCCACCTTCTCTTCTCCCTCCGAAGGCAGCTCGAACTTCATGCTCCGCAGCTGTGCCTGGATCTCCCCCGTCGCCTCCCGGACCTTGGTCCAGCTCTGCCCCTGCCCGATCGCCTTCTGGCTCTCGTCGTGGAACATCATCATCAGCTTCATCATCCACGCCGTCTTCCACAACGGGCAGAACTGATCGTAGTCGCTGTACCCGTTCTGCTGCAAAAAGTCCTCTTTGATGAGCGTGGCGACGTCGAGGGTGATCTTGTCCCCGTCGCCCAGCGCGGATTTCCCAACAAGCTGCACGACCTGGTCGAGATCCTCGGAAGTGGAGAGGAGCTCCTTGATGCGGTTGGCCTGGCGCGGGAAGTCGGGCATCTCCTTTGAGTAGTAGGCCTCGAGCGTCGTCGAGTACTTGGTGTAACTTGCGCTGGTGTTGATGGAAGGAAAGTGTTTGCGTTGCGCGAGCTTTTTGTCCAGACCCCAGAACACTTGCACGATACCGAGCGTCGAGCTCGTGACGGGGTCGGAGAAATCACCACCGGGCGGACTGACGGCACCGACGATGGACACGGCACCCTTCCGGTCTGGCGAACCAAGCGCCACGACACGACCAGCACGCTCGTAGAAGGACGCCAGCTTCGCGCCGAGATAAGCCGGGAAACCCTGGTCAGCCGGCATCTCTCCCAAGCGACCCGAAATCTCACGCAGCGCTTCAGCCCAGCGAGACGTCGAGTCGGCCATCATGGCGACAGCTTTACCTTGGTCACGGAAGTACTCGGCGACAGTGATTCCAGTGTAGATGGAGGCTTCACGCGCGGCGACAGGCATGTTGGAGGTGTTGGCAATGAGACATGTACGCTTCATGATCGGTTCTTTGCGGCCATCGATGTCGATCGTCAGCTAAGTGCAATGGTCAGCGTAGTCTTGCGCGTACGGCTCGTCTTTGCGACATACCTCCGGAAAGTCCATCAACACCTCGGCCATCTCGTTTCCTCGCTCGCCACAGCCTACGTAGACAATGATATCGCTGTTCGAGAATTTGGACACCGACTGCGAAATGACGGTCTTGCCGCAACCGAACGCGCCAGGGATACACACAGTGCCTCCCTGCACGGACGGGAAGAGCGCGTCCAAGACTCTCTGTCCCACAATGAACGGTTCCTGCGAGGACAGCTTGTCGGTCACGGGGCGCGGCACACGCACCGGCCACTCGTGCATCATGCTGTACTCGCTCTTCTTGCCGTCGAACTCCACCTCGAGGATCTTCTCCGCGACGGTGTAGGAGCCCTTCTCCGCGATGCGAGTGATGGTGCCCCTCGCGCGCGGCGGAAGCAGGATCTTATGGTCGTTGAGCAGACTGTTCTCGTACACGCTGCCGAAACAGTCTCCTCCCGTGATGTGGTCTCCAACCTTGAAATTGTCACTCGGTGTGAAATCCCACTGCTTGGTGCGGTCCAGACTCGGCACGTCGATGCCGCGGGGGATGTAGATACTCTGAGCCTCGTCGCTGATCCCCTTCAATGGCCGTTGAATACCATCGTAAATTGTCTCCATCAGTCCGGGACCCAACTCCACGGACAGTGGCTTGCCAGTGCGGGTGACTGGGTCGCCGACGGTGACACCGGCCGTCTCTTCGTAGACCTGAATGGTGGCCTTGTCGGCGTCGATGCGGATGACTTCGCCGACGAGCTGATCGTGCCCGACTTTGCACAACTCGTACATGGCGCAGCCGATCATGTTCTCGGCGACGATGACGGGGCCGGAGACGGAGTAGATGGAGCCCTGTTGCGACTCCTCATCTTGTTTGGGTGGCATCTTGGCGGTGATTGTGGGTGGTGGAGATATGTTCGGCTCCTCGTGTGGTTCCGAAGAGGTTTCTTCAGCAAGCGTTTCGGCACGCCGAGAGTGTTCAGTATCAATGGGATATTGACCACTTTCTCTACACAACGGTGGCAGGGATTCTCGAGCAGGAGCACTCTCTGATGATGGCAACCGAGCGTCAATCCGGTCCTGATGTTGATCCTGTTCCCCGACTGTCGAACTCTCTTCCGACGTCCTTTCGAGCGGCAAAGATGGCGGACGGAAACTGGTGCTTCGTTCGAGTCGTCCCGATGAACTCTGCGGTCGTCTCTGTTGCTGCGGGTCTGCGAGGGAGAGACTTTCGGCGTCCCTTTTTCTGATGAGATCGAGGAAGGATGGGCGGGCTCGCAGGATAGGTCTAGGATGCAAGCCTAGCATACACTATCGTTGACGAGTCCGGTTGGTCTGAGGGGTTTGATAGAGAGGCAGTAGACGTTCGTGTACTTCCAACACTCAACAAGCTGTCCTCGCTAGCTCGGGGATGAGCTTGGGAGCGGAATGACGAGCGTGCACGGACTCGAGTTCACACGTGCATGTAGCCACAAACGTTACCTACTTTGTACAGTTCGACATGCACGATCATAAGAAGTAGACGTAGCAGTATAATACAGCGGCATCAGAAGTCATATCTTGGCCCTATCACCCTTATCAACATACACCAGCCCGCCGTCCTTCACCTCGTAATGCCTCCCTCTCCTCCACCCCATCCACTTGGCCAGAACCTCCTCTCCATCCTGCCCCGGACTGAGCCCACCACTTGTCCACCCATTTCCTTCGACTCCAATCCCCTGACCCTCCGCCGCCGGCCTGCCCTCCGCTTCCCCTTCCATCATAGCCAGACCCGGCGAGTTCCTCAACGTCACAATGGGCCTCTGATCAAACCGGGACTCCTCCAGCTCCCTCTGCGTCAGGACAGGCGTACAACACGCATCGGTGTCGTCAAAGACCGCCTCCCAATCCTTCCGAGTCTTCTGCCGAAACCTCTGGGCATAGATCTCCCTTTGCCTCGTCCAGGTCTTCCTCTCAGACCGATCCCCCCCGAACCCCATCCCATCC
>Ga0268244_10000476_pt1 | contig 16845 bp, 14 predicted proteins | sample AgamicMgSfe_FD_200258 | JGI IMG/M metagenome (GOLD analysis project Ga0268244, IMG submission 200258) | Agave microbial communities from Guanajuato, Mexico - Mg.Sf.e (v2) (version 2) | ecosystem: Host-associated > Plants > Phyllosphere > Phylloplane/Leaf | place: Guanajuato, Mexico | collected... | reverse complement strand
CCTTGCTCGGCGGGTGCCCGCGGCCCATGCTTTCCTGCTCGATGCGCTCGCGCTCTTCGGTGCTCAGCGTGGACAGGTACTCGTCATCGTCGTAAGGGTGCACCCAGATGCTACGTGGCGGGTCCTTGGTCGTGTCGACGAAGAATTGGTGGGAGTTGGTGGGGTCGAAAGTCCGGACCCAGCCTTTGGGAAGGGGGCGGTTCTCGTCCTCCATCGATCGGCGGTGGTGTGGAGGGATGCTGCCGTGGGACTTGCCCGGCACGTCGAGGTGGCTGTTGTTGGCCTGTCCGTCATGTCTGGAGGTGTTGGCGTTCGGCCGCGAAGATGATGCGCCTGTTGCGTCGGAGTAGGATGGTGGCGCGTCAGAGGGAATGTCTTGGTTTGCGGACATGGTCACGGTTTGTGGCTAGGTGTCGCCTAGGTATTTCAACCGGTTGGTCCTCGTGACAGAGCTTAGGTGGAGTACCGCGCTTGTGAATAGAGACTGGTTTGTGTGATAGTTGTGGGGGATGCAGCTGGTGGACCGAGGAAACGTGTTGCTTTGTTCTTGCAGAGAAGGACTGGAACATTGAAGGTACATACATACATGAGGTGTACAGAACCAGTACGTCACTGTCTGGGGAAAGCAGACGCCACACGAGGCGCACATCAGTCGCCGAGCCTCACACCACCGCCACGTCACGTGTGGTTTACATGCAGTGGTCCATGTTGCCACAGCTGCCCGTACCTTCTATATCGTGGATGAAGAGTGGCCTTGTTCGAAAAAGTACGGAAGATTATATGAACCGCCGTCGTAGAAGCGTCGTCTCTATATACACGGTACAGATCATTGCAGGTGGCATGTGGAAAGGAGGATGACGAGAAGATTTCCTGCCAGCCATCTCACCCACCCAGCGAGCTAGCCAGCCACGTGGGAAACTTCCATGCGTGCTATGTCAATCTCTGGGGGTCTCGCCCTCCGAGCAGATCATCACACGGTTGAACCGCATCGCATTGTTGAGTAGAAATGGTCCTATATCTTATAAAAAAGGAAGAAGGCTCATCAAGGTCTCAAGGAAGGAAAGACGACAATCCCCAACCCCGCCACGACGACCCCGCTGTTTGCTGCGCGCGCAAGCGCGTGTTCGTGGCGTGTAACCACTGGACGACCCTCGAGCCGCAGGAAAAGTATTACATTGTACTGTACCTTTGATGGACAGAGTACATTGATCACTTGATCGATTGACGGCATACTTCACCTCTCGCCGCAGCGCTAGGCTTGCACCACGCCGTTCGTCGGGCTTCAAAAACAGCTTTCGGATCGATCACCATTCGTCCAAAAACGCGCGCGCGTGGACGAATGAATTGCTTTGCTGGTTGAACAACACTTGAACGCGCTGAACAATCTGCTTGGAAGACGACGGTTGTACGACGACGAAGAACGTACTCCGACGGCAACGCGCAGCGAGCACGATCGGGGCTACAGAGTCGCACGAACTCTGTCACACCACGCCCACGCAACGATCACCCTTCTTTCACCGCCCGGGAGAAGAACACACCCAAGAACGAAAACCCGCAAAGGCAAGGCTCTGAGATCCCCACTCATCACCATCAAAATATCGGAATCCTCCCGCAATCGCCAGCGCCAACCCCCAACATCCCATCATCATGGCCCGCTCATCCTCCTCGCGCCAGCGCGTCGTCGTGCGCCAATCCTACTACTGGCCCGACCAACAACTCAACTTCTGGCTCATCATCATGCTCGTCACGGGCGGCGTGCTGATCGGCATGTTCGCCTCATTCGTCACGGATCAGCAGCAATTGAGACAAGGGATCCCATGGTAAACCCCCTACCCTATCCCTCCCATCTTCCTGACACACCCATCGCTGACCGACCGGATGCGTATATCAGGATCATGCCCTACGGCATCACCATCGGCGCCCTGACCGTCATCTTCATCCTCATCATGCTCGGCCTCATCCTCCAACGCCGGCTGCTCCCGGGCGTCGTCATGCTCGGCGCCTTCATCCTGCTCGTCCTCTACATCACGGGCGCGGTCGAGACGGCCCTGCAGCTCTTCGGGCCCGAGGGCGACATCGTCGGTAACTGTCAGCTGTACGTCACCGGCCAGCGGAGCCAGTACCAGGGGTTGAGCGCGGGGACCTTGGCCTGGCTGGAGCAGAATGAGACTTGTCAGAGCTGGATGGCGGTTTTCGCGTTTTGGATCGTGGGTGCGGTGTTTTTGGTGTGGATGCTGGTGCTTGGGTTTACGGTGGCGAGGGGTGGGTTTGGGGATCGGTGATGTCTTGCATGCTCGTTGATGATGGGTGATGGGATATGGGGATAGATGATACCATGATGCGATCTGATTCATGCGAACCTGTCTGCTTGCCCGAGATACCCTCGACGCTAAGAGTACGGCAGAATGTGAATATTTCTCACCAGCCTTGTAGAGTAGTGCAAGACCGGTCCGTTTCGATAGTAAAGGCGTGTAGCACATCGCCATTCAACCGTTACATCGGAAGGCGGACTTTATCACCAACACAGATACTCCCCCTCAAACATGACCTCCCCAACGCCACGCTAGCAATGCACTGCCGCTCCCATCCCACCCCATCATTCACGCCGGCTGCTCATAAGCCCTCTTCACCATCCGCCCAAACTGATCAAACTGGACATTCTCCCTGACGACCGTCCCCCTCGCCTCATTCTCCTTATTCAACGGCACCCGCACCGTCTCCCCCTCCAACGCCCACCCGCACACCTCGCGCACGAAATTCTCAAACTTGGCCCCGCGCACGTTCAGCCAGCCCTCGAGCACGGCCCGCCGCACCTCCTGCATGCACTGGCTCACCACGACCGCGATCCGCACCCGCATGATCTCCTCGAACCCCTGCACGTCGGCGACGAGGTCGGCGTAGAGGTCGTCGCCGTCGAGCGTGGCCCAGAAGTCGGCGTACCGCGCGTCGTTGAGCTGGGTGTGCAGGATGGAGAGGTGCTGGACGGCTTCGGCCAGCGTGCCCGAGGCCGGGCCGTTGGTCTGCTGGGCTTTGGTCTGCGCGAGGATGTGGGGTGGGAGGAGGGAGAGGCAGAGGCTGAAGTCCGGGGAGGGGAAGACGGTTAGGGCTTTGGCGAGGATGTTGGTCGTTGTTTCGTCGCGGGTGAGGTGGGGGTTGAATTGGTATCTGAATAAATCAAAGGGTTAGTCTGGCGATATTGTTGTGCTGCTGTTGGAACATAGTGAGGATAGAGGAATGGGTCCAATTCAGATAGAGCTAATATCTTTTTCGCTTCACCGAGCGCTGGGTTCAAGCAGCGCTATTCAGGTAATAGGAAACGTTTGTGGTTGTTGTTCATCAGGTGACCGTGTCTTCCACCCTGGCATCAGACCGGGGAATATACTCACAGTTTGAGGAGGGCGAGGTTGGCATAGCTGTCGTATGTCTGGTCGGCGCACTGCTGGGCGACGTATTCTTGGAATATCGACGTCGTCTCCGGGTTGTAGCGGTCGAGTCCGTTCAGGATGGCGTCGATGTTCTCCGGCCGGTCGGGCGAGTAGTCGAATGCAATGCCCATGTTTGCGGAGGTGTGAAGGGGGCGTGGAAATTACAGACGTGTATGTCTTCTTGGTGAACAAACGACTGTACAGTTGGTTGTGTGCGCGGCAGAATACTGTACAAGGCAGTATCGAAAAGTCGAATATCGTTGGCCAATCGGCGCTGTGGACGGCCGCGCTTGGCGGAGGCTGGCTACATTGTAATTGATTATACCTAGGTGTGTACCTTACCTTTCAGATGCACTTCTTTATCTACATGCCTAGGTATGTGCTTACCTAGGTAGGTACCTAGTCTTGACTTATCAGGTAGCTTGTTATGTTGTAGATAAGGCAGGTAAGGGCAATAGTACAAGTAATATACTACTTTTGTTAAAGCTATAATTAGAACTCAAGAATTTAGAGCTATACTATAGCTGTATTAGTACTAAATACTCGACTAAGTCCTTATATATCTATGTAACATTTAAGTAATTTATAAGAAAGATCATAATCTAGATAAACTATCCTATAAGCTATTATTCTTAATATCAGTATTCTACTACACCTTTTGAACATTGTTATGTTACAATCCTACGGGTAGGGTCACGGGTTTAGAGCTCGTGGAGCGAGAAAGTATCAAGCAGTGTGATGTGGGAAGGTATAATGATTCTGAATGGTCTTCCACCTTTCAGTAAGATTGCAACTTAGGTTGAACACGATGTCAGATAAGCTGCCATTGTGTGTGACTATATACAAAAGAGATTGGCTGAGTGCCCAGTCCTTCGACCATTGACTGCTCAACCGTGTTGCTGGTCAGTTGGTCGCCCGACCACTGACTGTCTGACCGTGTCGAAGGTCGGCTGGTCGCTCACGTGACTCTGACCATCGACCGCTCGACCGCGTCGTTGGTCGGCTGGTTGCTCACGTGACTTCTGACATAGCCTATCAATCCTTGATTGGCCTTTGAATGTTCCTTTCCGATGTTCCTTTGCATGAACGTAACATATCAACCCTATAGCGAAGCGTAGGCGTTACCCCTACCTAATAGGCTATAGTAGGAGATTATAATAGACTTCATCATAGACCTACCCCCTAGTAAATAGGACAGTAGGGTGTATAATGCCATTCTTGTGATTATTGACTACTACTCAAAGATGTACAAATACATTCTAACAACTAAGAAATGCAAAAGCGTAGAGCTAGCAAGGCTCTTACTAGACTACGTAGTTTAGTACTTCGGCCTCCTATAGGGAATCATTTCTAATAGGGGCTTAGTCTTTACTAGCTACTACTAGACGGAATTCGCCTACAAGGCGCGCGTGAAACGTAAGCTTAGCACCGCGTTCTACCTACAAACTAACGGTTAGACGGAGCGGATGAATCAAACCCTTAAGTAGTACCTCTGCTATTACTATTTAGAATAGTAGCACAAGTAGCCTTTAGCCCTACTATAAGCAGAATTTGCGAGCAATAATAGCATACATTATACAATATATATAAGTCTGTTTAAAGTGCTATATAGCTAGAATCCAGACATCCACCTTTTAGTGACTTAGGACGAGTCCTAGTAGGGGAAGGTACTAGTAGCTATAGAGCGTACAAAGCTTATATGAGAAACAGCTGCAGAACTTATAGAGCGCTAAAAACAGGCATCTAAGTCCTAGATTAAGTATAGCTAGAGCAAGCAAAAACCTATAGAGTACAAGATTAGCAACATAGTGCTATTATCTACGAAAAACCTAAAGCTAAAGGTACCTAGGTAAGTATGACTTGTCTTGTCAGGCGCGAAGACTCCCGTCTCTCGTGGCAGTTGTAAGGCGGCCGGGAATAAGATTCCGATTGTGGGGGAATCCTAATCTGGAATGCGCCCACCGAAACGCCTTTGAACGCCGTTATAGCCGAGACTTCTCCCACTCACAACGTCATGAGCGAGCAATACAGACTTTGGTTTGAGCGAAAAACAAACCTATATTCCCTCCGACTGGTGTAGAAGATCAAGACCGGTCCTTGTGAAAATCAGACGCATTGCTCGGATACATACAAGAGGTAGGCTCGTTCGTTACCACCATCTTTTGTTTCAAACGCTGTTTCCTCTTGCAACAAACACCCGTTGAAAGCCGCTCCTCTCCATTAAAGACCGTTCAAAGCGATACATTGCTCGGCCCCGGGAGCGATGCAGTCCTTTCGACAGTATCACAAGTTTAGAACCTCCGTCGAAGCCCAACTACAGCGGGACAGGGCAAAAGTCGAACAACATGCGCACCGCTCACCCCAATCAAGCACCACCACAGACGATGGCAAATTCGACGTTGAGAGGGGCCAAATGGACGATGGTCTTGCGCACGCGCCGTCGGAGCCTCGGCAGCGGCCTTACGGCGTGAACCCGGGAGAAATCGACCCTGATATCGCCCCGCCTCTGCCACGAGAAGAGGAGCGGACGATGCAGGAGACACAGCAGCCCGAGGAATATGTCGAAGAGGCCGAAGCGGCGGCAACGGCGAAGGGAGTGAAACGAGAGGAGGGTGGGGAAGAAGAAGAAGAAGAAGAGGAAGACGATGACGACTTCGAGCTCAACGCGCAACGCAGGACACTGTCGCGCACGACTACACAACGTTCAATGGGTACCGCGCTCGGACACGAACTCACTGGAATCAATATCCGCAAACGCTCCACCAGAGAAGGGGGTGACGGGGATGTCTTCGTCGTCGGATACGAAGGGCCAGACGACCCCAACGACCCGCACAACTGGAGCCGCGCGACCCGCATCCCGTGTACGTTTCTGATCGCGGGGATAGGCTGCGTCGTGGGTCTAGCGAGCGCCATCGACAGCAGCGTGCTTGCGAAGGCCGCGGAGGACTTGGGAGTCAGCGAGGTCGTCGAGAGTATGGCCACGGGCCTGTTCTTGGCGGGGTTCGGCGTGGGCTCCCTGTTCGCCGGCCCGATCTCCGAGACTGTTGGACGCAACCCGGTGTATATCGCGACGCTGGCCATCTATATGGTCTTCGTCATGGCTTCGGCCCTGGCGCCCAACATTGGCGCACAGCTCGCGTTCAGGTTCATCGCCGGCTTCTTCGGATCGACGCCCCTGACGTGCGCTGGCGGCTCGATTTCCGACTTGTGGACTACCATGGAACGGGTGTTTGCCTTTCCCATCTTCGCCAACGCAGCGTTCACTGGCCCTTTGCTAGGGCCCATCATGGTGAGGTTAACGCTGCTGTCAGACCCTGTGCGTCGTGCTGAGTCGTGTATCTTTTAGGGTGGCTGGATCGCTCAGTCTTCGCTGTCGTGGAGATGGGTCGAATGGATCACCCTCATCATCTCCGGCCTCATGCTCGCCCTCGTCGTACTATTTCAGCCCGAGACGTACCCTCCGATCTTGCTGAAGTGGAAAGCGAAACACCTCCGAGAGCTGACCGGCGACAACCGCTACTGCGCCGAGATTGAGATCCGACAGCAGACTTTCCTCCACCGCCTCAAGCGAGCCTTGTATCGCCCACTGCTGCTGACATCGCGCGAACCGATCATCATGTGCATCGCGCTCTATATGACCGTCATCTACATCGTGCTCTTCACATTTCTGGACGGGTACGATTACGTCTTCGGCGAGGTTGGGGGGATCCACAATCTCGGGCCAGGCCTGGTCGGCACGTGCTTTATCGGGATCATCATGGGTCTCTTCGGTGCATCCGCGCTCGTCCCCTTGATCTACAAATGGGCGCAGAGAGACATGAAAGAAATCCAAGCCAACGGCGGCGATCGCCTGCCGCCCGAGTTCCGCTTGTGGTTCAGTATGCTCGGGGGATCCCTCGCCATCCCCATCTCGCTCTTCTGGATGGGCTGGACGGATGATTCAAACATCTCCATCTGGTCCCCGCTCGCCGCCAGCGTCCTATTTGGCTACGGCATCCTCTGTGTCTTCATCACCTGCTACCAGTACATCATCGACAGCTACGAGGTCTTCGCCGCCAGCGCGCTGGCGTCGATCACGCTGATCCGGTATGTCGCTGCGGGCGGCATGACCATCGTTGGCATTCCCATGTATAGGGTCGGTCTTCCGCAGAATTACCCCGACGTGTACCGATGGTCGCTGACAATACCCCCAGAACCTCGGCGTGCATTATACCTTGACGATCCTGGGATGCATCTCGGCCGCTCTCGTGCCACTGCCGTACGTCTTTTACAAGTACGGTCCGTGGATCAGGTAAGCGTGCTTGCTGTCGGATCGTCACGTGGTTCGTGATACTAATGTTGCGCAGATCGAAGTCCATATACGCCGTGGCCCCGGAAGCCTCTAAGAGTAATTGATACTGAGACATCGGATGAATGGTTTGATACGATAGCGTCGGAGTTTGGTGCCAAAGCGGCTGCTGCACGGTTTGATCGATTCGATATGATATCCAGAGTTCAGAAGATGGGTCATAGATGTAGATATTTACGAAGCATTGATGAAGCGATATATCGTTGCTGTGTTGTGCGAAGGAGTGCAGAAACGGCTGTTGTCCTGTTACGGACTAGCTCCGGTTGGTGTCGCTCAAACTCCGTAAATTCCGCGCTTGCATGTGACGAGTCGCAAAGCTCCAAGGTAATGTGTCCGACCACCACTACATCACAAGTATGGTCAAGGCATTGGCTTTCAAAGGCGACAAGAAGGCCCTCAAAAAGCGAAAGCGCATGCACGATGGCGATGGCGATGGCGACGGCGAAAATGCCGATGCGTCCGCCTCCAAACTGCTGGTCGCAACGGACGCACCGCCCGCAGACGACGAGAACTGGGTCTCGGTGGACGCGCTCGCGGACGTCGCCGGGCCCGTGATGTTCGTGCTCGCGACGGAACCCGTCACGAGTCTCAGCGTGGACCAACTGGGCGAAGTGTTCGCGCAAGCCGTGGAGAACATGGTGGAAGGGCAGGAACACCTCACCGCCGAACCGCACGACGTGCGACAAGTGTGGATCGCGACGCGCGTGGTGGGGTCGGAGCACGATTTCACTTTCAAGGGACACCACGGACGGTACTTGGGTTGCGATCGGTATGGGATTTGCTCCGCGACGACAGAGGCGATTTCACCTGAAGAGACCTTTCAGCTTCATCCCACCGCGGACGCGCCGGGTGTGTTCGACGTCCGGTCCGCACGAGATACCTATCTGACTGTGGACGCGGGTAAGAGTCCTGTGGAGGTGCGCGGGGATATGAAGGAAGCTGGGGAGACGACTCGGGTGCGGATCCGGATGCAGGCGCGCTTCAAGCCGAAGCACAAGGTCGAGAAGGCGGAGAAGGTGCGGGCGAAGATCAGTCGGAAAGAACTTGAGGGGGAGGTGGGGAGGCGGTTGGAGGACGAGGAGGTGAAGATGCTGAAGAGGGCGAGGCGGGAGGGCAATTATCACGAAGCGATGCTGGACGTCAAGGTGAAGGGGAAGCATGATAAGTTCGCTTGAGCGTGGAGTTGTCGGTACCAGGCGTTTGCTTGAGCGCGAGCTCCCATGCAACCTCTTAACGGTCAACTTACTAGTGCAGTGCGCGCAGTTTCACTGAAAAGCCTCTGGAAGCCTGGCGCAATGCTCCTATGAAGCGCCGCAACTTCGGGATCAGGACACGAGCAGCTACGATGCTGTAGGCGAAGAGTATCGCGTCGGGCGGAAATGGGATGAATCAAGTTCAGTTGGATCTCCGGATTCATTACCTTCCATCCATCGATCGCGTACACCCAAGCCAATTCGGGCGAACGTACTGGACCACCACACGTCAAGCGTGCACCTCATATATACAGTATACTGTATATATCCAGCCTGAAACCCACACGCGTGCGAGCTCGCATACCTCCGCTCTGGGTAACTGCTTTTACGCGACTCAAGCGACAAGGCGGAACGGCGCGGGCATGGCAGCTAACTCCGAAAAGGCAGCTGGCCGCAAGCAGCCGGGACACTGACGACATCCATCGTTCGGATTTTCCACTACGATGGACTTCGCGACAGGTGCCATACCATGTAATGTACATACCAAGTGGCAATGAAGCTCTCCCCAGCACAATGTTTCACTTCGACATAGACCACGTTATCTGTTGGGCACGATGTTCGCATGGCTATGGGGTTCGGCGTCCAGCCCTCCCGCACTGCTGAAATTGAGGAGTTCCAAGACGTTCATCATCATCACCGTCGCGACGGCCATCTTCACGGATATCTTCGTCTACGGCATCGTGGTCCCCGTCCTTCCGTTCGCACTCACGTCTCGCTCGGGAGTGGACGCGAGTCAGATCCAGACATGGATTTCCATCTTTCTGGCCGTGTACGGCGCCGCTTTGCTCGCCGCCTCGCCTTTCTTTGGCTGGATGGCTGATCGCTCGTCCTCTCGGCGGCTTCCGCTGCTTCTGGGTCTCCTGGCGCTTGGTGGCGCAACGGTCATGCTATGTATTGGCAACAGCATTGGTGTTCTGGCGGCGGGGAGAGTGCTGCAGGGCATCAGCGCCGCCGTGGTCTGGGTGGTTGGGCTCGCTTTGATGGTTGACACCGTGGGTCCGGAAGAAATCGGCCAAGCTATGGGTTATGTCGGTCTCAGCATGAGTTTGGCGATTTTACTAGCGCCTCTGTTGGGTGGTGTTGTGTTCGCGGCATCTGGGTATTACGCTGTCTTCGCCATGGCCTTTGGACTTATTGTGGTGGATATCTTCTTACGAGTTGTCATGATCGAGCAGAAGATTGCAGTCAAGTGGTTGCCGCCGAAAGAAACGAATAACGACGTCAAAATGGCCGAGATCACGACGACAAATATAAGACAATCGCTCCCTGACATCGAGATGGAGGCCATGACTTCTACGAAGAAGCATGGTGAGACTGCGCAGCAACAACACCCCGATCGTGCAAGTGAGTCGCTGGGAGAAGTCCTACCTGATGAGACCCCGCAACCTGTGAGGAAGCTCGCCGATCGTCTCCCAGCGGTCATCTATCTCTTCTCCTCCCGCCGAGTCCTGTCGGCGCTCTGGGCTTGCATGATCCAAGCATCACTCCTCACAGCCTTCGACAGCATTCTTCCACTGTTCGTGCGAGACACTTTCGGCTGGAACTCTCTTGGCGCTGGTCTGATCTTCCTTCCGCTGGTGGTGGTATCGTTCGCCGGGCCGGTCATCGGGAACATGAGCGACAAGTACGGCCCACGCTGGTTCGCTACCGCAGGCTTCGTGGCTTCCTGTCCTTTTCTTATACTCCTCAGGCTCGTGCACGAGAACACGATGCGCCAGAAAGTTTTACTTTGCGCGTTGCTTGCCCTCATTGGGTGTACTTTGACATTGGTGCTTACACCGATGATGGCTGAGATCACGTACGCGGTTGATGCCAAAGCTGCCAGACATCCGCCGGGTTTCTTCGGCAAGAACGGGGCGTACGCGCAAGCTTATAGTTTATTCAACATGGCCTGGGCAGGCGGATGTTTAGTAGGGCCGCTGTTAGCCGGGTTGGTCAACCAGAGAGCGGGTTGGTCGGTAACGACGTTGATCCTTGGCGTCGTGAGTGTGGTAACGGCGCTGCCGACGGCAGTTTGGACGGGTGGGAGCATCATCAAGGAGCGCAGGCACCGAAGAGAAGAAGCTGGCCGTAGCCAAGTAAATGACGACCAGCGACAGAATAGAGCATAGAGATGGAGCGCGGAGAGATCCACTCGTCACCTGCGCGTCCGAGAATTTCCTTTGCGACTACCAATCATGAAGCCAGCGATTGTTGGTTCTCGATCCTGCGTCTGTCCAAGACTTGTGCAATCGCTGCCTTGACTTCGGCATCGTTCCTGACCGTATTTTGCACAAGCCACTCCTTCAAGCCTGTCCGCAAGTCTCGTGTCGCGGTTTGGTTACCCGCAAAAGGCATCAATTCGAGACCCATCAGTCTCGTGACTTCTTGATCCGCAGCAAGTGTCAGTATCGCCTTCCGTTCGAGCTCCTGCGCCGAGACCGTATCGCCGTCGTGTGCTCCTGCCTGCGGGCCTTGGAAGAGCGGCCCCAGCTGGGACAACGCGATGAAGAACGTGATGGATAGCTTGCGGAGCAAGATCAGCATCTGAAAGGGAAGATATGGTGGTCTCAGTCGTGTCCATATGAGCACGGGGTTGATGAGAGCGTTCAAGACGGGCGATTCCGGTCGAGTCATGGTGTGCACTTCGACGACAAACAGCGACGCCATGACCAGATATCGCCAGAACCGTCCCTGCTGTAGATAGCCGAGTGCGCCTAGCAAGACCAAGCCCGCGCCGCTCGCCGCGTAGTAGATCGAAGTACTCTGCACACCCGCAAAGATGAAGTCCCGGATCGTTTTGCATTGCCGCCACTGCACGATGTCTGGCCCGAAGCGGTCGTAGGCGAAACGCTTCGCCGGGTCTACGAGAGTGTCTCTCGCCAGCTTCAGTTGAATGTACACAGCTTCGATCGCAGCTGTGTCCGGTCCAGTTGCCTTGTCGGGGTGGTACTGAACAGTCAGTCGTCTGAACCTGGACTGCAGCTCCCGCTCGGACGCATGATGCGAGACGCCGAGGAGCTGGTAGAAGTCGCCGGTTTTTCGTAGTTGATAGTCCGCTTCGTAGACTGTATAGAAGAGGTAGGCGAGGATGACAAAAGCGAAGATCCGTTTGCGGTCCTGGATGAAGCGAGGAGTGCCTGGGGTGGGCTTGGGCTCGCCGGCACGGATGAAGATGCTATAGAGTGCGGTTTGCAAGTAGCCTGTCACGAGCTGGAAGGTGGATCAGACCGTGTTTATCGAAAGGAAAGGCAGGCAATGACTTACATTTGGGAGAAAGTACCAACCAACGAAGGTGAGGAGGTCGGTTGACATGATAACGTGCGCAGTCGCTTTCGCATTGGCACTGCTCTCGCCGGTCTACGTATAACTGTGCGGCCTAGAAATACGCATGTTTGAATCGTGTTGTCGAAATACGCCCGGATTGATGATCTGGGCGCAAACCTCACGTGCGAAGCAGTCAATGGAGAAACTGGGAAATCAGGGTCTAACAGTCAGACACACAAAACCCGTGGGATGGAATCGGGCTTATCTTACCCGAACCCGCAAATTCCGTATTGGTCGAAGGTCGTCTTGCGGGTACGGTCAACTCGAATCAAGGCGGTGACCCGACTGAGCGTGACCTGCTCCCAACTCGCTATGTCGACCGATCATGCCTCTGCTGGCAAGACGCCGGAGAATGCTGAGAGAAAACAGAAGGTAAAGAATGACGGCGCGAAAAAGCGCAAGCGGGATCAAAATGTCAAGGACGAGGAAGGAGAACCGACTGGGAACGAGTTCAGCAATAAGAAGCCGAGAAAGATAAAGCAGGAAGAAAGTGACGAGGGCAACGTGCCGGCAAAAGACGCAGACGCTGAGCTGAAAGCGCCAGAGGACAGAGTCGTGGAGGAGGAGGCAGACAAGTCTGCTTCAAAAAAGTCGAGGAAGATGAAGCGAGAAGCAAGCAATGAGGGAAACGTACCGGCAAAGAACAGAGATGCCAAGTCGAAGGCGGCGGAGGGCAGACCCCTGGAGGAAGAGGCAGGGAAGTACGTCGCGAAGAAGTCCAAGACGGAAAAAAAGGCCGTGAACCATAAGGTTGAAGCTCTCGATGCTACAGAGCCTGCTAAAAAGAAGAAGCCGAGAAAGCCAAAAGCGAAAGCAGAAGATCCTGTGCAACCTACCAACGACGATACTGGCCCGACTGAAGACGAGAGCAAGGTTGCCACCGGGAAAGGCACAACAGACGAGCAATTACGGACACATTCACCTTTTGTCGAAGAGACAACATCCTTCTACCTAGCCCTGTCACCTTGCGCGTATAACTTCCCACTCGAAGGTCTTTGCGCAGAGCACATATCGCCATTGCTCTTGACCTATTATCCGCCACTGAAAGGGGTGGTCATGTGCTACAGGAATCCGCGACTCAGCGAGCATCCCAGCGACGAGCAGCGACCTCAAGCGAGCAGCAGTCAAGAGGCGAAGGTGGTGCTTTCGAAGTCCATTGACGAGTACGCCGTCACGTATGTGTGGTTGACGGCCGAGTTCACCGTCTTTCGTCCTCAGCGCGGGACATATTTGGAAGGTCATGTCAATCTCCAGAACGAGAGCATTCTTGGGCTGGTGTGCTACAATTACTTCAACGCCGGTATTGAGAGGTCCCGCTTGCCGAAGGACTGGCGATGGGTTGGCGAAGAGTCCCAGCAAAGCGAAGGTCAGCAGAAGCATTTGAAGCAAGGCGAAGGATACTTTGTCAATGGCAAGGGAAACCAGGTGGAGGGAAGGCTGGTGTTTATGGTTAGGGACTTCGAGGCGACTGCTGGAAGCGAGATGGGCATGGACAGTATCAACATACACGGCACCCTGTTGTCCAAAAAGGACGACCGGCGACTTGATGATGATGAGAGGCAGAGGGGTTTAGTGAGATGAGATTCCACAGCATTTCCGTTGTCAACGGAAGTGCAGCGCGGCGTTGGTGGCGAATATCCTACAGCACCGCATTGTATATGATCACAACTTCGTCAGAAAGCGGTTCTGCTCATGAACCAAGCGTTCGGATGGATTTCACTTTGAAATAACACGCAAGTCACCTTGTGCCCTGTCTCTTAACGCAAGTTTTGATACCGCGACTTTTGGCACCTTCCGCCAAACCTTCCTCATGTCCGCGTCTGGATTCACGTCAGCTTCAAACGCAGCATTCACTCCGCGTGAGACCGTATATTCTACTCTACCACCTCACGACTTCTCGTCGCTATAAACTGGCACGCATGTCCTGATCCACCAGTCTACTTTAATGACAGCGATTGTCAGCGGCAATGCGTCTCCGGCTACGCATCCATCGCCACGAGCTTCCTACCGTGTCGACTCTCTGGCCCGTCAGTGAAACGCAGCTCAACAACACAGTCGCCCAGCTGCTGAAACAGGTCAACAATACTTTCCCGATCGAGGCCGAAACATGGGGACTCGAGCAGTATGCCGTGAGCATCGGGGGCTTCGAGTGTCTGCACTACCACGAACTGGGCGCTGTCTGTAAGGATGAGGACGAGGTTGTGATTAAACCCCTGCAGTATGCCGAGGTTAGAGCGCGGACTTTGACGGGCAGAGACCAGATCAGTGCTGATGGACGGCATCTGGTGGATGGCGTGCCGTTCGGTAGGCCGCTGTTGAAGGGTGTATGCAGACCTGAGGTGCGGATCCCGCCTAGGAAGAGGAGAAGGTTAGAGACTGGGATGCTGGAAGATGGTGGTGTGGAAGGATCGGAGCTGTCTATGGCTGGGGCGTTGGTTCGCACGGGTGATGCCGGGGAGGACCTTGTTGAGGAGGACGAGGACGATAACGAGGACGAGGACGAGAACGAGGACGAGGACTTCGAAATTGACGCAGAGGAGGTCACTAGCGAGGACGAGCGGTTGTCAGCCGAATCATCGGACGAGGACGACAACGAGAGTAGTGACGATTCTAGCGACACCTCGGAGAGCACTTCGGACAGCGACAGGGATTTGAGCGAGGAGCTGTGGGAAGGGTTCGATTCTAAGGTGAAGCCAGCGACCCCGATCAACATGAAGCCTGTAGAAAACAAGACTGCTGTCTCTCGCTCAAGCGCTGAGGCATCCATCAGCGTGCCAGTTTCAACCGGGCAGGCGAAGCCGGAGCTACAAAGCGGCCAGCAATCTCTCACCCTGAAACGCAAACAGCCATCAGATGACTTAGATCCTCGTTCGGAGCAACAACCTACCAGTATGAAGAAAGCAAAGCTTGTGCCGCCAGGTCAAGGTGACTCAAAGACAAAAGAGCGCAACGCACGACGGCGTGACCAGAAGAAATTGAATCATCTCAAGCAGACAGGGGTACTTCCGGAAAGCGCAAATTTGGCGGCACTGCGTGAATGGGCTGGAAGCAGCCAGCGACTTGAGCCGAGGTTTGCTAGAGTCGATGCACCTGAGATGGAGGCTGGACATACCATAACACAAAGCGCTGGTAAGCCTGGCTATACGGTTGCTGCTGTTGAGAACGACATGTCGAAGGACCATCAGCCTGCGGTATCTGGCACAGAACGGGCCACCCACGAAGGCAAACCCATCAAGTCATTTTCATCGGACAAAGCGGGGCAGGCTACAAAGTTAGAAGAGCAGCGTCAGCAGTTGATCGAAGCTATCGCATCCGGCGGCATCGAAGTGACGAGAGAGGGTAAGAAGTCCGGACGCAAGCTCATTGTCTCTAGCAGCGAAGACGACGAGCCTCCGGAAGAGATGAGTGCGAAAGAAGCTTCTGCGCCTGTCCAGACTGATGTGCGCAGCACGAAAGAGCAGGACATGGTCGTCGGCAACGTAACTAAGGACGCCACCGCTGGTGCTGCAATGCAAAAGTCCACAGATATGGTTCCGGCGTCGGTTGCACGACGCTCTAAGCTCGATCTTGCAAGCTCCAAGCGTTTGCTGTTCGGCTCACTCGGCATGCGCGTGCCGAAGACACAAGCAGATCGAGACGCTTTACAGCAGAAGCTTGCTGGCAGAAATACGAGGAATACTTCGACGACGGAGAAGCCGCCACCCCCGGCTCCCGCAGGAGCTGACCATACGGAAGCATCTGAAACAGGGCAAACTGTTGAAGAGGACCCTGAGTCGTGGCGTGACAAGATCAATCTCACTGCTGTTGAGTGCTGCGACGAAGGCGTCACGCTCGTGAAGCCACCCTTCCCATTCCATCAGCGTTGGGATCCGCAATATCGTCGTAAGAAGTCCAAGGGCCGTGATGACAAGCAGCACATGGCGCCGCGGAAGCGGCAAAAGACGGGTCGATATGACCAAGCAGCCAACGGTGAACACCATGAAAACTACGACAAGTACAACACCGACGGCTATGGCGACGCTCTGGATTACGACGATGCGGTCGAGGACGACGAGTACTGGGAGGAAGGCGCCTTGCTCGATGGCGAGTACGAAGATGACGGGGACGGAGACGCCGCCGCACAGCAGTTACTGGACGAGACCACCAACCATCAACACACCGAAGAAGACGACTTACCCCCCTTACCAGACGATCTCGCAACCCTGCCTCCACTCGTCGAGAACGACGTCCAGAAAAACGACTTTTTCGTCTACAAAGAGCTCTCCTGCTCGGCCGCGACGGGCTGGCAGCCGACCATGTTAACGCGCACCGCGCAATTGCTCGACAAGCGCGCGGATGGGTGGATGGTCAAACTGGCGTTGAGGGATCGGAGGCCGAAGGAGTACGACGAGAGCGGTAATAGGGTCTATCGCAAATTCGAGATGGAGGGTTTGAGCGATGATGAGGGCGAGGGCGACGGGAGTGAGCGTACGATCACGTGGGCGGAGATGCTCGAGCCGAGACTTCTCTTGCG
>Ga0268244_10000474_pt1 | contig 16876 bp, 12 predicted proteins | sample AgamicMgSfe_FD_200258 | JGI IMG/M metagenome (GOLD analysis project Ga0268244, IMG submission 200258) | Agave microbial communities from Guanajuato, Mexico - Mg.Sf.e (v2) (version 2) | ecosystem: Host-associated > Plants > Phyllosphere > Phylloplane/Leaf | place: Guanajuato, Mexico | collected... | reverse complement strand
CCCTCCTCTCCTTCCCATCCGATGTCACCCTACAATTCATCCCTCCCCACCTGCCTCACCCCAAACGTATTCGCCGTCCGCAAAAACCCCTCCTCCTCCTCCGTATCCTGCCTCCCCAAACACTGATTCCGATGCGGATACCGTCCAAACCGCCTCAACACCGCCTCGTGCTCCTCCGCCGCCCGATCGCTCCGATCCAAATACTCGCTCGCTGCAGTATCGCGCCCGACCTCGCACTCCCGTCGACAAAGCGCCAGCCGCTGCGCCGCGAGCGCGTGTGAGGGGAGGTGTTCGGCGTGCATGAGCGGGAGCAGGGCCCAGGTGAGGTACACTGATTTGCCGCGGTAGAAGTCGTGGGTGAGGGGATTCGGGGATAGGGTCTTCACGCTGCCGCGGAGTAAAGCGTAGGCGAGCCGGTCGTAGTGGGTGTAGACGAGTTTCAGACCGGCTGGGTCTCGGAGCGTGTTGCGGGGGATTTGGTCTAGGAGGAGGAGGAGGGAGAGTAATGTCTCGGCGCCTTTTTTGCTGTCCTCGTGCTGTGCGGTTCGGATCTCGGCGAGAAAAGGCGCGGCTAGGGTCTCGGCGGTGGAGATGTCGTGTTCGTAGTTTTGGAAGGGTGGAAGAGAAAGCTTGGAGGGGGCGATGGTGTCGAGGGCGAGGCCGAATTTGGTGCGGCATTGGTCGTCGAAGGCCTCCTTCTCTTGCTCTGAGCGGCCGATGCCGAACCACCTTTGCATCGTCTCGAAGCTCGCGGTCGTGGCGTTCTCGGGCACGCCGGCGAACCAGAAGTCGCGGATTTGGGTGTAGAGGGTTGGATTGAAGATGGTAGGGTCGAGGGTGAAGGCTGCGGGAGGGCTGGCTGCCATTGCGGAGAAGGGACGGATGTGCAGACTGCTGTAATGGAACAGCAAGGTGCTGCGGAAGAGGTGCTTGTGGAGCATTGTTTGGAGGAGAGTAGACATAGACTTGTGGATTACCTTGCGCGTTTGAGAGAATGCGACCCTTTCTACGAATCGTTGCAGAACGGCTTTGTCAGCGAGTCCTTGCGGTGACCGCGTATGTACAGACGACTATGCAGGTGCGAGCGCTTTACGTCGTACGATGTTGGTGCATAGTGAATCTTCAGCACCATGTACCGGGGCGGTGCATACTCGTGAAGAAGTGTAATAAGAGAGGCAGGGTGAAGAGAGATGTGAGAGAACCCGAAATCGGCAGGTCACGACTCCGACTACCGACGGCACGTGACCAAGGACAAAGGCGGGAAGAAAGAAACAAAGGAACCTGAACGGAGACGAACGACGTAGACCAAAGATACCTGTATCTTTTGCAGCTTGCGAAACGCCGACATGGAGTACGAAAAGGTAACGAGCGAACTAACAAGATCCAAACAAACTCAAATGAAACAGGAAAAATCAGACTTACCTTCTCCTCCCTAACGTAGCGGCCCGAACGCTCCCTTTCAGCGCAAGCATCCTTTCCTTCTCGTGGACATACGGGATCTCCTCCCATCCACACATCTGGCGGTAGAGGACACGGCGCAAGTTCCAATGATTCGTGCTGGCGTCGCCGTGGTCGCTTTCCTGCCTCTCCCGCCGTGCAAGAAGGGCATTGCGAGTCTGCTGGTAGGCTGCATTGTTTCGGATCTCGGCCTCACGCTGATCCCAATGTCTTTGCCGTGGAAAGGCGGTCGATCTTATAGCTGACTCGACTGGAGGAGCATTGTCCGATGGTGGCGGCAGCTGCTGCTCATCGCTGGATGCCTGAACGTCGAAGGCTGGAGACGTGACGGATTCGACGTGCTTCGAGGCTTCATCAGCCCGTGCCAAAGCTTCGTCGGCGACTTGCTGAAGACGTTCGAGCTCGCATCGAAGGCTGAGTTCGATTGCTTGCTGCTCCTCGCGACTCTCCTGGCATTCGTCCCGCTCTCCCACCACTTGCTCTTTCTCAGCTTTCAACTGCGCTATCTCGTCCCGAAGCTTGGCCTGAATCCTTTCCATCTCGTCCTGCGATTCCAACTGCTCCATAAGTTCTTGAACGGCAGTCTGCCGCTCGGCGAGCTGGAACACGAGTTGATCGACGGTCTCTGGAGAGGCGGATTCCTGAAGCCGCTCCAACTTCGCCCGAAGGTCGGCCTCGCGCTCTTCCTGCTCCTTGTCGAACTCCTGGCGCGCAAACTTCAGTGCTCTCCCCGTCTCACCGTTCTCGGCTTGTAACTGCCTGATATAAACCTGCAGATCGGCGAACTCCGCTTTGAGTCTTTGACCGTGTTCATGGCATTGACTAAGTCGGTCCTGCAGTTCACTGTCGGCTGGGAGCGAGGCGGTCTGATCAGTCGGGGTTCCGCTATCGGTCTCCTTTTTGGTCTCTTCTGCAGCCGCTTCTCTCCGTCTGCGCTCGCACTCGGCCAGCTCGTTGTTCGAATCGGCCCACTTTTCGAATGCATCTCTTTCCTGCTCCGCCCGCCTCAGTGCCTGCTTCATCTGATCGAGCGCTCTGGTCCGCTCACTCATTGAATGCTCGAGATGATCGACGTAGTTGCACGCTCCTTGATGTTGGATGTTCAGCTCCTCATGCTGTCGTTTAAAGTCTCTGTAGCGGTGCACCTTCGCCTCCAAGAGCTCAATACGGTCTTCCGGCTTTTCGGGAAGCCGGTCGACTTTTGGATGGCCTTTCATCGTGTCCTTGAGGTAACTCCGTTGCTTGATGAGATTCTTGAGTAAGTCTTCCTGGTAAGCCTCGGAGAATGCAAGTCCTTGCTTTTGCGTCATGCCTGTGGTCGACTCGACCGATGATCCTTCGGAGGATGTGGGCGAAGTGTCGTCTTTGGCGGGTTCGGATTCCGCGTGGGTGCCGGCACTCTCGGCTTCGTCCTCAACGTTGACCTGAGTCTCGCTCGACTCTGCCGACGCAGCGTCAGTCTCTGGGTTGTCGTACGGCGGACTTAGCGGCCTGACACGCTCGCTGGTAGTTTCAAGCAGATGTCTGCGGCGCCCGCGTCCACGACCGCGTCCAAGTAGATCGTTTATCGAGATGTCAGTGATTGCTGGGGTGTAGCGCTGCACTTCTGGAGCAGGTTCATCGACTCTCTCGTCAGTTGGTTCGGGCTGATGATCGCCATCAGCATCATCCGACGTGTTCGGTTCTTCAACGATGTCTGCCGCGTCGACATCCTCTGCACCTTGCGGCTCATTCCCCTCGTCAGCAACCCCAGTCGGAGGTTCATCGAGGCCTTCACTAGCTGGATCAGGCTCGCAGACGCCAGCAGCAACTTCCAAGACGTTCTGTCCATCGGCAGTGTACAACACATCGACATCATCTGTACTATGCTGCGCCATCTGTTCAAGGTTACTCTGGTCGATACCGCCGCCATTGCTGGCAGTGCTGTTCCTGCGTATCTCTTCAACGAATGCCACATCATCATCGTCATCTGCCCAGTCGATGCCGCTGCTGGAGATATACATAGGACTCGATGCTGGCGACGCCTCATTGGCCGGTTCATGCTCGTCTGATGGCTCCTCCGCTAAGCCTTCGCTGCTTGGAGGTAGAGCTCCTTGCTGAGAGGCTTCGGTCGACGAAACATCGACGCGACTTGTTGCCCGTAATCCGCTCGGACGCCGGGGGCCGCCGCGGTCTCCACGACTACGCTTCTCACGCCTCTCGTCCTGCTCGCGCTTCTCGCGCTTCTCGGATCGCGAACCCGAAATGAAGTAAACATCGCTCCCGCTCGAGTAGACAGGAGATGGCGATGGATGTGCATTGTACCACCGCATGGCCTTCTCGCGTCGCACTCGAGCAGTAATTATCTCTCGCTCCGCCTCGCTAAGGCCGTCAGTGGGTGCTTCTGCTTCGGTATGCCAAATTTGATCTGGATCGATTTGCTCTGGAGACACTGGTCTTTCGAGATCTGGATCGATCTGCTCTGGAGACACTGGTCTTTCGAGGTCTGGATCGATTTGCTCCGGAGACTGCGGTCTTGCGATATCGATCTCGACTTCGCCCTCCGACGATGATGAAGAGAAATACGAACGAACGTCACTCGATTCGGCCGCATCCTCGTCGTCAGGTGAGCCTGAAGGGAGATAAGCACGGAGGTCAGGCTCATCACCTTCAGTCAAGCCGGCGCCGGTGTTCGGCGCAGCTTCCTCGGCAGATTTGCTGGTTTCGTCGTTTGCTGCTTCAAGCTTGTCGGCTGCTTTGTCCTCGTCTGCCGCTTCGTCATCCGCATCAACCGCTTCGTCGTCGTGGACCTCTTCGTCCTCGTTGTCGGCCGGTTCGTCCTCGCCTTGGTTTTCGTCCTCGCCAGCCGCTTCATCTTCGTTGCCGTCCTCGTCGGCCACCTCGTCTTCGTTGCTGTCCTCGTCCGCCGCTTCGTCTTCGTCTGCGTCCTCGCCTGGCGCTTCCTGCTCGTCCGAGGCCTCGGGAAGATGGCCCTCCACTTCTCCATCCGTACCATCACTTACCGGTAATTCCACGTCTTCGTGACTCCTGTTGACCGGCAGACCGTGTGTTGTATGGTTGATGCCCATGTCGATCGATGATGCTAGGAAATACCTAGCGAAAAGCTTGTGAAACATGATGCTAAAGAGCGTAATCGAGGACCTGCCTCGTGGTAAAATGAATGTATGGTGAACAACTTGCGAATGATGAAACTGTCGAGTATAATAAGTTGCGCATCGCCGTCTTGATAGATCCCTCGGCCATTGGAAAATGCTCATTCAAGTCATTCTTTGTCGCATCTCGTACTCACAAAGACGCCAAAGGCATCTGTCATCCTCATCTCGTGGGAGCGAGATATCATTGTGGAAAACAAAGATCGAGTATATTAGCACAAAGGAAAGACAAATATGATTAGATTACGAGAGTACGACTTGCCATGCGGTCGTCACGAGGTCCGCCGTGGCCTTCCAAGAAAACATGGTGACAAAGCGACCACACCCGGTCCAGGAGAGGCTCTCGGTGGTGACACGGCTGTGGCGAGTCCGAGAGGCATGTCGACGGTGTAGAAGAAGAGGAAGAGCGAGAAGAGAAGACCGATGTGGAAGACACGCTTGACCCTCTGCTGCAACTCGCTTGTTCTCTTTGTCCGTGCTGACTTCCTTTGTCCATCATAGGACGGCCAATCTGTGTGGATCAGAGAGGTGAGCAGAGGTGTCCGACCATGGTACCTTCGTCGGTATAGGGTGTATACATCCTTCATCGTTTAAGTGAGATGTAACGTCTGGCATGTCCCTAGTGCTGTGGCTGTTGTTGAGGTTCACTGCTTCCAAGCTAGAACATCACACTGAGGTATGAGGGCGCTGCTGGACGAGAGATGTGTAGGTGTATGCGATGTTCCTAGGCATGTGAGGTTGGATGTTGTTGTCGCCAAGAGGGTTGACGTCGTTTGGTGACGCCAGTTTGCACCGCCACGTCTCAGCGTGCGGCCTGCATTCATCGCTGTTTGCAACTTGACCAGGTCGCTACATATAAACCTCTTCAGTAACCCCCAGGACTGCTACGAGACAGAAACTTCTGATCTGCCTCTCCTTTGGCTGCGGCCTCTTCTCACAGTCAATATGCCACAATCCGTCACGTTCTTGCTGCTCGTCGTAGTGACTCTGGCATTGTTGGCTTCACCGGCAGCCGCATTCGGTGCAGGAAACATTGCCTCCATCTCCCGCATCGAAGGCCAGAATTGGCGCCATGGTGACATTGAGGATCTTCTGAAGACAGTAGCCTTCCTCCGAGGCCACAAATGGACCGCAATGATGATCAAGCGAGCCTACTTCGGCAACTGGTTACGCGACTACTCTCAGGCTGTGGATGTCGGGACACTCAAAGGTGTTCAAGCCGACACGATCCGGGTCCTCGTCTGGGTGCTCGCCTTCATGAGCTTTGGCTATGCAACGGAGGAATTCGAAGTCACGGCCGAGCGACTGGGTGTTTACAGGCCCGAAGAACACATCGACAACCCGAAAGACTACGCAGACAACCAGGACGCTCGAAAATTCGATCAGCGATTGCGAGGCCCGATTGCGCCTGTCGAACTTGCTGTGGACCCAAACACTGGCATGAAGAATTACATTGCCAACGAGAGCGGCGGTTGGGCCACTTCACTAGGTTATGTCAAGTACAGCTTCGCTCGCAGCATCCATTTCGGTAGAGTGTACACCCATGGTGCGCGGAAAGGTAGGGAGGAAGACCTGTGTGAAGCGCTGCGCTGTCTGGGCCAAGGCCTGCACTGCCTCGAGGACTTCGGAGCGCACACAAATTACACCGAGCTCTCCCTACGTGAGCTCGGCTTCAACAACGTCTTCCCGCTTGTTGGTACACAAACGATGCTCAACCTTCGTGGCAAGCAAGTGTACCCACTCGTGACGGGTACGTTCGGTGGCGTCGACTTTCTCCACTCAGTGTTGGGCGAGGCGACAGATCACATGACACAGACCGAAGTCAACGAGACCGAAGTGGCGCAGCTGGATGCCGCGCTCAGCCAGGCATCTGGGGCGCAGAGCCGAAGTGGAGGCGATTCCGCATCGAAGGCATCGGGCTTCACGGACCTGCTGTCTCAAATACCCGGCACAGGCGGTCTCGTACAGGAGGCCATCAGTCTACAACGCGACTCGGACGCGCAAGCCGCCGAAAACGAACGTATGAGCGGTTCCCGCGATATGGGTGGTCAGTACCAGCCTTACGGAAATGGATACGGGAGCGCCAGGGCAAGCAACCCCAGCTCTTTCGGTCAGCAGTCAGGTTCTCAGGGCGGCTTCCAGGCGCCACCACGGTCGCAGGGAGGACCGCCCGGGCCTGGCATCCCTGGCGTCAACGTGAACATAGATCCGCAAGAGGTGGTGAAGAAGATTTACCCCATCCTGGCCTTCCGAGATCGCGTGGTCAGGTCCGTGGCCGGCTTCGTCGAGAAGATCCCGGGCCTGGAGAAAATGATCGACACCATTAGCGAGAAAGTGACGCTGTTCGTGATGGGCCTCCTCGCTCCTTTCGTCAAACCTCTCATTGCCGCTGCGTCCAACGCACTGAAGCAAGGCAGCGGCACCGTCGTCAACGCGAGTCAGAAGCAGCAGTACATCGTCTGGGACGACCCGACGAGCAGCGACCCGACTCACTCCCTCCTATCCAAAGACCACTTCAGCAACATCCTGAACCAACCGGCCGGACAGGTCGCGGGCGTCATCCTGCAATACGTCGCCCCACGCGTCATCTACGGCTGGGACCACCCCGAAGTCCCCGAGCACGAGATCATGGCCGACGTAACCAAAGTCTTCCACCACCCCGCCCTGCGCGACCCGCACTGCGAACTCCACCGCAACATGTTCCGCGTCGTGGAAGACTGGGTCCAACAGCGCCCGGACCGCGGCCAGAACCTCAACGACCTCCTCAGCTCCGCGAGTGTCAAAGCCGGCCGCAACCACAAAGTCCAAGACTTCCAGCAAAGCTTGCAGCCGCTGGAACACCAACTCGCGGGACTGGGTGGGGGTACGACGAGCCATAGCGCGACGGCGGGCAGCCCTTTCGCCATGTTCCAGCAGCAACAGCAGCGCGGCCTGGACACGGCGGACGCTCGAGGCGGGCAACAGCAGTACTACCAGGGCGGCGTCGCGCCTCAGGATTACGGTCAGGCGTCCTACGAGCCCGCTCCGCCACAGGCCGCGGGTTTCGCGCCGCAGGACCCGAACGCGTATCCGACTGCGTATCAACAGGGTTACGATGCGCCGTACGAGCAGATGCAGCAGCAGCAGGGTTATCACCAGCAAGGAGGGTATGGCGGGTATGGAGATCAAGGGCAGGGGTACAGTCAGGGTGGGGGGTATGGACGATATTAGCTGAGCGGTTTTCCTGCGGACACTGGGTAGTCGGCGAAGCGTCCGGCCGTCAGTTGATGTCGTCACGACGGATGATGTGATACTGCAATTGCCTGCTTGAGCGACGAGGATACCGGCATACTTTACTAGAAAGGGTGTAAAGTCATATCTCCGTCGTATGCGCTCAGGCAGAAATCGACATCGGAGCTGAATATGTGCTCTTTTTGACTGCTGTCTTGCGCAAATCCAATACTTTCGCACCAGTGGGTCATATAATCCACTGCATGAATGTGATGAGGAGTAGTCTGGGAACCCAATGTCGACCGAGGAGCTAGTAGCACGCGGGTGTCGAAGCGCTCTATTCTGCAGTCTTTGCTGATCACGTGACTAGTCCTTCTATATTCGAATCCTACTTATAATACTCATGCACATGATGCTTACTCTTCCACCTCATGAAATAACACGCAAAGGGGAACAAAGCCGTATTCACCGCGCTCCACGCAATCAGAACACCGAAATCCAGCCCCAGTCTTGAATGCAGGCCGAACAGGATCGACCGGCTGCCTTCCACGACGTAATGCAACGGCCATGCATACCCCCAACCATAGAAGACGGGTTCGATGTCGATGTCGTAGAAGGAGGTCGAGACCTAGAATGACATTAGCCTTACATCTTAGTAGAAAGGTTGGGAGACACAAAAGTTGCTTATGACCCAGAAGATCAACCACAATCCAGTCCACGGCTGGCCAACAATCATGGCCACATTCTCGCACGCAAGGCCCAGAGCAATCATTCCGAAGAAATTCAGCATCCAGTACACCGGGAACGTGCCGTGTCCGAAGGCATCCGGGTTCGTATAACCGTCGACGGTCCACGTAACGTCGGTCTCGGAGGTCACGGGGTTCCCGCCGGAGAAGTTGACTTGGAAGGCGAGGGAGATGAGGGAGTAGGCGAGCGAGAGCATGAAGTAGGCGGCGAGGGTCGCGCACCAGCGCCAGATGATCAGTTGCCAGAATATGAGGGGTGGGTGGCCATCGGGTTTGAGGTACTGGGGGTTTGGATGTTAGTGCTTTTATGGCTTGAAAGGGGGAGCGAGGAGACAGTGCGTACCTTGAAGTGGATAGGTAGGTAGAAAGCGAAGCTGAAGAAGCTGATGATGATCAAGTAGATGAGACCGATGGAGACGGATGGGATGATTTGGTAAGGGTAGAAGGGTCGGAGGTTGTACATGCTAAACCCGATGGCGGGACTGAGCGCTTGCGGGACTTGGGCGGCGTTGCGGATCAGAGTGGAGTCGGTCGTGGCATTTTGCATTACCATTCGGGTCCTGTGCAACATAAAAGGTATGGTCAATCGATGTGCTCGGTAGAGTCACGTATCGGGGTTCGAAGGAAGGACTGACCACTGCTCGCCAACCATCGTCGTGGCCTGCGTTTGGAACTGAGAGATCAGCGGGTTGATGAAGTCGTACCAGTTCGTATCGTCGCGGGAGTCGATGTAGACGAGGTGGCACGCGCCCATAGGATCGTACGAAGTATTGCCGGTTTGGATCGCAGAGTACAGCATAGCCGTCGCGTTCGGATTGATGATGATGGCAGCCCAAGCTTGGAAGTCAAAGACAGCCTGACGCACTTGGATCGGGTCATTCGCGAACCCGGACGGTGGACGGATCTCGTAGCCTAGGTTCGGCGTGGGACTCGCGACCATGGTGCGCGCGAGAGTGGTGATGAGCGGTCCGACGAGGGGCTCGTGCCCGTCTGTGTCGTAGGGAGCGACCTGGCCGTCGAAGTCGACCACGTACACCACCAGCTTGCTGAGGTTGTTCTCCACGCGGAACAGCGAGCCCCAATAGATCGAGAGCACGCCCAGGATGAAGAACATCAACAAGCCGGTGGTCAAGCTCCACTTCAGGAAGGCTTCACGACGAACGTGCTTCAGACGATGGTCCCAGAATCCCACGGCTGCTGGAGGTCCGCCTTGTTGCTCCTCGTCGCCTCCTTGTCCGGCCGCGTCTTTCGGTCCCTCTTCTCCTCCTCCTTCGCCTTCGTTCTCGGGGTTGGAGTTTTGCTTCGTCTCGTCGCTTGGCCGGGGATCCTCATCGCTACCTGTGGCGACCTGCCCGCCCGTCCTGTTTCGCGCACTGCCATTGGTCGCCATGGTCGACGACAATGGAAGATGAAGACGCGTGCAGAAGGAAATGGATGCGCAAAGGGTGGCGACCGAAGTGAACAATGAGAAAGAAACTTACGGAGGAGGAGGGCAACTGGATGGGTTTATTGAGATTACTGTCATGACGCTCGCCCTTCTGTTCCCATCAACATGAACGTTTACGTGATCCGTCACAGGCGAAACTCATCCGTCCCGTGATGTCACTCACCGAGGCGGCAGTTCGGATAGATTTACCCGTCACGTCACGTGGACCGATTATTAGTCTCTTCAAGGACCTCGGACCGATTTCAAACATCCTCCTCACGCGTCTACTTGGACGGCAAACAATACAAGACTGGCTTCCAGCCTGATACCATACACATCCTATAGATAACATCCGACCAACGCTAAACGTATCTACAAGCCAATAACAGAGAACCGAACGAATGTCCAACCAGCGATAATTCTAGTAATTCACATGCGGCGCGAACCGCATTGCGCTCGCGCCAATGTCAAACACAGCGACGACATTCTTCAGAAAGACGTCACCAAGAATATAAACGCCGTTCGCCGGTTGGATGCCGGTCACGCAGCTGCCGGTCTGCGGGTCATAGCCCAGCAGCATATCCTGGCTGTTGATGTAGAAGCTGGTGCCGTTGATGCGGACCGCGAATTTGGGCGGGATCGCGTCGCAGTCGGTCTCGTACAGACCGGACGACTCGACCCAGACCGCGGGCGGGTTGAAAGCGGCGTTGACTTGCTGGGCTAATTGGGCGGGCAAGTAGACAAGCGTGGTGCCGCTGTCGACGATGACGGGGAAGTTTGAAGCGGGCGATGCGGAGATGCTTTGCTGGCCGTTGTTGCCCGAGATGACGAAGCCGTCTGGGACGATGGTGTAGAAGCTGAAGATCTTGGCTGCGCTGGCCTGAGGAGTCAATTGTGTAACTTGGAGCGCAGTCGAGGTAAAGGTGTGGGTGAAAGAGACTGAGGGCAGTCCACCGAGGGCAAGCTGCCCGCCGCCTCCGTTGCTTCCACGCTGGATGGCGAGGCTGAACATCGGCGGGATGAGGCCTTGGCCGATGGCGTTGGTGATCCAGTTGTTGTAGTGGAGGGCATTCCTCGGGCCGTCAACGGCAGGGTTTGTTCCGCTGAACGCGCTGGTGATGGAAGGGTAGCTTCACAAACGGTCAGTATGTACACCCTCCCATGATATTTGACTCGGCCAACTCACGCGAATCCAATCAGACCACTGGCCACACCGTCGCCCTCCCAATACGCATAGTTGACCAGCGCCGTCTCCTGCTTATTGACGGTCACGCCTGCGATCCCGACATTCTCATACCCCAACACGCCCGTCAAGAACTCGCCGTCGCCGTACGAGATGTTGAAGTTCTCATTCTTGATCGCGCCGGCTTGGAAAGTCGTGCCAGCGAGCGGGCCGAACCCACACGCGGAAACTGGCTGAGCCTTCTTATTGACGTTGACACATTTGACGCCTTGCTGGGCCAGCCACAGATCGCTGGACCCGGTATCGAGGAGGACCTCAAACGTATGGCCGCCGAAGTTGATGTTGATCGCATATCCCTGCCCTCCGGACGTCGGGATCAAGGGCGCGGTCTTTGCGCGAAGGGCATTGTGCAGCGCACTTGAACCTTTGGCGGTCGTGTTTGTGCTTTTCAGCGTCAAGACGTTGCTGGTTTTTGTGAGCGGAGTCGCTGGTGCGAATGCTTTGGTGTCCTTGACGTGGAGGAGCGAGGAGAGGTCTCCGCTGGCCAAGTGATTGCGGACCGGCGTGGCAGCGATGCCTTGCAGGAGAAGGGTCGAGCCTAAAACGCTTGTGAACAACATCCTTGCAAGAAACGATTATTCCAAAGATTGTTATTGCAGGGGTAGGACCGAAGGCAAACACCACTAATCGGAGACACATGGGGGGCAGGAATGCCTCGTTGTCTTATCGTTCGCCACGAACCTACCGTAACCGATCCATCTCGACCTTGAAACGGACGCAAGGAGTGGCGGTTGGTTAGTCGCTGATACCATCCGTGGATTGGAAAAGGCGCTTTAGCGATTGTAGTCCATACGAACCGCAGTTTCACGGCTATAGCAGGTGCTTATGCGGAGAAGCATTATAGACGTTGTTCGCTGGAGGTACATGTAAACAGTAAGTACCAGAAAATGACATTACGTTTACTGCCGCCTACATGTGCGGGTATGTAGCCTTGTAGGACAAGGAATGACGGGTAGAATGAAGGAGAAGGAGAAGAAGGACGGGAAAAGCGATTGAGGGACGTAGGTATATGCACAGTATGCGAAGACGGAATGCGGTCAAAGCGGAGTGATGAGCGATAGGACTCTTCACTCGTTCGCGCTGTTAGGATATGCTAACAGTATATGCTGTAGATGTTGCTGGCTCAATACCTGGTAGGTACATAGACGTATGCTATAGTGGTGGTGTGTTGTAGGTACGGTGTATGGATTGAGGGGAGAAGTTCGACGACGACGACGACGATCGACGCCATCTGCAACCCGTTATACAATATATGTAGCACCCAGTGATGTTCCATCTATTGCCTGTCAGTGACCGCTACATCAAGTGCATCTTTGCACGAAGAACAAACAGAATGTTCCGTTTTGTTCCCGGAGTCTCGAGCCCCATGGTGTACCAAAAAGCCAGACCAACCAGACAGCCCATGGAACGGTACCGTATGATAACAGAACGCAGTAGCTTCGATCGACCATCCGTTTCTCTACAATCATACATCGTTTATTGTACCAGGCCCAACTTCTCCGTAGTCTCGATCGCGCCACGGGGACAGAGCGCGTATTGGGAAGAATACGTAGCGCACATATATCATGTGCGAACCCGCGTCAACGTTTGTCTATCGTTGTACACGTATGTACCGTCGAAACATCGAGGCGATACCTAGATCGCGTGGATGGGTGTGCCGGCAAGATGTCGCTCGTACGCAATCAAATCGATCCGCGCTCGGTGGTGATCGATCGCGACAATTAGTCTATCTCGCTGGATAGTGTGGCCGCTTCATAAGTCGCCTCTAGGTACCCGTCGCGCTCGCCCTCAAGCTCCTAGTCGTCAGACTGGCTTTGCTCGCAAGCGTCTGCATATCTCCCTGCTGATCCATCCTCGTGACCCCGAAGAAAACGCCTAGGAAGCCAGCAATCACAGCAATCAGAATGAAGACCACACATGCAACCAACCAGTTAGACAACACGGGCGGTCGGGGCGCCTTGCTCTCGCAAAGTGCTTGAACCTCTTTGTTCAACGTTTCCGTCATCTTCGTCTGGCTGAACTCCGCCAATACCCTCTCCCGCCCTCGTTGCCCCATCGCGCGAAGCTGATCGGCGCTGGAAGGGATGAGCGGCTTGCGCATGACGTCCGTCCACTGCTCGACCTTGTCCGGACTGCGCAGCCAGCCCGTCCGCCCGTCGTAGATCGTTTCGAGGGGACCGCCGGTGTTGGTCGCCAGTACCGGTACGCCGGCGAGCATGGCTTCGAGAGGCACGATGCCGAAGTGTTCGTTTTTCGGGGTGTAGAGTAGCAGGCTGGCCGCGTGCAGCAGTCGTTGCTTCAGCTCGTGCGGGATGGACAGGAGGAAGAGGATGTCGACGTTATCGGTGGTCAGGTCCGTCGACTGGGTGTCGTTGCTGCGGAACGTTGCGTGTGTGAGTTTCAGTGATTCGGTCAATGTCTGCAGCTCTCGGTGAGTGGCGCTGTTCTCTGGCGCTTTTGGATCGAATCCACCCGCGATGACCAGTCTGGCTCTGTTTCTCTCTTCGGAAGAGAGACCGGCGTAGGCACGAATAGCAAGATCCAGGTTCTTCTTGCCCTCAAAGCGGTTGATGCTGAGTAGTATCTTCTTCCCTGGCCAGAGCGGAGCGTCGTTGGCAGATGGCTTATCGCCCTCCGTATCCACACACGGGTATATGACCTTCAGTTCGCGTGACCGCATGCTCTGGAAGGTCGCCTTGTAAACACTCCTGGTGAACTTGCTGTTCACCACAACCGCGTCTGCGCATCCTGTGCTCCACCCTTCCAGCGCATCGAACGGCACTCGATATATCTTCTTCACGAGCCTCATCGGGCCATCGCCCTCCTTCGCCAGCAGTCGGTCCGGGTAATGTCCGTAGAAGAGGACCTTGGCTCTAGGATAGAGCAGGCGGAACAAGGGTACGCAAGCGCTCAACTGATCCACGACAATAACCTGGGGATCCAACGTCTTGAGCTCTGCCGACGCGACGCCTATGCTGATGACCAGCGTGATCTGGCGGAGGATGGAGAAGAGGATGTGGAGTCGGCCGCGTACGGAGGGAGGGAACAGGGCGTCTCCGCGCACCCGTACCTCGAGGGTTCCTGAGCGTGACACTCAGCCTTCGATGCACTTAGCACACATGTATGACATTGCCGCCGTGCTGTAACGGAGGGGGTTCGACTGGCGTACCATCTCGAGCTTCTTCGAAACAGTGGTTGGTGTCGCGATAGGAGGTGAAGACGGTGACTTTGTGGCCGTACGATTGCAGGCCGACGGCAGCGTCTATCACCAATCTTTCCGCTCCTCCAATGCCGAGGTTTGGGTGGACGAAGATGATGCTTCGAGGGTGACGGGTGGTGTTGGCCATGTTGTGTTTGTGAGGAGCATGCTCATCCGCCAGCACTCGGGTCGACGGTGATGATGTGCAGTGCCTTGCCGAGCCTCAGCGGTTGCCAACAACGTCAACTTTGCCCTTCTGCACCTCGTTGCCCGTGGCACAGACAACATTCCCTATAACGTGCTGCCTGCAGTCTTTCGGCCGAATTTGCAACGAAGGTACCTAGGTACTGTACAATGCACATCTACACGCGTCCGACCATCTCGTCGACTTGCACTCAAATCTAATGACATCTACCTCTTCTTATCACATCCGCCCGGTTGCTCCCAACATGGCGGTAAACAAGCGCTACCTCATCGCCAATGCACTCGTTCGCCCGCTACGCAGGACCTATTACCCACCTACAGTCAGCTCCAAGGAAAGCTCCAACCTCGTCTCGATCTCTGTTCACCATCTTCGTGCTCGCCCAACTCCCCTGTTTCTCACTCGACAGCTACATTCGAGACAACACAGCCCCGAACGAGTATCACAGACGGAACCGAGGGCAAGCCATCCGCCTTTGCTGCGTGATTCCCGCAGGCGGCCTCAACAACCCACAAGTCCAACAAATCATCCATAACCAATCCACCCTCCTCCACGGTTTTCGAAGCTATCCCGCCATCAGCCTGATCAGCATCCTAGGCAAGACAAGAGCGCCGATCAGCTCCAAGGCCCTTTCGGCAAGTTTTCCGGCTTTCTGATGATCTTCGCTACCCTCACTTTTGGCCCCGTTCTCTTGGAAGCCGTCTTTGATATTCTGGTCTCCTCAATCCTGGGCTTCTTCAAGCTGTAGCGGCTCCAACTCGACGACTAACACTGCACGTGGATCCTGCACACCTTGATCTAAGCCTGCGCCCATCATCACACCCACCTGCTCATGATCCTTCTCCGTCCTCATCGTCTGCCCGATCTCCAGCTACTACTACATCGCCGCTGCCAGTCAATACCTGGGCGGCTCCCATCAACGGCCGGCGGACTTGACAATCGGGGCCTGCGACGCCGACACGACCGGCCGCACCGCCGCCCAGGCCCTGGCCGCCAGGCAGATGAGTTCTGGCGTAGGCCATACAGCTCTCGCTTGGCCTGCACGCCTCAGGAAACGGAAGTCTATCGCACCATCACCCCGAACGAGGCCGAGTAGCTGAGGAAAGCTTCGTACCAGAAGCAGCTGGTGCGCCTTTTACGGCATCCCAGTGGCGCAGGGTCTCACGGTCATCAGCTTGCGAACGAAGCCCATCATGGTAGCGGAGAAAGGACTCCAACCATGCATCCCCAGAACCCTTCGACCTCAGGTTTCTGCATCGTTGGAGGGGGAAAAATGCGGGGTGGAAGTGTGAACAACATCGACCTATAAAATCGCCAACGCGTGAGCACCAGAGTCGCGTGAACTGATTTTCCATCTTCCTGCTCGGACACCCCGGCGATGGGTTCCTGAGGTGCTTGCCGGCACATATATGCACACTGTGATGTCGGATGATATGATGAAGCATGGAGTTTGGGGTTTGGGCATAACGTGCATTCGGTTGGTAGCAATCTTTCAAACTGGCAGTGACGTTCTCCTCGTCGATAGCAAAAGCATCGAGAAATGATGGAATGTCCACTCTTACTTATCTTGCCGTCGATGATACTTCGTCACCATTACCATTATCAAAGTCTCGACCTACATGAGGACTACCAATAGATATGTCCATGCGGTTAATGGAACGCGAGAGAGAGAGAGAGGTTGAAAGTAGGGTACTATGGTTGCCACATAGGGTTATCCTTGCCAGATGCGGATAAAGCCTAACCCTAAGCGGTGAAGACAAGGGTTAGGCAACTTCATCTTGGGGTTAGAGGTTGACGTGATAAAAACGTGCAAAGAGGACATGGGAACGAACGAACGTCCGAACGACTGATAACACTTCGGACAGATGGTCATGAGTGCAAAGATCGTGTGTTTGACTTCTTTTTCTTTGTGCGGTGATTCTACGGTTTATTGTGTAAAACCTTCCATGGTCTGAGTGAGGAAAGCGAAAAGAACAGTAGTATGTAGTAACAACGACAGACGTGCGAACGCCTACGACTTACTCTCTACTGTGTAGCTCGAATAAATGCAACCGCATGCAGCGGACAGTATAGAGCATATTACGATTGCCACGTTATGTGCAACAGCCCAATAAAAAAGCAAAGACGGACTGTAGGACGTAGGTAAGCCACAATTGAGTACACGCATTGGGGGGGTATATAGCTCTGCTCGAACACCCACACAAGCAAACGAAACGAAGCGACAGACAACGCCACGCATT
>Ga0268244_10000472_pt1 | contig 16889 bp, 12 predicted proteins | sample AgamicMgSfe_FD_200258 | JGI IMG/M metagenome (GOLD analysis project Ga0268244, IMG submission 200258) | Agave microbial communities from Guanajuato, Mexico - Mg.Sf.e (v2) (version 2) | ecosystem: Host-associated > Plants > Phyllosphere > Phylloplane/Leaf | place: Guanajuato, Mexico | collected... | reverse complement strand
GCGAAGAGTTCTACCTACCTTATGGTTCCGTTTGATTGTTTTGCATGTTACGCCGGTGGACCAGCTGTGATCCAACTCGGCACGTGAGGATGTCTGAGACTGTAACAACACCATCAGTCGAGACAAACTTCCAGTCCCTTCGAGACCATTCTCTCATATTTGAGCCTCAAAGTCACGACTCAGGACCAGTCGTCGACAATGTCATTTTACCCGGTCCTCACGCGGCTAAATCAGCCTGCGGACAATACTCTCCGCCGAATGCCCCCTCGTTGCCCCGCGATGGATGATGGAGGTAATCAACACCGCCTCCACCCACCACCGCTCCCGTCTTCTCGACAGGTCATGGGATTGCCAGAACGGGCAATGCGGACATTCATGCTGCCGGAAGAATAGCCGTTCCACGCCATTGCAAGGGAGAAGAAAAATTCTGGGTCAATCGCGTGGTGTAGAAGGACTTCGAAAAAGTGGTTTTCCTGGATCACGCCGGCCAGCCCGCCCAAGATGAACGTGATCAAGCCATTCGCAAGGTGGGTTTCCCCCCCAGCGTATATATACACGCGACACCGCCCATTTCCACCGAGTCTGACCTCTCCCTCTGATCATTTAGAACCGCCGCCCTCTTCTCGAAAACTACCTCCTTCGCCGCACCGATTCACAAAAGCGCGTTGACGCAATCGACTTTCCTCAAGCATCCCACTATCCTTCGAACCTACGCCACCATGCCTACTGCGCCCACGATCAAGCTTAACAATGGCCGCGAGGTGCGTCGGAGATCATAAACAGATCCAGATAAATCTTTGCGAGCCATAACTGACGACTTCTCGCAGATGCCTCTTGTCGGTTTCGGTCTGTGGAAGGTGGACAACGCCACCTGCGCCGACACCGTGTACAACGCCATCAAGACCGGCTACCGGTTGTTCGATGGCGCGGCCGACTACGGCAACGAGGTCGAGGCCGGCCAGGGTGTCAAGCGGGCCATTGACGAGGGTCTCGTGAAGCGCGAGGAGCTCTTCATCGTCAGCAAGCTCTGGAACTCGTTCCACGACAAGGAGCGCGTGAAGCCGATCTGCCAGAAGCAGCTCAAGGACTGGGGCCTCGACTACTTCGACCTCTACATCATCCACTTCCCCATCGCCCTCAAATACGTCGACCCCTCGGTCCGCTACCCGCCCGGCTGGACGGACGAGAACGACAAGACGTCGCTCAGCAAGGCCTCGCTCGCCGAGACCTACGCCGCCATGGAGGAGGTTTACGAGCAAGGGCTCACCAAGTCCCTCGGCGTCAGCAACTACACCGGCACCCTGATCCTCGACCTTGAGCGTTACGCCAAGCACCTCCCGCAGACCCTCCAGATCGAGCACCACCCCTACCTCGTCCAGGACGACCTGATCAGCCTGTGCGAGAGCCGCGGCATCGCCGTCACCGCCTACTCCTCCTTCGGCCCCCAGTCCTTCCTCGAGATGAACATGCAAAAGGCCAAGGACACCCCGCTCCTCTTCGACCACCCCACCGTCAAGGGCATCGCCGACAAGCACGGCAAGAGCCCCGCCCAGGTCCTGCTCCGCTGGGCCACCCAGCGCGGCGTCGCCGTCATCCCCAAGTCCAACAACCAGAGCCGTCTCGCCACCAACCTCGACGTGTGCAGCTTCGACTTGGCCAACGATGAGGTCAAGCAGATCAGCGGCTTGGACAAGGACTTGAGGTTCAACAACCCGGTCGACGTGAGTTCTCTTCCTCTCCGATTCTGAAAAAGCAACGAGAAACTGACTGGTGTCACTTCTAGTACGGTGTCCCGATCCCGATCTTCGCGTAGAGATTCAATTGTTTCCTGCCAGATATCAAGTGGGGAAGAGTTGAACATAGATAAGCAGTGAAGGCACTTTTTTGTTATCACTCAGATACCCAGTCGTGTCTACGTCTCTGGCAAGCCTTGCCGTGATCGGTTCTCATGTTTTACGTCGTGAAAGCGTGACAATCCTCTATCGGTCTTCGCCTTACCTTAACGCATGACAGCCTCGCTGAGTACATGCAAATTATTCGATCGTTATCTTCGGAAGAGCTCATACCAGTCAAAGCATGGCGACCGTATCTTCTTCCATGTGAAGTGAAATATCGTCGAGGACGTGGTCCAAACGTTACCTTGGGAAAAGACCCAATATATGCTAGCTTGCCGCGCAAGGCTATGGCTGGGCTGGCTCACGGGCCCCGTGAAAGGTTGCGTCCAGGACGAAGATAAATGCACAAGCACAAGTTGTCGAGTATACCCGACAAGAACAGGTACATCCAGATTCTCGGTTGCTATACAACTACGACGACGCCCGAGCCTCCATCACATTCCGCTCCATCCCCTTCACCGCCTCCCTCACCTTCGGATCGAAATGCACCCTCAACAACTCCCCCTCCCACACCGTCGCAGCGAACGGATTACTGCTCTCGACCTCCGCGCTCACCGCATCGAACACCCCGTCCCCCCTCCTCTCCTCCGTACTCCACAACGCCGCGATCCGGCCGCCGTGCGTCTTGGTCACCTGCTGCAGGAGCGCCAGCACGGCCGCCGCGCTTTTCGGCGGCAGCTGCAGGGCGGACGTGAGCAGCTGTTTGGTGAAGGCGGCGACGCGGACGGGTGGGACGAATTTCATGCCGGATGGAGGTAGGAGGATGGCGTGCAGGGAGCGGAGCAAGAGGACCGTCGTCGTGGCGACGTTGACTTTCGTGTCCTTTGCTACGGGGGTGGAGAGGCCGTTTGGGTCTTGGAGGTGCGCGGATTTGGCGCTGAGTTCGATGTCCGGGTTTAGGGCCAAGGGTAAGAGCGTGCGGTAGAGGTGGGTGATGAAGAAGTCGAGGTCGAGGTGGAGACTGTTCGCCGATTTGACGACGTCTTGTTGGCCTTGCAGCAGGGCGAAGGCGGTGATGATGCAGAGTAAGGACTCCCTCGTCACGTTGCGCTGAATGGATTCGTCCATATCTTTTCCCTCCCCTTCCTCGTCCGGTTGCAGTGAGGCTTCGGCCTCGTTGATCAGATCCTTCAGCGCTTCCAAGACATCACCGAAAAAGTCCTGGTTGATGAGGTGGCTGTATTTGGCCAGCCCTTCCAGCACCGCGCCCATCAGGTGCTGCGCTCTCGCCTTGAGGATGCGGAAGTAAGCGACAAACACCAACTTTAACGTTTCGGCTTGGTTCTTGTCCCGCTCCTCGTACGACACCGCGGCGTCGGCCTCCTTCATCTCCTTTTCCACCCCTTTCCTTTCGCGGAGTACCTTGCGCTCGCGTTTTGTCCGGAACTCCCGCTTCTGCTTGACGTTCTTGCCGTACGGCTGCTCGTCTGCACCTTTGTCGATGGAGTTGGTAGAGGCTTTGTGGGTGAATTCCGAGAGCAGGCGCAGGTGTAAGAAAGCGTTCAGCACGTCTTCGTGAATCTGGTAATTCTTGCTTTTCATCATCTTGGTGAGCTGAGTGACAGCCTCGAGGGAAGCATGGCCTTCTTCGTCCTCGCGGAAGAGTTGTTCGAGCGCCTCACGGCACTTGACAAAGTCTGCGTCCAGCCCGCGGGCTGAGAGTTTGCGGACGAGGATGGCGATCAGGTCGTTACGGCAGTTGAAGTGCGGCACGCTTGTCAGAAGCGTACACGCGCATGCGATAGCGATGTTCGACAGGTGCGGGTTCAGCGCGAGCTGCGATAGGTTCCGGACGTAATCTTTGATGCCCCCGAGCAGTGTCTGCTCGAACGTCCTCAACTTTCTCACGTCCTTGGATACCTTTGCCTGCATGTCGTCTTTGGAGAGCGGCCGTATGCGATAGCCTGGGATGACATCGCGATATACGGCCAACTGCGTGCCCAGAGCAAGCTTCTTGACCACCGTATTGTCCGAGTCCGCGATCTGCGCCAAAGCACCCAGTTGCCCAATGTTCTCTTCGGGATTCTCACTGATTTGCCCTGCAGTCTTGGCTAGATCCTCTTTCGCCTGCCGTATCTGCTCCTTAGGGGGCAGGCGAGGCTTCTTTGCAGCCTTCTCGTGAACATCTGCCACCCCACTGTCCTGATTGTCGTCGCTCGCTAGGAAGCTATCCGCATCTTCTGCCCCCTGCTCTGGATCTTTCCGCGTATCTTCATGTCTCTCACTATGTTTCCAGCCCTCTGCGGTCTTGACCGGCAGCTTCTCCGATTTCTCTTTCTTGCCTTTCCGCGGTCGCTGCTCGTAGTCTTGCTCCAAGTTCCACCGCGCGAAGCCTGGCACTACCTTGCCACCATTCTCTGGCGGACTCAGTCGCCTTCTCTTCGTAAGCGGTTCACTGGCCATTTTTGGAAAGTTGAAGGAAATACATTCCCAGATGTGGATGGAACATAGAAAAAGTTCAGGCCGCCAAGGCCAAACGAGGGCCTTTTGCGGGGATAAACATTTTCACATGCATTCAACGATATTTTCAGGCCTTCTCTTGGACGACAACGTAGTGCCGTTGGCATATTACCAAGACGAAGAAAGGACACACGGAGAAGAAGTCGCCAACATGCGCCCTCTGACCGACACCGAGACGAAGACGCTCTTCGAAAAGCTGGCCAACTACACCGGTCGCTCGCTCAACAACCTTCTTACCGATTCCACCACCGCGCCTGGCGCAAAGACACCCGACCGCTTCGTCTTCCGCGTTCAGAAGGACCGCGTCTATTACGTGCGCGAGTCTCTCGCCAACCTGGCCGTCTCCGTCGCCCGCGACAACCTTCTCAGCTTGGGCACGTGCCTAGGCAAATTCACCAAGACGGGCAAGTTCAGATTGCATATCACCGCACTGGACGTTATCGCGCCGCACGCACGCTACAAGGTGTGGGTGAAGCCGAACGGCGAGATGCCGTTTTTGTATGGCGGGCATGTCGTCAAAGCGCACGTCGGGCGATGGAGTGAGGATTGTCCGGAGCACCAGGGAGTGGTGGTTTTGAGCATGAACGATACGCCCCTGGTAGGTCCAGCGAACGAGAGCGTTGGATAGCATCGATGAACGGGTAAGACTGACCATTCCTGCAGGGGTTTGGCGTGACCGCGCGTTCGACGGCAGAGGCACGCAGACTTGACCCGACCGGTATTGTGACTTTCAGACAGGCTGATGTTGGCGAGTACCTGCGCGAGGAAGACACTCTATTCACGACATGAAGCACATGGGCATGACTTTCCCGTCAAATTCGACGACGACAAATGTGCAATCAGAACCCTTGTATGGATGCCGACAAACGGCTCTTATCCAAGCTACCTTCGAAATATGCCACGCACTCTATTCCTAAAGCCGCCCTGAACAAATTGACGGTGCAGCAGAGCGGCGATTGGGGGGATTAGAGGAGGAGATTGTGGTGATCTCGATGAACCCTGGGGAGGTGTTGACAGGATGAGTGGCGAGGGAGCGGTGCTGGAGCCGAGGAGAGTGCTAATGGGATGCTGAAGTGTAGTCGTGGGTTGAGCTGAAGGCTGGAGATGATGGCAGGCTCTCCACGTACATTGGGGAAGGGGTACCTTGGTGATCGCTGCTGTCCGCTTCCATGATATGACGCTGAGCTGCCAGACGGATAGCCCGGTATACTTGTCGCGAACCTCGAACGTCTTCGTTGGCTGCAAGAAACAACCTCTGTTTGCTAAGAGAAGAGGCAGATTAGCTGCTGTCCTGACGAACCACCAATCGCCCACGCACTAGATACACGTGATGCTGCACAGACTCGCACGCTCGATCAATGACAGACATCGTGTTCGACACATATCTTCACCCTCCTCACTCAATAGATATACAATGCTCCACCTTTACAAACAACCGCTTACTTGCAATCACCGTCGCCGCCTCGCACGTAGACCACGGCCACCCATCGCAGATACTGACATACTCGGACAGGAAATCTTGAAGAATGTAGACATTCTGATAGACAATCGTACATACACACCCTCCAGGCTGGCTGTGAAGGGCCCGCCAACTGGCAGGCGACACCGCTGCGTGATGTCGAGCTCCTCAGTAGAGCAGAGAAAGTTCAGTCCCACACCCATCGCTCATGCTTTTGCCGCTAAAGTTTGCAAGCACTCCATGTGGCATCCTTTTCCGCTCCTCGCAGATGCCTGTCCTTGGATGCCACTCAAACGCCATGCAAATCACAATGTTCGCTCGCTTGACGAACCATAATGCACGACAAAAGCCGTCGTGTCGAGAAGGCCGTCGTGTGGAAGAGCCGTCGTTTGGGGAATCCGCCGTGTAGAGAAGCCGCCGTGTCGCTCGCCAGTCGCCATGTCACGTCACAGTCACAGTCACAGAGCAGCGACAACCGCCGCCGCCGCCGCCACCGCACGCCACACGCCACACGCCACACGCACGAAAGCAACAGCAGCGCAGAAAACTTACCTCCAACGCACCGCCTCCCTCTCCTCATACCCATCCCCCACCTCATCCTCATACTTCACATTTATCTTCCGCTCCCGCCTCCTCTTCCCCCCACCCTTCGCACCCCGCAACGCCTCCGATCCATCACCTTCCTCATCCCTGCTAACCCGCTTCCCCAGACTCTGCGTCGACTGACGGCGTTGCTGCTCCTTGAGTTCGCGCGCCTGGTGCTGCCGCTCGCGCTCCGCCGCGTAGGGGTCCAGCGTCGCCGTCGCGGTGGCGGCGGGCGCCGAGTCGGCCATACTGGAGCGGCGGCTGACGCCATGGCGGTCACGCTTGGATGGAGGAGGCATGCCGGCTGGGTTGATGGATGCGGACTTCGAGCCTTTGATCTTGAATCCTATCTCGTCAGATGGAAGCTCGATGCCCGGGCGGATCCTCTCGCGTTCGCGGTCCCGGGGTTTCCCGTCGTCTTTGACCGAGCGTCTGTGGCGTGACGCAGGGTCGTGGTCGTCTTCACGGCGCGAGTGCTTGCGGCTGCGGGCTTTGTCTTGCAGGCGGTCCAGCTCGTCGTACTCTTCGTCGTGGACACGGTCGCTTTTGGCCTTGCGACGCGATCGTTCATCTTTGTCGCCGTTGACCGATGCATCTTTATCCGGCGATCGGGATCGGTGGCGACGCTTGCGCCTCTCACGGCTACGCTCGCGGTGAGAGCGAGATGACTTGTCCTCGTCGCGGTGGCGGTGACGCCGACTCGAGGGCTCGTCCTCGCGCGATTCGTCGCACGAGCGGGCTTTACGGCTCGAGTCCTCGCCCTCAGGGTCGTCGTCGTACCGGTCCCTCTCCTTGCGCTTGCGCCGCTCCTCCTTCTTTCGGCGTCTGTACTCTTCTTCAGAGCCGTACTCGTCGTCTTTGTGTTTGCGACTCCTGTGTCTGGACCGGGAGCGCGATCGTGACCTCTCACGGTCCTCGCCCTCGGGCTGTCTCGATCTGCTGTCCTCGTCTAGCTGGGGCGTGAGTTGTGGTGGCGCAGATGGTGCTGCTTGAGGACGAGAGTACCATCCCGTGTTCGGCTTGCCCTCTCGCATAGCCTTGGGCCCGGATGGAGCATTGACCGGTGGCGCAGGTGTAGGCGTGAGATCCGTCGCTTCCGTCGCGACGCCGTACCCAAGGCCGCCACCGCGACCTCTAAAGCCGCCTCGTCCGCGGAAGCCACCACGGCCGCGAATGCCGAAACCGAAGTTTTGTAGTTGGTACTGACCGTCGTAATACAAGCCGTCTTGTTGCGGTGCGCCATCGACAGTCGACATGTCCATAATAGTGCCATCGAACGGCATCGAGCCGCCGCCCTCCATGGGGTGATCGTCGCTGTTGACGTGGGCTTCGCCGTGTACGGCATCTTCGTGCGGAGTTTCAGCGCTCGTTGCTGGTTGATGGGTGCGAGATGAAAGCGGCTCACCTTCAGCGGGTTCGCCAGTAACGAGCTCTTGGCTTGGCGTTGCACCATTCTCTCCGGTTGGCGCCACATCGTCGCCCCCAGCTGCTGTGGTGTTAGCGGCATCTGCATTGTTAGCGTCGCCCGTCGCAGCGTAGTCGCCGGCCACGTTTGCGTGACGTGGCTGCATGTCGGCACCAATCGCCGAGCCGTCGGAAGTCTTCATGGGCTCATAGCTCGGTGAGGCGCGGTGCTCGGATGGTGCACCTAGCTCCGTCATACCACCTTCGCCCTGCATGGCCTGCTGTTGCTGCTGTTGGTGATTCATATACTGCTGCTGGTTGGCTCCACCAAAGCTTTGTGGACCATAATTTTGGCTTTGGACTTGGTTCTGGTAGCCAAAGTTGCCACGTCCACGGAAGCCGTAACCACGACCACCCCTACCATATCCACGGCCGTAGGGACGACCGTAACCACGATTATTTTGGAACGGTTGGTTCATCTGAGTGCCGAAGTTTGGATTATATCCACCTTGTGGACCCCCGTAGAAACCAGCAGGACCTGACATGCCCATGTTCGGCATTCCCCCGAACCCTCCCATCCCCATGCCCATCATACTCATGTCGTTCATCCCGCCCATCCCTCCGAAGCCACCGTTGAACATCATTGCCGGATCCATGTTCATGCCGGGCATGCCTGATCCAGCCGTAAGTCTCTGCTCTGCTTGCATGGGACGTTGTCTGTAGTGGTGATACTCACCCATCATGTTGGGCATTCCCATTCCGAAATTAGACATTCCCATGCCGCCGTTCTGCATCGCCATCATCGGATTGAAGCCATTCATGTTATTGAAGTTCATGTTGCCGAAAGCCTGCGGCTGGTTTTGGTCGAAGCCATAGCCTTGCTGGCCACCCATCCGAGAGTGATCCTGCTCTTGACCTTCGGCGCCATTGTGCATGATGGCATCCTCTCCTCCGCCCTGCGCATCATGGTGGACTGCTTCGGTTGGTGGGCGCTCGGTCGTGATGACAACGTTGTCGTCATCGTCTTCCTCGTCTTCCTCGTGATCGCCGATCGCGGGCTCTGTACGTGCGCGGCCGCCATCAGTCACTGTGATCGTATGTCCGACGGCCGGTGTCTGTTATAAGTCAGTAGCATGTACGAGGGTGCCGAGGATGGACGAGCACACCTCTACAGACGGTACCGCCTCGCCTGGAACAGTATTAGCCCGTTCCCAGGCGCCCGGCGCTTCTGCAGTGTTGGCAGCTCCATGAGTAGCATCTTCGATGATCTCGGTATTGGGCGCAGCAGCTACTGGAGCTGGCGTATGTGAAGGTACGGGTGCGGGCGTGGCCTGCTCCACAGACTGTACCACGGGAGGGCCGACTTCTTTGCTGCGCTTCTTCTCCTCACTCTTCAAGAAAGCCCTGATGGTCATGCGCAGACTTTTGTTCGGTTTGCACTCCTCGGCAACCAGTGGAGTATGCTGGCACACTGGGCATTCGTCAGGGAGGGACCGAGAGCCTGTACACGGTCAGTGACGCATGTCCACATCAACGTGGCGGACGAGTTGCGTACATGGCGTGCAGATGGACTGGTCGCAGCAGGGAAGCTTCACTGCGTCAACGGCGAATCTGTCGCAACGGGCGCAACGGAGTTTGATCGGGATTTCCTCCTGCCAATTGCTGCGGTGGTCGGTCAGCTATTGCTCAAGACATCGAAGATGCTCGACACATACTTGGCCATCTCGATCGCCGCGGCGTCCAGAGGCGCCGCCATGGTGCTGGTCAGATTGTGACGTTATTGCCTGTGAAGCTTGCAGGGACGCCTTGCGGTGACGGTCGAGCTTATTCCGTGCTGATCATCGTTGACTGCTCTCGAAACCTGGGAGGGGAGGAGGAGAAGGATGCTCAGGTAGAAAGCATGCCGTTGGAGAGGACAAAGGTGAGGAGAAGTGTGTTGGTGTCAGTGTCGCGTGCTGGCGAAGTTTGTCGCGAGGTTTGATGAAGCAAACGCCGCGCCTACAGTCACTCGTCTGAAGGTGGCAGGTCTGCCGAGGCGATGCAGGGAACTCTGAACAATCGCTATGACATGATAAGCTTGTACACCTATGGTACTGTACCGTACGTGTCTCGACGAGGAACAGTCCGGTCACATCCCATGCATAACCTAGACGACGAGTGCATCGAGTACTGATATACCTCCTGGCTTTGTGCCTTTCTGGCGTACATTCTACGCGAAAGCAGCATTAATTCCCGAAACGGGAATGGTATAGCTTTGCCCTCCAGCAGTCCGACAAGTTATTGACCTCATCCATGAATGTGGACGTACCTTACTCACTCCGTTGAACACGACATCGTCCAGCCATTCGCTATCATGATCCTAAACCAGATTGCGTGGGTTGACTGTGTGGCTTTCTTTCTCCTGCTTGCACCGCAATTGCTCGTCCACGTTGGCATCTTCGAACTAGCGTCGTGCGCTTCGAAAGCATTACCGCACCTCAGTACGTCCCTCCATATGCCTTGCGGGACATTGCAATATCATACTGATATAATGCGCAGTACTCGTACTTCCCTTCCGACTCATCAAGGAACGATACTTCACCGCCCCAGCCCAGCGATCACCCTTCGTTCAGCACGCCACTCTCTTTCAAGACGTCGTCATCCGATGTGTTCGATATGCCTTCGCCAACATCCCGGCCAAGATCGGCAAAGTCTTCTTCTCCAAGGGTGTGGCGCTTCCGTTCTTGAGGTTCCGCATGCTGAGGCACGGCATCTGGAAGAGCCCCATCTACTGGCGAGAGGTTCGGCGCGTACGTGTGGAAGTCTTCCTTCATAATACGAAGAAAGCTAATCCGGACTGTAGGAAGACATGCAAGGCATTTATATGATTCACGATGAAACCCGACGACCAGATGTCATGGTATACTACTGTCATGGTAAGCTGATATCTGGGAAGAATGTCATACTGCGGCCTAGTTCTAACGCCATCAGGCGGCGGCTTCTCCATGGGTTCTTCATACTTCTACATGGAGTTCCTCTTCGCCTGGGTCAGTCTATTGAAGGATGCAGGCTATTCCAACCCAGCACTGTTCGCTTTGGAATACACCCTAGTACCTGAAGCCACCTACCCGACCCAAGTCCAGCAAACACTCGCGGGTTACAAATACGTCTTATCCGTTATAGAGGACTCGTCGCGCATTTGCGTAAGCGGCGACTCGGCGGGCGCCACGCTCATCCTCAGCCTGTTGCTCTGCCTGTCCAATTACTCCTCGCTCAAGAACCAAATGCCCGGCGTAGCCGTTCCCATCTCTCCCTGGACCGTCATCATATCCCCGAAGAACCAGGATACCCCGTCCGACTACTTGAACGCCGAAAGCCTCCACCTCTACGGCAGCCAGTACATGGGTACGAAGGTATCGGTAGACGACTCACTCGTATCTCCCGGACGATGCAAGGACTTGGGTTGGTGGCGAAGGGCTTCGCCTACGCTGGGCTGGCTGTTCGTCTGGGGTGCGGGAGAGGTGTTCGCGCCCGAGACGCGCGAGCTCATCGGTACGTTGCGGGAGGCAGGGGTGCGCGTGGACGAGCGGGAGGAGAAAGGATGGATCCATGCATGGCCGGTGGTCAAGCTGTTCTTGTGCAATGGCCAGGAGGAGAGGCAGAGTGGGCTGAGGAGCATGGTGAGTTTCATGCGCGAGCGAATGCCTGATGTCAAGAGGATGTAGATATACGTGTGTCTCAGCACCAGGTAGTGAAGTACAACAACCCTTGAACGCCTTCTCGTCGTAGACTAAACCACAAACTGTGTGAGGGCATTGCCACAGATCTGAAACTTTTCCCTTGGCTGGCTCTGGCAATGCCCATAGTCTTTACCTCAAGCTTCGACTCGTCCATACTATGTACCATCACATGCTCGTGTTTTGTATCATCTGAGGGCCAGCTGTTCCCCAAATCTCGCTGGAACGCCGCTGACGGCGACCCCACGCCAACAAGTCCAGGCACATGCAGAGAGCAAAGCACATGTTCGTCATCTGAAGCTGCAGGACAAGAACCACCATAATTAAATCTCGCCCCAATCCCAGTGCCGACTATATTACCTACCATGCCCGAGAATGAGGCTCCGCCAAACGGCGCCGACGAGTCGCACGGCAAGTCAACACCGCACAGTCTCAAGTCGGGATGGGATGGCAAGCTGCGCGTCAACAAGCAAGCGACCCTCGCCAACCCCGAGGCCTTGAGCGATCCCGAATATTCAGACGAGGATGCACCGCCTGTGGACCAGATCGCAGCAGATGAAGGTACGCACACACGTCTCGCGTTGACGGAACGGGCGTCTGATCATCCTAGATCTACTTGAGGACGAAGACCCAAACACAGAGGTAACGTCAAGATCCCACCGCTCTCAACTCGCGACTCTGACTGACCGATGAGGAAGTAGGAGATCGACGTCCAGCATTCGCGCGTGACCTCCGTACCCTCCCTGCGGCTCGAGCGGTTCAAGAAAGTGCGCAAGCTATGTTTCCGGCAGAACATGATCCAGCGCATCGAGTTGCCCCCGGACCTCGCCCCGATCCTGGAAGATTTGGAACTCTATGACAATCTGATCAAGCACGTGGAAGGTCTGGAGGAGTACACTCAGCTCGAGAGTCTCGACCTCAGCTACAACAAGATCAAGCACATCAAGAACATCTCGACCCTCCACAAGCTGAGCCACCTCTACTTCGTCCAAAACCGAATATCCAAGATCGAAAACCTGGACCACCTCACAAACCTGACCTACCTCGAGCTCGGCGCCAACCGGATCCGCGAGATCGAAGGCCTCGAACCCCTGACCAAGCTCGAGCACCTCTGGCTCGGCCAGAACAAGATCACCGAGCTCAAAGGCCTCCACACCCTCTCCAGCCTCCGCACCCTCAGCATCCAAGCCAACCGCCTGATCTCACTCGCCGGCATCGAAACCCTGCCCCAGCTCACCGAACTTTACATCTCCGACAACCAAATCCCCTCCCTCGAGCCCCTGCGCCCCCTCACGAAGCTGGAAATCCTCGACTTCCAAACCAACCCCATCGCCTCGCTCGCCGGCATCGAAGGTTCGGTGGACCTCGAGAACCTCTGGGCGAGCAACTGCCGGATCGACAGCTTCCGGGAAGTCGAGCGCGCGCTGAAGGCCAAGACGAAGCTGGAGGAGGTGTATTTTGAGGGCAATCCGATTCAGAGGCAGGGCCCGGTCTTGTACCGGAATAAAGTCCGCTTGGCGTTGCCGCAGGTGGTCAAGATTGATGCTGGTGCGTTTGCCCGACCCTTTTGTGTGTTATGAATGTGACGTTACTGACTTTTGGGGTGTTAGCTTATGTCAAGGTGGTATAATGGTTACAGAGGACGGGGAAGGCACTGGAATCCAGCGTTAATGCGTGGCGTTCTGGCGTTTTTTCGTCTAGTCGCCAATACTGCACTGGTCTCCCGGCGAGCATGATCTGCCGTGGTGAGCTTGTGCTCTCCACATCGTGCAAGTGACGAGTCGTAGATTGATGCTGTTATGGGTTTGAGGTCCATTCACGACAAGATTTGATTCATGGTCTGCGGAGTGTACGAATAAGATCACGGCGCTCATGACTGCCGCGCTAAGTGCTGGGTGCTTTTCGAGGCACCATACATAGGTTCTTGATACTGATTCAACCCGTGGAGGCCAAGCCACAAATTCGCAGCCTATGACTCAGGACCCATGAAATCAATCAGGGAGTCTCTAAGGGCAGCGGTTGATTTTATTGGTACACTCGTAACTCGTCAATCACCACCAGCCAGGCAGTGCCTCACCACCAAGCGGCCAGATCTTCCATAGCGACCGATTAGGTGATCAGTCTCAAGCACTCCTGGACTTCACGCGGCCTCACCGCCCGTACCAGCCCCAGCTTCCTCTGTTCCCTTCTCACCCTTCTCACTCTTAACCCTCTGTCTCTCCTTCGTCGACTCCCGAAGTTTGGCGTACTTAGCATGCCACTTCCTCAAAGCCTTCTCCTGCTCCGAATTGACCGCCTCCAACTGCTGCCGCTCCTCTACCCCCTTGTCAACCGTCATCTCGAGCTGCCGCAGCCGCTCGAGGGTCGCGGGATCCGGCGCCGGCCGCAGGCTCGCCATGCTTTGCGTCAACGCCGCCATCGACGCGTCTTGCGCGTGCGCTTCGAAGTTGGCCAGGCGGGCTGCGAGCTGCTCGAGCGTGTGCTTGAGCGTCGTGTTCTCCAGTTCGAGCTCCTCGCTCGTCCGCGGCTTGCCGAAAGAGCCGCGTTTCTGCTGCTGCTGCTGATGCTGCTGCGCAGAGCGGCTGTGCCGCGGGGACGGGGGGCCGGGTAGTTCGCGGGCATCGACGAAGTCGTCTTCGTCTTCTTCGCCACCAGGGGCGGCACGCTTGCCGGTCGCCATGTCACGGTAGGAGGTCGTCAAGCCCGTGGGTGGGACGACGTAGAAGCTCTCTGCTGGTCCGAAGCCGTGACCCAGCGTGCCTCGCTGCCGATGGTCGTCTTCGATGGCTTTGAGCGCGGCTTTGGAGAACATTTTCTTCACGTCGGGTTCGTGGCCCGCCCGGACGGTGGCGCTGTCGGGCTTGCGGCTGCTGTGGGGGTCCGCTTGGATGTCGTCTGCTGTTAGGGGGAGGCCGGCGTAAGCGAGGACCGAGGACAGCTTAGACATGGTACCGGAAGTCAAGTTGCTGTAGAATTTGGCGAAGCCTTCATCGTCCTCGGCTTTCTTGGCCTTCCGAGCATGGTGCTGGAGACTCGACTGGCTTTCGACGACAGAGGCCGGGATTTTGGGGAGGATACTGGCTCGCGCACGTCGATGTGACTCGGGCGAGAGTTGGCGTACTTTTGCCTGTACCGCGGACGAGAGCGGGGTGCGGCCTTGTTGTGGGATGCCACGTCTCGAAGCGATATCACGTGCTAACGACGGTGAGGAGTCTCGGACGGGCTTACGTATGCGCGCGGCAGCCAGCGCGGAAGTAGGCGATTGCGGTGGTGGGCTCGTCACTTTGTCGGGTATAGAACCGTCTGAGACATCGGGCTTGGTTACGACTGCGCCAAGACGATGCGGGCTTTCGCTGGCGTCGGCGACGTCGCTGGTAGTCTCTTGAGCTCGAATGATCTGCGCGAGTCTTTGATGCTGCTGTTCTAACAATCTAAGAACGCGAAGCGCCTTGTCGTCATCAGATATTGATCGGCGACGGAGTGTTGTAGTCGCCGGATTACCTCGGAATCACTGGTGGTTCTTGATGCCTTGGAGAACTTGGCGGCAGCAGACTGATGCTCGTCGGCCGCCTGGCTCCAGTGTACATTTTGCGTTTCCTCTGCCGCCTTGCGAGCGTGCGCGTGCGCCTAGTCATATCAGCTATTGAAGGCGTTGTCGTCTGATCGGACCTACAGCCGTTAACACTGCTGTCTCTGCCATTCGTGAAATAGTCTAGTTGAATACTGTCTGACCATATGGTGGTCTAGGTTCATGTTGCTGGTTGTCGTTGTTCCTGGCTGCTGTCCGCGCACAGGCCATGTGGAGGACAGCCGACCCTTGCTCGCTCCACACTCAGCATGTGACTTCCCGGGAGTGCCGAAGCTCCATGACTGCAGACTTGGGCGCATTCGATGCAAGCCATGACAGCAATCTTGTTACTGCCACCCATTATGCCCGGGAGGACACGTCCCTGACGGAGAATTCAAGCAGCCAACGTGCGATAGCTTTTAGGCTATCTGATGGTCGCGTGCGCCGCACTGCTCCCCCCGTCGGATTGCGACTCACAGATCAATTGCGCTATTGTTATAGAACTCACCGGAGGCCAAACCGCGTGTTTTGCGGTGCTGGGACTTAACACTATTCAGCAGGGATGCCAGCGACAGAGCCGAGCGGACCATCGCCACGTGCTGCACTGTCCAGGCTTCGTCGCAACATGGGACAGGCCAATGTTTCAACCAATTCGCTGGTCAGTACATCTGCCGACGACGACGACGACAGTACCAACAACACCAATCATGCACTTTCAGGAAGTGGCGGTCTGCGGGCGTCCGTGGACGCGGCGATGGACAAGGTCAAGGAGCGCACCAAGCGGTCCGGCGAGGAGCGCCGCGGAAGCCAGGACAGCACCGGCAAACGACGCTTGTCGAGTTTGATTCCACGGCGAAAGCGCTCTTCGGTGCCTGACCTTCCGCGCAATTCTAGCGCACAGTCGGGCGATTTAGGCGAGGGGGTGTTCTCCGTGGGCAACCGCTCGGTAACGTCCTTGCTCGCAGGCAGTGGACGTAGCAGTCTGCTGACCGACGACAATTCCGACGCCGAGGGGTAAGTCATTCATTCCTATCTTACTCCGTACAGTACTCCGTTGTTTGCTCTCGAGTTATGGCCCGGCGCATGGCCAATACGGCGCACACGGCACCGCAGACCTCATCATCAGGGAATAATCGCATGTAACGATACGAGACGTCGTGATGTTGGCCCCTAGGTCGAGGATCGCCTTGGCACGGGGCGAGCCGGTGTTCGGTTGTGAGCACGCACCCCCGTTCCGAAACCTCTCTCTCCACGCATGGGGCATGGGCCAGGCTTGACATCAGCTGTACCGCGCATTTCATGCTTACTGTCCGCCTTCGCGTGTACTGTTTACGGACCTCTGGAAGGCCGGCTGGGAGACTCTACATCCTAATTGACCGAATCTTGCGCCGTTGCATTCTTGTCTGGCTTCCGTGGGCTTGGCACACGACCTTTGTTGACGAGGCTGCACCTTTAGGAACCCCATCCGGCCCACTCTTTCACCGCATCCATCGCACGCCGGCTTACTCACGCTGTCTTCTCCCGAACTCAGCTCCCACTCCCATTCTGTCGCTACCGCAAACGAAATCCCACCCTCAACCCAAGCCCTGGCTGCCGCAGACTCGACAGAAAACGCGCCCCGCATTGTCGAGCCATCCAATACGGAATCACTACCGGCTCCCGTGAATGCTGCTCGCAGCCCTTCGCCTGCAGGGAGGCTGAAGAACGCTTTTGCTCTACCGCGGAAGCAAGTCTCTGGCGACAACGAGTCGACCAAATCAGCAAAAAGTGGTGCTGGAGGTGGTGGAGGGGGAGGGCTGGGA
>Ga0268244_10000470_pt1 | contig 16926 bp, 18 predicted proteins | sample AgamicMgSfe_FD_200258 | JGI IMG/M metagenome (GOLD analysis project Ga0268244, IMG submission 200258) | Agave microbial communities from Guanajuato, Mexico - Mg.Sf.e (v2) (version 2) | ecosystem: Host-associated > Plants > Phyllosphere > Phylloplane/Leaf | place: Guanajuato, Mexico | collected... | reverse complement strand
GGTCAGCGAGGATAACCACTACTACCTCCTCTGCCTGCAGGCCCGCTACACACAACGCTGCCACCCTGCCTATCTCGCGCCCAAAGCGCATATCAAGCTCTCTCAGCCCAATGCCTTTGACGGTCTGCGCATCCACACCGACGAGCTGGCTGAGGTCTTTGCTCGCATGACGCCTGGCACTCTCACTATCGCCGTGCTGATGGACAGCATGGACTGGTTCGATCCCGAGGGCAAAGAGGCCGCACAGCAGATTCGTGCCGTCAACCGTGCGTTGAAGGTCGGTGGGCGTGTGCTGTTGCGCAGTGCTGGCCTGAAGCCGTGGTACGTCCGCCAATTCGAAACGTTGGGATTTGTGGGCAAGAGAGTCGCAGCCAGGATCCCGCCGGGAACGTGCATCGATAGGTGAGTCTTAGCGCTTTTGTTGGAGGCACCATCGCGAAATGGTCACTGACTGTGTTTGCAGGGTCAACATGTATGCATCGACATGGATATGCACAAAGGTGCAGGCTTGCGAGTAGGCGATGTGATGACGACCTCGTCTCATGATGCACTCATATGAGCCAGCGATAGATGTTGATAGCGTTTTTGGGTCGAGACATGCCCCTCGTCAAGCATGATGATGACCTTCAGGCCGAGAGGTTTCCTTACATAGAGCGCAACGTCGGTTCAAGATCGATAGAAGACAGTCATATACCCGCATCTGAAGCATGCAGAAAGAGTAGAAGATCAATACCATGTCCGTACAATAACCTGTTACATTTTCGCACCTTTCACTACTACATCGTGTACAGGCTATAAATCGTGCCAAGAGTCGGTCTGAAACCTGCAGTCATCGCGCGTTTCCCACGACATGAAGTCACAGAGGCGTCCTCGGAGGCATACTTTGACTGGAGCAAAAAACGATATGTCGTGACTATATGGTGCTCCTCAGCTAGTACTCACTCCAGTCTACACTGAATGGCAAAAGATGCGGCACAGGCGTCTTTGTTGCCGGTGCCGGCTGATGTGCAAAGCGGAAATGATGCCAGACAAGAGGCGCTGAAACACCTCACACAAAATGCTGGCGGAGAAGGATCTCTATTCCAGCAATTAACCAGCAACCCTTTCTTCACTGCCGTACGTTGTTCAATGTCTGGAAAAATGTACACGCGCCTAATGAACGTAGGGGTTTGGACTAGCCGGCCTCGGTGCAGCGGTACGACTGGGCCAGAAGGGATTAAGAAGCGGTATCGAACTCTTGCGCCGACGGCTGCTGGTCGATATTGAAATCACACGCCACGACCGATCCTACGAATGGGTGCTGAAATGGATGACGAGACAGTACCAGGCGCAGCTTTCGGGCTCGAATGGTACCACAGGCCTAAGCATGACCGAGTCCATCATCCGCCGCTTCACGCCCGGTCTGCACCACCTACAGATGGACACCGGTCTACAAACCACGCCAGGGGGTGCGTCACAGACGACATTCTCTCTCGTACCCGGCCACGGCCGACACTTCCTCCGCTTCCAAAAGACCTTGATCGCCGTGAGTCGTGACCGCATGGACCGGTCCTTCGACTCACATGGCCAGCCCTTTGAAACGATCAAAATGACCACGCTCTACGCCCACCGCCACGTCTTCGAGAACATCTTCCAGGAAGCGCATGCCCTGTCCCAAAAGAGCGTCGAGGGCAAAACCGTCGTCTTTACCCGCGAAGGCATGCAATGGGTGCCCCTCGGTGAACCGCGCCGCAAACGACCGTTTGAATCAGTCGTGCTCGAAGAAGGACTCGCGAACAAGATCCTCTCCGACGTCAAGGAGTTTCGTAATGCGAGAACGTGGTATCTCGACCGCGGCATCCCGTACAGGCGCGGGTACATGCTCCACGGACCCCCGGGCACGGGCAAGACGTCCTTTGTGCAAGCGCTGGCGGGCGAGCTGGACTTTAACATTGCTATGCTGAGTTTGAGCCAGCACGGTCTGCACGACGATTTACTGAACAGACTACTACTGCATGTTCCGCCACGAACGATCGTGCTGCTCGAGGACGCGGATGCGGCGTTCACGAATCGTAAGCAGCGCGATGAGGATGGGTACGCGGGCGGCACAGTCACCTTCTCCGGCCTGCTGAATGCGCTTGATGGCGTGGCTAGTGCCGAGGAGAGGGTCGTGTTCATGACGACAAATCATATCGACCGCCTTGACGAGGCACTCATCAGGCCCGGCAGGATCGATATGATGGTAAGGCTGGGTGAGGCGACGGAGTGGCAAATGAGCCAGATGTGGGACAGGTTTTATGCTACTCTCGACGAGGATGGTAGCAGGAAGAAGCTGTTTCTCGAGCGTGTGGGGGCGTACGGTATTCACGACTCGATCAGCACTGCTGCGTTGCAGGGGCTGTTTTTGTATAACAAGGATGACCCTGACGGCGCTGTTGATATGGTCGGCGAACTCGCGGCGACGAAGAAGCAGAACTCACAGCCGGCCTCAGGGCCAGCAAGCTGAGACGAGCCAGTGACGGTACGGCCATTAGGAGTCCTCAAACGGTCGGAATGCGGTCTGATGCACGGTCACCTGCTGACACGCCACCCGTCACAACTTCACGTTCTACGTGGAGTAGCCGACTTCTACACCTACGTCCTGGTCGGGTACCGGCGCGGGGCCGATCATCAATCTGTCCGGAATGGCGAGAAGGGTACACTGAGCTTCATGGAACCACCCAATGGACCTCTGAGCAAGCGCAAAGCATCCGGAAACCACGCGCCGCGTTTGCTTGCTACTCATAGAGCTACAAGTCGTGTCTTCTGAAGTAGACATGGCGTCTCGTGTGTGCTACATGGGCCATGGTTCTGATCTCGTCTATTGTATGCCGACCGATGGGAATAGATACATGGTCGAAAGTGGTTGAGCAGGTAGGCCTTAGTTTGCGCATTGAGGTCTATTGTGGTGATTCGAAGGTGACTGGGGAAAGCTGGGAGATGATCTACTGTAGTGCCTCGATTGAAGTTCATGGAGAGACGATGTAGCATCAGTGTGAGATGGCAACATGTAATTACACCTTCCTCGTCATGGTCAACGTCCTTTCATATGTATCTACGTAGCACGTCTACGGTATCGATCGTAGACAGCTCATTGAGGCCTTTGATGTCTCAAGAACCGCGCGCAAACACAACCTCATCGACCAGAACTCTCCCGCCCACGCCACTTGCCTTCCCTTACTCTATCTCAAGCACTCTGATGTCCCTTGGCAGTCTTCTGCTCAGCGGCGTCCTCCAGCGGTCCCTTGGGGTTGCTCGACAGCACGTCGGTCTTTTGCTTGTCGCTCTCCTGCTTGCCGGACTCGAGCGAGTCAGCGGCTCCTTGCTTGTTCGGCTCGGCGGTCTTGCCAGTCTGGCTCTCGGCTTGGCGTTCTGGCTCCGGAGAGTTGCGGCCTTGTCTGGGAGCGGACATGTTTGTGGTTTTGGTGGTGAAGTGGTTTTTTGGGGGCTGGATGGCGTGGGTTAGTGGACGGGTTCTCGTCGAATAGAATGTAAGATTGCGATGAAGACGACGTACGCGTTATGAAAGTGTTGGATGAGCTTAGGAACGAATTGACTTTTGATTTGTGTGAAATATTCGTTGGTGTTGAGACTCGCAAGCTCGAAGTTGTTTTCGTACGAGTGACATGGCAGCTCTTCAGGCTGGTGGGGTCGCCGGCGTGAGGCCCGCTTTACGTCATGCTTGCTCGTGCTGAGGTGCACACATCACTGGCTGCTGGGTAAAGACGTGTGATAAAGTTCTCACTTTATCCGCTATCACCTTCGATGCTTGATAGGCCGTCATCATACGCATGCAAGTGAGCGTGATTTGAGATACAAGCAGGAGAGAGGGAAGTGTCAAAGTTGTTTGTGACCTTGTCGCTATGCTACCACTCCTCAACATGCTAAAAACAGGTTCGCCATGGTCATCTCACGCATCAGTCACGAGCTCGACACCATTGAACTTCACGTCCCTAGTATCCCGGCCGTCACTCCTGCTCATGCGCCCCTTGCTCGACCTAAGCAGACCCTTGGCCGCGACCACCGGACTGGCGTATAATCCATCATCGCGCGCATAAGATGTCTCCGCTAACAAGGTCGGCGCGATGTTGGCGTAGATGGACTCGTAATTGCCGCTGGGGACCTGGTACAGCTCGTGGAAGATGCTCAGATTCTGCACTCGCGCGGCGTCCTTGTTCCACCAGCTCCAGGCCTCGAGGTGTAAGGGTGACTGACTGTAGGAGTGGACTGCATCTGCATTCTTAAAATACATGACCGTCATCACCGTGTTCGAGGCTACCTCGGATGTACCGAGCCAAGTGGATGAGCCGAGGAAGCCGTAGTCGCTTGCGTTCGCTTGAGAGATCGATGTCAGCGGCAAATCCGAAGACAGCAGGCACTGCGAAGGACCAGATGCAGGAGAGAAGAGCTTACCTTTCAGCTGGTCAACCATGCCAGTGAACATCTTGCCCATTTCCTTTCCGGCCGGGTCAATGACGCCGAGTGGTCTATACATAAGTCAGCCGTCTGAAAAAGACGAACGGTCTTGCGAGATATATACTTACGAATTGCTTTTGGCGCCGATGAGCAAGACACACACCTCGTCACGCGCGGGTTTGTTGCCATAGTCGCCTTTGGCATCGGGAAACTGCGCCGAAAACTTCTGCTCGATGACGCCTTGCTTGTAGACGTTGGCCTTGAGACCGGTTTTCATGGCGTAGACGTCCGCTGTCCGTACGAGGGCATAGATGACCGGAGGCAGAAAGGCGATACGGCCGAGGGTGACGATTAGCAGAGACTGGACCAAGGCGCCGACGACGAGCCATGTTTGCAATGGGAGTTGATCGCGAAGGAGCTGGGGGTCGTGTTAGCCATCTGTGACAAAGTATCATGGCAGAAGAGACGAGTGGAGCATACTGGTAGTACGTTGCGCTTCTCCCAGTGGGGTGCTTTGGTGGGGTTGAGGAGGCCGATGAAGTCCATTGTGATTGAATGTGGACTAGGTAAGGTTTGGAAGATAATTGAGTGATAAGAATGCTCAAGAGTGATGATTCCGAAGGGGACTGTTTTCGGTGAAGCTGCAGGTGGGCTACTGGTGAAAGATGAACTGGACGGTGCTGGAGGTTGATACTGGTACTGGGAATCTATCTCTATCTCGACAAGGACAGTCAAGCGATATATATACTTTCAATCCAAAGATCTTTCTTATAGATCGGGACAATTCATGCCATCTATAGAACCACGTCTCCGTACGTACGAGGATCGAGCACAGCCGTCGAGCCGGTGTTGCGACAAGAGTCGGGCAAACCAACGCGCCGCAAAGCCCAAGCGTCGGCCACAGCAGGCATTGGAGAGCGGGAGTCGGGGTGAAACGCGGAGACATGGCAGCAGCTTACGCCCGTAAGGTAGGAATCGCAGCCACAATTGCAGCCACAACGTCACGGCACAGTGCACTACATGTATTGATGAGAGACTGCTGTACGATAGCGTAGCCGCCGACACGATCGTGAGAATGATTCAAGGTGAACGTCAATGCCAATGAACATGCAACAGACGATCTGGATGAGAATATTGGAGGAGAATAATAATTTTCAGACTCTGGACGGTCGCGTTACCCAGGTTTGCGTGCGGTATAGCAACGTCACGTGCAACTGTGCCTGATCTCTCGAGTCATGCCGTTGAGTGCCGGTCGCAGTGAATGACTCAACGTAGCCCAGGACTTCCATCGCTCCACCTCACCTCCATAATGTACCTTATGATTGACTTAGTACGAACGTGATTGAGCAATTGCGCCCCGGTATCTGTCGCGCGGAACTCACAAATCGACAGAAAAAGTATGGCCGACACACCACAATCAATGCCGGCCGCTGCGCCCAACACCGAATATCCACAACGATCTAAGCCATATATTCCGGCCAAGAGAGTCAACACCGAGTATCCCGTATGTTCCTCCACTCTTTCGTCTCTCGGCTTTCCATACGCGCATACTGACTTCTGCAGCTGATCGACAGTGACCCGTACGTTACCCATCGACCATCATCCGCTTCAGCTGCAAATTTGGCCCATGCCCTGCGCAATGCATCGATTGTCTAACAAGGCCTCAGACATTTCAGACGAGTGCTCGGCTACATGCGAACAAGCGACTATGTCCACGGCACAGTAGGCGCCGCGGTCGGCCCTGCGGCTTTCCTGATTGCCGAGCGGGTGTCACCCTCAGGCGTCGGACGGGGCGGTTTCGCAGGTCCCATGAGACTGATGTGTTCGCTGGGCCTGTCGTTTGGTTTCTTCCTCGCATATTCGCGGTCAATAAGTGCGTGCTCTTCTACCTGATCCCTCAGCTTCCATCTGCTGCTTCAGATGATTGCATCTTCATATCATTGGCGTAAGAGAAGAACGAACAGGAGAGGATTGGACTGGATGGTAGATGGGACTGAAGATGCACGAGTGAGGAGGAAGATGGGGGCCCGACGAGATTGATCAGCTATGCCAGAGCTTCTCGCTTGCTGCAGCCAAAAGAGGATGATGGACTAACTCATACCGTTCCCAGATCGGTTCTACGGCTTCACCGAAAACCGGCGCGAGATCGAGCTCGACATGCGCGAGATGGTCGACAAAGTCAAACGGGGAGAGCCGCTGTACGGCACCAGCCAATTGACCGAATACATGCAAGGCGTGTCCAGCCGACAAAGCCGCTACGCCGCCACCTTCATCCACGTCATGCCGTGGTTCAACTTTGTCAATCACAACCAGCATGGTGTCGACACGGCGAAATATTACCAGCAGGCTGAGAGGGAGCTCGATGCCGGCAGGGAGGGTTGAATGCTGTCTGTTGATGTTGGACGGGTTTCGTGTTGGGTTTCGTCTTGAGGAGTTTTGGAGCTCTTTTCGCACGGAAGCATGGTGATTTGAAGAATAGTCATGCTTCATGTAGCGGCTCCCCAGGAATGGTATATACGACCGTCACAAAGAAGCGGCTGCTTCATCACATTCGGATCATCTTTCCTAGCAATCATCTAACCTTCCTCTCTATCCATCGTATCCCTCTTTCCTCCACCTCCACCTCCACCCCTCCCCTTTCTCTTTCCCTGATCCTTCTCACTCATATCCTTGAGCTGCCTGATAGCAACGCGTTGCGCCTGACCGACCTTGTCCGAAAACACCATCACTTCGTCACGCGGCGCATCGTGCTCCTCCAACTTCTTGCCCAGTGCTCTCTCTATTCGCTGGAAAATCTCGACGTCATACTGCGTCACGATACTGATGGCCACGCCAGACTTGCCCGCTCGGGCCGTCCGCCCGACGCGGTGCACGTACGTCTTGCTGTCAGGTGGAAGGTCGAAGTTGAGCACCAAATCCACAGACGGAATGTCCAAGCCGCGCGCCGCTACGTCCGTCGCTACCAGGATGTCCCTACTTCTGCTCCTGAACTTGTTGAGCGCTCCTAACCGACTGGACTGTGATAGTTGTCCGTGTATAGGTATGGCTCCGAAACCCAGGGCCCGGAGAAGGAAAGCCAGACGCTGCGTCTCGTGCACCGTGCGTGTAAACAGAATCGTCGACTTCCCGGCAAACTCATTTAGGAGGTACACGAGGTAGATGTCTTTGAACTTGTGCGGGATGAAGATGTAAGATTGCTTGAGTGTCGAGACTGTTTGGTAGGAACTGGAGGAGATGGACACGCGGAGAGGGTTCGAGAGCGAGGCGCGCTGGAGCGACTCGACCTTTGAGGACATGGTGGCAGAGAAGAGGTATGTCCTTCGCTCCCGTGGTAGAACCTTCAAGATCTTGTCTAGTATCGGCCCAAAGTCTAGGTCCAGCAACCGGTCCGCTTCGTCCATGACCAAGTACTTCAGCGAGCGTAACGAGAATCCTTTCGTGTTCTCGAGGTGATCCAGTAATCGGCCAGGCGTCGCGACTATGACGTGTGGCTTCTTGCCGAGCGCGATGGCTTGCGGCACCATATCCATCCCTCCCACGATGACGGCCGACTTGACCGAGATCAAAGAACCAAGCGCCTCAAACTGCTGTGATATCTGATATGCCAACTCTCTTGTCGGCGCAAGCACCAGACCGAAGAACGATTGCGGTTTCTCGAGTAGTGCTTGCAGAATCGGGAGTGCGAAGGCTGCTGTCTTTCCTGAGCCGGTTTCGGCCAGACCGATCAGGTCGCGGCCTTGTAGCGCCAAGGGGATTGATTCGCTCTGTATAGGCGTCGGCTGCTTGTAGCCTAGAGCGGTACACGCCTCGCAGAGCGAGTCGATTATACCTAGGTCGGCAAAACTCTTGGGCAATGCTGACGAGGCCACCGCATCTGCTTGTGCTGTGTCTGCCTCGGTTTCTGCTATTTCATCTTCTGGCACTTGCTTGCTCGACTTCTTGACCACATCTTCGGAAGGGAAGGAGTCATGCTGTACTTTGCGCTTCTTCGCCGCCATCGCCTTCATGACTGTCGGTGCGAGCTCTGGGGTCACTGTGTCGTCGATCTTGTCCATGGTTCTCTTCGATGGCTTAGCTTGTGCGGCCTCCTCGGAGAATGAGGATTGCGCATGCTGAAGTTTGCGCTTCTTGAGTGCCGACATGGCCTATCACAGATCTCGATCAAAAGAAGCGGACTACGACCGGAACCTGGGATGAAGTGCCCAATGTTCAAGGTTCGTAATGACATTTTTCCAGACGAGATCTAATCTAATCCGAGCAAGAATCTAATCGATAGTAAACTACTGCCTCGGCCTGCGTAAAATGCAAGAAATCTTGGCGCAGACAATTCCAACGACCTGCAGCTTGCGACTGACGCTCTCACGGCCTTATTATTGTCAGACGACTGCCAAAACAAACATGGCTAAGAAAAGAGTGAAGAAGCGGACGCATGTCGGCGCACCAGGTGTCACGCCTGCGCCTGGCAGAGTGCAAGCGACGAAGCCTGGAGAGCGAACGCCGAAGAGTATGGTCATTCGGATAGGAGCAGGCGAGGTCGGTCCAAGCGTATCGCAATTGGTCAAGGATGTGAGGAGCATGATGGAGCCCGGCACAGCAGCAAGGCTGAAGGAGAGGAAATCGAATAAATTACGGGACTTTACGACTATGGCTGGACCGCTTGGTGTGACACACCTGCTGCTGTTCTCAAGATCCGAGTCCGGTAACGTCAATATGCGGCTGGCAATCACCCCAAGAGGACCGACGTTGCACTTCCGGATAAACAAATATTCTTTGTGCAAAGACATCTCCAAGAGCATGAGGCGTCCCAAAAGTGGCACCGCGGAGTTCCTCACCTCACCTCTGCTGGTTATGAACAACTTCATGTCTCCCAACGCGGACTCGAATCCCAACCCGGCCGTACCCAAGCATCTGGAACAGCTGACGACGACCGTCTTTCAATCACTCTTCGCGCCCATCTCACCCCAGAGCACGTCCTTGAACTCCATCAAGCGGGTGCTGCTGCTCGATCGCGTACCGACAAAGGCCAGCTCCTCTTCGGATGAAGCTCCATACGTCATTCAGCTCCGTCACTATGCGATCTCGACCCCGTTGGCCAAGTCATCGCTTCCCAAAGCTCTCCGCAGGCTCGACGCGGCTTCGCATGGCACACATGCTCACAAGAAGCATCTACCAAACCTTGGCAAGCTGGCGGACGTCTCGGATTACTTACTCGATCCGGCCGCCGCTGCAGGCTTCACCTCGGAGAGCGAACCGGAAACAGACGCCGAGGTCGAAGTCCTCGCGCCGGAGTCGCGCAAGGTCCTGACCTCAGAACAAAGGCGGCATGTCAAGGAAGCGCAAAGAGCTCGCATCGAGGCGAACGGCGACGTGGAGGGCGAAGACGAGCCAAAGGCGATACCTAAAATGCGCACCGATCGAGTAGAGAAGAAAGCGATAAAGCTGACCGAGCTGGGTCCGCGCATGACACTCCGCCTGACAAAGGTCGAAGAGGGACTTTGTGGGGGCAAAATTATGTGGCACGAATACATCCACAAGAGCAGCAACGAGATCAAGGCGATGAACGCGTCGTGGGCGAAACGGAACAAGGAGAAGGAGGAGAGGCGACGGCAGCAGAAAGAGAATATCGAACGGAAGAAGAAGGAAAGGGCAGCGCAGGGCAAACCCGCAGTCGACGAGGATGAGGAGATGGAGGGGCTTGAGGACGAGGATGCTGATTTCTGGGAAGATGATGGCTTAGATGAGGATGCTGAGGCTGACGAGCCTGAGAATGAGATGGACGTGGAAGGCGGAAGCGAGGATGACGAAGAAGCCGACGAGTGAAGGCGGGAGCAATGGTGAAGCACCCGTTGCGAATCGACATCCTCACTTGCAACGAACGTCTCATGACACGGACAAATGACTCCGAAGCAGACGACGGGACACAATATGCTCCAAGGGCAAATCTCTCGTCTCCATGTTACAGCTAACCATCTGCGCATAAATGCTTCATGGCGCCAGCAGGATCGAGTTCATCTTGCATTGGCGAGCATGTGACGCTTGTCGCGGCCATCGAAGATCCGCGTGGCCTGAACAGCTCCTGGGACCTACATGGCGACAGTTACACAATGTCCAACTGGCTGCGACGAGTCGGGTCATGCGTCAAGGTTGTGCGGGACTCGACAGCATGGACTATTGCGTTTCAGCAGACTGCTGGCACGAAGACATGTACGATCCCGTCACAATACCGCTGTCTCATCACGATACCCTTTCGATCCGTTGACTCTGCACGTCATGTCGGCTTGATGCAGCCTGCATTGTCACCGCAGGTTCGTGCGTATTTAGACGCAAGCTTTTCTGGCTTGGCTGAGGTGGCCATGTTCATGATTGATCGACAGCACGCGCATAGGTAGGTACTCAGTCGCGAACGGTCTTACTCTGTTGCCTTCGCGTTCGTACATACCGCTCAGTAGTCATAGAAACCTTTACCACTCTTCCTCCCAAGCCAACCGGCATCGACCATCTTTCCTAGCAAAACTGCCGGCCGGTACTTGCTATCTCCCATCTCTGTATGTAAGACTCGCATTATCGCCAGACATGTGTCCAAGCCGATGAAGTCGGCCAATTGTAAGGGACCCATTGGCACATTCGTTCCGTTCTTCATGATCGCGTCAATGTCCTCTTTGCTACCCACTCCGGTCTCGAGGCAGACAACCGCTTCATTAATGTACGGCATTAGTATTCGATTCGCGAGAAAACCAGGGGAGTCGGCAGATACGGAAGGTATCTTGCCCATTCGTTTGCAGAATGCGACGGCAGCTTCCAATGTCGCAGATGAAGTCTGCAGACCAGTGATGATCTCGACGCCTTTTTGCACCGGAACCGGGTTCATAAAATGCGTGCTGATGACTCTTGATGCGGCAGATAGGTCTGTCGGATTTGATGTGGTCGCCGCCGCGATCTTCGTTATTGAAATGCTGCTTGTGTTCGTGGCCAGGATCGCATGCGCTGGGCAAACATTCGCTAGCCGAGAGAAGATCTGCAGTTTGAGATCTAGGATCTCCTAGACTTATGTCAGGATGGGCAACAGACGGCTCGTGCAAGCGCCAGGACGAACCGGAACAGCTTCGATGATCATGTCGACGTCGGCAAGGTCATCCATCTTTGTGGTCGGGCTGAGGAGGCCTCGTGCGGTCGCAGCGTCGTCCTTGGATATCCTTTGCTTTGAGACATCCTTTTCCAGCAGCTTGTCTGGACTTCCGTCAAGAAACAATCTTTGCTGGAACGGACAGCGAGGCAATCCTTACCCGCGAACTTTAGACCCTTATCAATCGATGCCTGTGAGCTGTCGACAAGCGTTACGGGCACACCTGCTCTTTGTGCGGCGACGAGTGCAATACCGAGTCCCTGGAACAGATCAGGGGCCTGTTGAGATGGCCATCGATTCGCAGCATACCATTTGTCCAGCTCCGACGACACCGAGTTTTTTGACTTCCGTTGCGGCGAGCCGTCTGACGCTTGCGCTGAACATCCGTCTTCCAATTGATGGATTTGGATGTCGTGCCCGCAAGCACCGGTTCATGAGAAATTCCATACTGGGTACTTGTCGCTTTCGCAGAAATTGCTTAAGATTATCTTCTGCAGCAAACAGGCCAGCTCTTGGTCGCCTGTTCGGACGTCCCATTATGCTGTACCGAGGCTCAAGAGATGAAGTCATTGCATCTTTACCCCAGAAATGGACGGCTGGCTGAATCGCCTTTTGCGCACCCATCACGACCGCAACGCGAGCACAGGCCACCCCTTAACGCGTGACGCGGGACACTGTCAACCTTTGCGGATGCGACTTCGCGGGCTCGTTGCTCGTCTTTCATCCACGACAAGTCTTGCAATGGAGGTGTTCGAAAAGAGCGAGACTGTGGATCCGGAAGTTAGAGCATACGTCTATAGTCTAGTGTCAGCGGTGGGTTTCATCATCACAGCCTATTATGCTACCTTACTAATTAAACGACCAGATCGGAGGAAACAGCAGTCTCGAAGATGGTCGCTATGTGCTTGGTGATGATGCATTGGCATGTCTGAAAGATCTGAGGCGTTGGCTGAAACTTTATGACACAAAACTCGAGAGATACGATGTCAAGAGATGTCTGGCCGAAGCCAACCTGGTGAAGGGAGATCTACTGGGAATACTGGCACAATGGAAAGAGGGCGAGCAGACGAGCGCATTGAGGCGCAAAATTGCCATTGGCTGTCTTGAGCTGCTGACAGAGCTGACATGGCCATTCGAGCTTGACAATGAGCGCACCACGGTCAACCACCACAGACACTTGCCATACCTGCAATTGGCTCAAATCGACTACAAGCGGGCGGTATTGCAATACGAGAATGTCGACATCCTTCGCAAAGCCATTGCTGCTGGTGTCGAATCCATCACGACTCCACGAAGAGACCGTACCCCCAGAGACGAAGGCATTGTGAATCTATTGCTCTACTTTCTACGAAACATCGCCATGATATCCCAGCCCCAACACCTTCCGAGCAACGGAGACGAGAACGAGATTTCGCGCTCGGCAACCATCGATGCCTTCCATGCGCAAGACGTATTGCAGCTTATATTGGCGATCTGCTCGAGCATGGGTGACGAGTTCCAAGATCAAGATGTCATCGTTCTGGAGCTACTGTTTCATCTGTTGAAAGGCGTTGACCCCAGAAAGATCTTCCGGGAGGACAAGCAAGTCGTGAGCGACAACATGAAGAACTTCAAGGACCTGCTTCAGAAAGAGAAGGCCATGTTCGCAGGTCAAGCCAAGAATGCACCTACCAGACACAACCGCTTCGGGACCATGATCTGGGTGAAGCGTCCAGACGAAAAGGTGTCCACTCTCACGGGCCAGGACGTCATCAGCAGTGATCAGAAGACGCTCGAGAAGATGGACTCTACCAAGCAATGGAACCCACCACGCGGACGGGGCAAGAAAGTGGAAGAACGACCTGGTGAAGTGGCCGACTTTGTCCCAGTCCCTCTCGAGGCACGAGCGCGAAAGCATTTGCGCTCGTTCGTGGCGGACTTTCTTGATTCGTCCTTCAATCCTCTATTCACCCACCTCAGGCGCGCGATCGAACGTGAGGCGGATCGAGTCAAAGAGACACATTCGCGACAGTTTTTCTACCTCATCTCGTGGTTTCTGAAAGCAGAGGAAGCTCGGAGGGAGGCTGGAGAGGAGCAGTTGAGTCCTCTGCGGACAGCCACGAGCCCTGTGCAAGCTGCCGATACGTCATTCGCTTACATCGCTGGTGTTTTGACACAAGAGAACTTTGTGCTCCTCAACCGAACCATGCAGCGCTGTCTGGACGACAAGTCGTGGCAGGACCTCCACACGTGCATGCTCTCCTTCACGCAGATCATGCTGACCGTCTCGGCAATGGCCGAGTCGCCGTCAGATGACGATCAAGAGATTGCAGAGAACATACAAAGCCGCATCTTTTACGAAGAGCAAACTCACGATCGCGTCATAGCCGTCATACGCAGCTACAAGGAGAATGTCCAAGGATTCGGCTATTTGGACGCATGCACCGAGATGGCGCACGTGTTCCTTCGCATGCTCGAGAGATACAGCAAGGTCAATGTCGACATGTACATCCGTTCGAAGCGGCGCGCAAGGAAGAAGGCGCAGGCGAAGCCAAAGGGCGAGGCGACCGTCGAGGGACTTGAGGACGACCGGGCACCAAAGGACGACAATGGTGAGAATGACCAGGTGGAAGCTCACCGCGAGGTTCAAGAGCGCAAATTCGATTTCGGCCGCTTTGCTGCACGCTTTATCAACGAGAGCTGCATTGACACTTTCGTTGCCCTTGCCGGCAGATACAACACGATTAATGCCGACCAGCTCAAGCGTTGCCACCGCTTCTTCTATCGAGTCGCGTTTAAGATGGACCGAGCGATCTTGCTGTTCCGCGTGGACATTCTCAATCTATTCAACAGAATGATCAAGGGTCCAAACGGACTCGACATTTGGCTAGAGAAGAAGAGCGAGGACTTCAAAGAGTGGGAAGAGTTGGTGAAGCAAGTGTTTCGCAGGTGCATCCGGAAGATCGATGAAACGCCTGCGATGATGGTCGAGATGCTGTTCACGAAGATCCCGAACAGTCTGTTCTACCTCGAACATGGATATGACAAGGAGGTAATCAAGAGTGTGCCACGAGCTCCGGCCGAGCTTGAGGTCAAGCCAGGTATGAGTGCAGAAGAACAGCTCGGTGTAGCAGTGAGTGTCCTGGTGAACCAGAGCAAATTGGACACCGTCGCATGGCTCAAACAAACCCTAGAGAGTGCAGCAGAAGAACGGCGAAGTTGGGAAGATCAACAGACTGCACTGGAAAGCATCAGTGGTTCTGGAGGCGGAGGGGGCCAGCAGACCGACGAGGTTATGGGAGGCTCAACCGATAAGTCTGCTTCCCAGAACGCACCAGAAGAGGACGGACCGAAAGCACCATCAATCATCGTCGTTCCGGACAGCGCAGAGCGCAAGCTCGCCACGTTCAAGGACAAGCATCTCAGGCTAGTGCTCAAGCTACTGTCCTTCCAGCGACTGGGTGCAAACGATGATCCCGATGCTAGCTGGATCGTCCCATCCGATACCAAAGCCGACCAACTCATGCAAAACCTCGATCTGATCAGAAAAGTCGAATACGACCCGCCTGTGTACGAAGATGGCAAGTCGGCAGAGTCGTTCATCCGCAACGTCTTGGCCAGTAGACGCAGCGCTGTTGAGAAGGAAACAAGCGACGAAGATGGCGACTCGGACATTGATGAGGACTTATTCGTGCCGGGTGGTCCTACGATGCGCGAAGACGATGGCGAAGAGGGCCGATCAAAGAAGAGACGGAAGCTGCGAAGGAAAGGGAAAGATATCACAGAGGAGGAGAGGGCGCGCAGAGCGAATGAGCGTAGTAGGCGGGAAAGGGAGAAGGATGCCAAAGTCAAGAGCTCGCTGTTCGTGACCGAAAGTGACGACGAGGACAACGAGGAGCAAGACGCGCATTTCTTTCGCTTGGAAGCCGAAAGGAGAGGACTTTCGCGTGGAGCCATCAAGCAGGCGTTGATGCAAGGTCGGACTGGACACGGGGAGGAAATCACAGCCGGTCGCACGAAGAAGACAAAACGGAAAACTCCTCACTCGTCTGCGACGAAACAGAAAAGGAGGAAGACTATTGCGACAGACGACGAGGATGAGAGTATGAGTGACGAAGACAATACGCTCCAGATCGTCAGCAGCCGCGAATCTTCTGAGGAGGCTGAAGTCGGACTGGAAATGAGCTCGGAGCTGGGTCGGGATGCAGACGTGGAAACACCGTTATCGTCACAGAACAGGTCTGGTCCAGAGTTTGGTACAGGGCCGAACAAAGCAGCAACGATTCTGGCAGAGACGTCAGGCAACCGCGGGTCGAGAATGGATGAAAGCGATGAGGAAGACGTGCCCGTCGTCAAATCTTCACGGCGGTCGGGGAGGATGCCGTTCATCATTGTCGACGATGATTCTGATTAGCTGATGTTCAGGGTATAGCGAGGCGCTCTGGCGTACGAGGGTGGGCTGTGCTTTGTACTTTCCATTTTTGAATGGAGTCGTCGACGAATGCTGGACTACAAGAAGATTCCCACGGTTCATTTCTTCTTCCCTCTGACTTCTCGTTCTCCTCTGGCATGACACCACTGTCAGTTTTCGCGCTTAGCTGATTTGCACTTCCACCGTCTCAGCCAACAAAAGGCATGCGGGACTACATGATCTGAGGTAAGGCAATGCTACCTTAAGCAGATAACTGTAATGTGCTCGACGCCTTGTGATGACTACCGAAGCAGAAGCAGGGTAAGTGTGTCCCTCCAGTACATAGCTGGACATGGTCGGACGCTCCTGCTACTTTTGATATATACTCATGAGAGCAAGAAGGCCTCAGGCCGGTCTTTCTCACTTCATTTCACTCCACTTCACTTCACTTAATATTGACACTGCACATCATGCTTCAAATTCCTCCTTCCATTCGCCTTCTTAGACGCTTTACTCAGCGACACCGCAGGCGTGGGACATATGCCATCGCGTCGTCAAGCCGCAAAGTTCCGATACTTCACAACTAGCAGAATCTCTTTGAGTCGCGAGCATGACTCTGATACCATCGAGAAGTCGCGAGCCTTCCACCGGTTCACAACAGGCCGGCAATGGCCCATCTGACAGGCCATCGATGCGCAGGCTCAGCTCACTGGCAAGCCTACACCAACTCAACCCTTTCGGCCGTCGTCGGTCGACCAATTTTACGAACAGCCCCTCGAGCGCGGCGTCAGTCGCTTCGACCCCATTGAGCAACGATGAGCTGTCACCTCTTGTTCCTGGATCACGAGACAGGGGTCTCGACGAGCCTCTTCCAGTACCGTCCAAGTCACCCGACCGGACTGTCTTCGATCGTCGTACTTCGTGGCTACCAGTACCGCAGAAGCCTTCTACCACGTTACCCAGGAGTCGTACCCTGAGT
>Ga0268244_10000469_pt1 | contig 16948 bp, 11 predicted proteins | sample AgamicMgSfe_FD_200258 | JGI IMG/M metagenome (GOLD analysis project Ga0268244, IMG submission 200258) | Agave microbial communities from Guanajuato, Mexico - Mg.Sf.e (v2) (version 2) | ecosystem: Host-associated > Plants > Phyllosphere > Phylloplane/Leaf | place: Guanajuato, Mexico | collected... | reverse complement strand
GTGCTGGATCCGGGGTCGAAGAGCTGGACGCTGTGATGGAACTGGCTTCAGTGGCCGTAGTCGCGGCAGACATAGCAGAAGCCTGAGAGTCGTTTGCTCCCGACGATGCTACCGAGCTTTGACTATCGACAGCCGCTTTGGCATCGTCAGAAGTAGTGGTCGGCACATCGTTCTGGAGTATCGCGACAGGCTTCTGCAGAGCCTGCTGTACAAACTCCTGCTCGAGCGAAGCAGGCAGACCGCCAGCAACAATCATTTCAGCCTTGGCCACCAGCTCCCTGGCAAGCCTCTCATCTGACAAGCGGTACATCTTCTCGTCTCCCACTTCAACGTGGTCACAGACTGCCTCCGCTCTGAGCTCCAATTGCTTGCAAAAATTGGCGGACTTGAATAAGTGTCTGTATTGTTTCGACGATACGGTAAGGGTGTCCAGGTAGTCGTCCAGTGTGAGAAAAAGCTTATGGCCTCTTTTCTCCTGCTCTTCGCTTGCCAGTGCCGGTAGGAGTAGGAAGAGTGGATCTACAGGCGTCGTAATGAAGAGATCGGGTCGTTCGATAGCATAGCCTCTGGATACGTCCGATCGCGTCTCACTTCCAAGCCCCCCGTCCTGCGCACCCTCAGACTCTGCGTCCTTGTCACCAGACCTGTCTCCGTCCCGATCGGGAGCCAGCAGCCAGCTTCCCGGCTGTTTCTTAGGTGCGCATATTCTCGTAAACTCGTAGAGTCCGGCGTCAGGACAGAAGAAGTAGCGAGTCGGTTCCGCGGAGGCGAAACTTGGTAGCGTCACGATACGTGCATCCTCAGATCTCTTCTCCGGCAGTATGAACAGAAGCGGCGGATTCGTACTTGTGGGCGGTAGGCTCTTGCCTGTGACGGCTGCGACCTCCTGCGATGGCTGCGGTGTGGATTTGGGTTGGGACTTGCGCGTTCGTGGAGGCATGGTGATATTTGTCGGCAATATGCGTCAGCTCTGCTACTTGCGTGATGATATGAAGGAGCAATTGCTGGTATTGGATAATGAGATACGGAAAAGACAAATGATGCTTGATACGAGCGACGCGTCTGGGGAGCGCGTGATGTCGCGGCTAATTGATCGCGGTTGCTCAGAACTGCTGGTCCGAGCTCGGAGAGTCTATCTTATACCCTGGACAAAACATTGTGTCGTAGCATCCTGTATTTGAGTGGTTGTAGGTGTCATGTGTCACGAACCGAGCATAAAACCAATGCCCACCGATCAATCAATCGTAACATTGACAGACACGATATCATCACAGATTCTGTTTTCTGTATTGTTAGATCGGTCAGGAGCTGGATTATGCTTAAAATTAGAGTTCGGGTAAGCACTTCACCTAGCGCGTCGTTCTCGCGTACAGTACTGCACTTTATACGCCTTCACTATATCGCGTGAGACCCTTTCCCATGTGACACCCGGGGACGCTGCGCGGCTCATCTGACAGGCCTACCGATCCATTCGATTGCAATATAGTACTTGTGGGCCTTCGGACGATAATCGGCGAAGATGATCGTTCGGGAGTCGCCAGGAGCAAAAGGTCAGCCATGTGCAGTGCTTCAGAGCATGCGGTCCTGACTGAGCTACACCACCGACTAACATCTACACGTAGCCTCTCCGAGCAGGTCCAACGCCAATGCCAATTGGCCGCCGAGATCACCTTACGAAGCCCTACTGAGCTCCCCAAGCGGCAGACAGAGGTGGAAGGACCGACAAGATCGGATCAGCCAGCGATCTCCGTCTCCGTCACCAATGCGGAGGCCTATGCAAAGCTCAAGAGCGCTACAGGCTCTATCTGGACCCTCAAATCTCGACAGTGCCGAGGATGAAGATGAGGATGAGGAGACACTGAGTCTCAAGCTACAGGCTATAGAAGCAAGGCTGAAGTTGAAGAAATTACAGCAAGCCAGGAAAGATAAACGAGCGGCGGACGCAATCGACAGGGATGGCCAGCAGATGTCGCCCAGGCTTAAGCGACTCAAGGTTGATCCAGGAGTCGAGATCCCCGTCTCGCCGACCAAAGACCGCATCGCGCCACAGCAGAACCTTTCTCCAGCGAAATTACTCGGCCTCGACCGGGGTTTGAGGGCGCAGGATGTCTCTCTGAAGAGGGCGAGGACCGGGCCAGCGTCTGCAATAGCCGTCTCAGCCAGTAGCCACTATGCTGCGCGACCAGAAGAGCCCATGAAGAAGGGCAAGAGCTTTGGTGAACGTCTCGCCGACAGTAGGTTGAATGAGCAAGAGCGTCAGGCGAAACAGGAGCGCATAGAGAGGGTCAGGGGGAAGAGCTCAGGGTTTGGTAACATATCGACAGCTAGCGGCACCGCAGAGACTATGTCTGCGAATGCCAAAGGTCGTGCCTCAACGCCGAATAATGAGGGCACGACCAAGTCGGCACCGTTCCGCAAACCAGTCTCAGACTCGAACCAAAGCACTGTCAAGGCCGCAAAACGGCCGGAAAATTCGACGAATGAGGCGGTGCCAAAGCCAAAGCGCGAAGTTCACCGAAAACAGAACAAGCCAGATACCGACGGCACAGAGACCGAAGAGTCTTTCGATTCATACTCTTCCACACATCTCTCTCGTCGCAGCCTCGCACACACCGACCTCACACGCGTTCTATCAGACAAGGAGGTCTACACGATCCCCCGCCTGCTCAAAGAAGTCAAGTCACCAGAATACGATCCACCCGACTGCGAAGCCGACTATGTAGTCTTTGCCATCATCGCATCAAAGTCATCTCCGTATGATCTCAAAGGACAACCCAAGACCGACGACGAAGACGCCGCTACCGGGCCGAAGAACAAATTCATGGTTCTGAAACTGACCGACCTCAACTGGGAGCTCGACCTCTTCCTCTTCGACGGCGCCTTCAGCCGCTACTGGAAACTGACACCAGGCACTCTCATCGCCATCCTCAACCCAGCCATCATGCCTCCCAAGACCTCCTACAGAGACACGGGCCGCTTCAGCTTAAAACTCACCACGACGGACGACGAGATTCTCGAGATCGGCAGCGCGCGCGACCTGGGCTTCTGCACCAGCATGAAAAAGGACGGCCAGCTGTGCGACGCCTGGATCAACAAGCGCAAGACCCAGCACTGCGACTTCCACGTCAACCTCCTGCTCGACCGCACCCGCGCCTCGCGCATGGAGGTCAACGGCATGTTCCGCTATTCGGGGACTACCCGCTCCGGCTCTCCGGACTCGTCGTCCTCGCGCCGCCATCCGCGCGCCAGGCTGTATTATCCTGGTTCTTCAGCCGGCGCACCAGCACACACAGCCGGCCGCAAGCGCGACCACGATACCGGCGAAAGATACTATCTTGGTCCATCGTCCGGCACCGGCAGAACAACTGCGCAAATGCTCGACTCCGAAGACCTGGCGCGCCCGGAAGCGATGCGTAAGCGCCTCGCCGCCGCGGAGAAGGAGCGCGAGCTGGCGCGGAAGCTCGGAAAGCTGGGTAATGGCATCGGAGCCGAGTATCTGCGCGCCGGAGTTGCGAAGACGGACGAACCAAGTAAGGACGACGATGGAGCTGCAGCTGGGGAAGGAGAGTATGATGCTGAGGCAGCGGCGAAGAGGAACGGTGTTGCGGATCTGATGGGTGAGGTCAGGAGGAAGGATGGGGCAGAGGTCAGGCTTAGTCCTGTGCGAGGCCGCAAGCGCGCGTTCCCGTTCGCTGCGTCTGCGTCTTCGTCCTCCGCAAGGGGATCGGCGGCGGCGGCGGGGCGAGGCAGTGAGGCGGTGGGCTGGGGCGGAGCTTTCAAGCGCGGCATAGGCGGTAGCGAGCGCAGGGAGATGTCACCGGAGAAAGGGCAGACGAGATTGAACATACCAAGAACGACGACGACGACAGGTACGGGTGGAGCAGAGGCAGAGCGAGCGGTCCCGAGATCTGCGTCGCCGAAGAAGAGGGCGCGGTTCGTCCTCGACAAGGGCGTCAGGGTGCCTGGACGTGAATCGGTCGGTGATGTGGTGCTTGGAAACGATGATGATGACGATGGGCTGGATATTGTTGGATAGTCTTCGTCTTCGTGGATCAACATACGATCTTTCACTCCGCATGCCCGAATCTCTGGAGTTAATTTCATTTCTGATCGAATCATCACTGTGGTGCAGTCAAGATGTAATGATTGAATCGAGCCGAAATACACAACTTCTAGCATGCTGACCATACGGCGTTCCACCACCCCCATTTCCCTCCCCCTTATCCAGCGGTGCCTGAGTAATGACCAGTGACAGCATCACAGCTCTATCAGCACGTGGTTCGTATTGCACAGTGCCCGTCGATGACCATGCTCAAACATGCCATCTAAAGCATTCCGCATTGCACTTGGTACACTTGAGCGCGAGGTGTCTCGCATGCTCATCTTCGGGCGCGCCGCGGAACTGCGAGTTGAATGGCGCAAAGCAGACATTGCAGGCTGGAAAGTCCTGGCCCGCACTCTTCAATGCCTCTCTGTAAGCTCTAATGGCGTTGTTATTGCCTGTTAAGAATTCGCGTTAGCTTTGTCTCTTGATACGGAGGCAGTGATGCTTGCAATATACCTGGTGCATGAGGAGGAGGACGCGGGGCCGCTGGCGCGAGACGCAGACGGCTCAATTCTGCCTGGAAGTGATCTCTATCCTTAGTAAGCCTCTTGATCTTGCTCAGGGCTTGTCCGAGCTGCTCGTCCTTCTTGCGTAGGACTTCGGTCAGGGCTTGTCGACCTTCCTTCATATCAGATTGAGAAGGCAGAGCTGGACTCTTCTGCTTCGTAGGCTCAGTTGAATTGCCCGCGACGATCACTGGTGCAACCGACTCTGAGGGGCTGAACGCTGCTGTTGCGCCAGCTGTGGCTTGTTGACCGATTTGTAACAACTTCATCTTCTCGAAGAAGGTCATTGGGGCCGCCCCCGGCTGGGCGCTTCTCGGACCCGTCGGAGGGTGGTCGTTCTCCTTCGATGATTCAGATGCTGCAGAGACAGTAGGTGGCGTGGCCTTGACGGTCTGACTCTCCGCAATTGGTGTGGATGCCTGCGGACATACACATGTCAGAGACGACAATCAGGCAAGGTTTTCTTCTGCACTTACCTGTGCGGCGGATTCTGTCGTGACCCGCTTCTGCTTCTCCAACTCCGCGACCTTGGTCTCAGCACGCTTGAGCTTAGTAGTGAGGTCGACGATCTCAGCCAATGTGCTTTCCGCAGCGCTGTCGCCCGTGCGAATGGCGACATCCTTCTTCTCTTTCTCCAATTCAGCGACCTTGCTCTCGGCGCGGGTGAGCTTGTTGGTGAGGCTGACAATCTCGGCCATTTTGCTGTCCGCAGTACTGTCGGACTTGTGACCGGCGATATCCTTCCTCTCCTTCTCCATGTCAGATATCTTGGTCTCAGCACGTGTGAGCTTGTTGGTGAGATTGACAATCTCAGCCGACTTTCTGTCCACAGCGCTGTCGCACTTCCGACTGGCGATGTCTTTCTCCTGCAACTCCTTCTGCAACCTCCAGACAAGCTGTCGCAGATGGCTTGCATCTTTCTCGGACATCATCGTCAAAGATTGCTCGCCTTGTTCGTTAGCATCGTCTTTCAAGGTCCCCATCTTGGCTACCGAGGCCGTGAATGCCGCGACCTGATCACATAGAGACGCTATCTCTTCGTCCTCTCCCTTGAAATGAGGCGTCGTCTCAGTCGTGGTGGGTGGCCCGTCTGACTTGACAGCATTCGATCGTGCAGTGACCGTCTTGAGGAGCTTTCTCAGTTCGGCCAGCTCTTGCACTTTCTGGTCCAGCTCCGGTCTCAGGGAGCGAGCCGAGACGTCTTTGAGCTGAGCCTGAAGATCTCTGAATGCTTCTTCCCTGTCTTCGAGCTCGCCTTCAAGACTATCGACCTTGTTCCTGAGCTTCCTCATCTCATCAAAGTGAACCTTCTTCACCTCCGCCGCGGGTGCGGATGGTGGGGTGGGAACAGACTGTTGCGCTTGCATATCTTGAATCACTTTACGCAACTTGACAATTGTCCCCTCTTTGTCGACAAGCTGAGCATCGGTTCTCGGCTCCTCGGGTGGGGGCGTTTTGAAGACAGACGCTGCATTCTTCGCATCCTTGACCGTGTCAACGCCGATCATCGGAGTCGTGCCTGATTGCGGAGTATGAGCTGGTCTCGGCGCTTGCTCCTCGAGTTTTGGCGTGCTGGGTGCAGTCCTCGCATTTTCAGCTCTGTCCTGGCTATCTTTCCGCTTGGAGTTGAGTAGCTTCCCAAGCGTAATGATAGAAGCAGGCTGTGGACGTATGAGAGGCGTAGTCGCATCTGATTTGGAGCGAGACAAAGAGCCAACCTGCAATATCACGGCGGTCGACTGTTCGTTTGCTGCCGGATCGACCCGTTCGCCTTGCTCTGCTTGTCTGGCCCATGTGACGAGCTGTTTCAGCACAACATAGGCAAGAGCTGGTTCCGTTTCCAGTAAGCGGTCGAAATAAAGGTCGTCCGCCAGTACCATGATATTCTCGGCACACTCCCAGGCGACTGTTCTCTGTAAAGGTGCGACGGCAGCGTACTGTCTCTCCATTGCGCTCGTAAGACGAACGAACTCGGTGAAGCCCGTTTGCTGTGACAAGCCCTTCACGGCTGTTGTCAACTTTTTCAGAGCGAACATGGCGAGATCGTCGATCTCGAACACTAAAGAAGCTGCATAGACCCGTGCATGGTTCCATGCTCGGGCTACTGGTACAGCCTCAAATGGCGCGGGTGGTTTGATGTCCAGCCTCTGAAGACTATTGCAAGTCTCGTTGATCGGCATCTCACGCTCATAGTGCGTGCGCAGATCAATGAGGGAATCTGACGTTTCTTCCAATCGCCTCTCTTCCTCGGATGCGACATGTAGGTCTTCAGTGGTGTCTGCGCCATCTGTTGTCATGCCAGAGGTTGCGTCGGAATGGGAAGAATGCGCAGGACAGGGTGGAGGTAGAGTGGTGCTGGAATCGTGTTCATCGTACTTCTTTTGGTATAGGTACTGAAGAACACGTTGGAGCGTGAAGGCATCGCAGCCGTGTATCGACACCACCGCACGACCATGACGCTGAAATAAATTAGTACTGGTAATTCACAACGTGGTGTTGATGCTCACGTACGGTGGTAGTGGATGCAGTACACTCAAAGTCGATCACTGAGGACTGCGAGCAGACGATGAGACGATGGGCCATCCATTCGCGATTGTCGCAGACCAACACCATGTCCGCATACTTGGCGTCACCGAGCATCGGTCCACTGAATGCATGAGGCATGCTGGGGTGGTATAGCGTGCCTATCTGTCAGAACTGGGAGTACCGATTCGTTGCCTGGCACGGTGCTCAGCGAGTGGGCACTGAGGGCTGCGTGCAAACGACGGTGCGGCTCCTGTGTGCTCTCCAATAAAAGCGATGTAATGTGTAGGGTGTTGAAGCAAGCGAACGCCGTTCGAAAAAATGAATGAGAGATTGACCGATCTTGAAAGCGGGTCACGAGATCGTGGGAGAGCTTCGCTGTGGTTGAGCTTGACGAAGCACCAGAAACCATGGAAGGTAAGGTGTGGAAGGGAAGTGAGGTGAAGAATCGATGACAAAGAAGGCAATCGCAACTGTGAAAGATCTTACCTCAACGCGTCAGATCGCGACATCACCTGATGTGCGATGCAATAATGTACATTACTTAGACCTACAGTACATATTGGTTCCCGGAGACCGCGAATCGACCACTACTGCTATCAGTGGCTTTTCGAGACTTGACAACACGAACCGGATGGATTTCCAGGAGCAATCGGCAGCCGGCGGTCCTATATACTTGCTCTCCTGGGCGCCATGGTGCGTCGAAGGTTCTTTTTCTCCTCCGTCTCTTCCATAACGGGCAAGATGCCTTCCTCACGAAGCTGTGCCAGAAATTGCTTACCGTACTTGTAGCCAACCTGATAGATCTCATCGAATTTACCAAAGTCCAGCGTGCCATACTCTTCGACTGGTGGTCTGAGGTATCTGCAGCCCGGGGTGTTCTTGGCTCGTTCCAGCGCGCCGATGCTCGAGACGTACGCCAGTCTGGCCTGAATCTCTGACAGAGATGGTGGGTTGGTCCACGACGAGAGAGGGTTCCATCGATTCACGGATGCCCAGAAACCAGAGAGTGAGTCGCCGTAGAATTGCGGAGTATCATCGTCTACTGCGCCTACGTCGACCGCGAAGATGATGTCGGCTCCAAGAGACTTCATATGGGCTACAGTCAAGTTGTCCACGTATCCTCCATCAAGCAGCATGTTGCCTTCGTCACAGAGTGGGGGCAGCAAGCCAGCCAGAGACATAGACGCGCGTACATACCGCCAGACGTAGCCACTCGTGTGTACCTCTGACCGGCTCTTGGTGATGTTTGTCGTGTTGCAATAGAATTCGAGCCAGAAGTCTTCGATCTGGGAGTCGCCAAAAGTCTTGAAGATGCCCCTGTTGAACTCGTGCCCAGTGGTGTAGGAGACGCTAACACCGTGTCAGTGAAGCTACCAGGCGGCAACACAAAGAGACTTACGAAGGATATGTGAGGTCAAGAGCAAACCTCCACATACTCCCCATCCTGCCAGAGAACTTCTTGGCGCGACCATACATTGGCACGACATCGGCATCCCATGCATACAGTGCTCCGATGAACGAGCCGATTGAGGTTCCGCCGACAATATCGATAGGGATACCGGCTTCCTCCAGCGCCCGGATGACGCCAACATGGGAGATCCCGCGAGCACCACCTCCTCCCAGAACCAAGCCCACAGACTTGCCGCACAGCCTTCTGGCCAGGCGGTGGAAGTCACCCTTGAATGGCGTCTCTGCAGAATACAGTGGTGTCTGACGCACCCTTCTCGATGTATACTTCTGGATCTCCGCCTGCAACACTTGCACGCGTTGTTTGAGAGCCGTTCCGAAGCGTCGAAGTTGTGGCTGCACAGGCTCTGCGGTACTGCGAAACGACATCTGCACGTGATGGTGACTTCCATTGATCCATGATCGGTTCCTTAGCCACCGCCGCGTGAGTCCGGCAGGACAGTAGCGCTCGGAGTGAAGCAGCACTAATTCCTTCCTCGCCGTCGTCTTCACTGTGAGCATAAACCGTTCATACTCGCCAATGTTTGGTGACCCCTCGGCTAGCCCGACCAGGAGGATGCAGTCCGCTTGGCTGATACACGTTTGCGTCCATGGAGACTTGACGTTCGTGTCAGCAACGTAGAGCACCAAGCCATACTTTTCTTCCAGATCCGCAAGGTATTGAGATAACTTCAGCTTGCCCATCCTGCTGAAAGCATGTCGTCCAAGATGATTAAGGATACCAGTCTGGTTCAATGAAACAACGCCACGTGTCGTTCCAATCTGGTTCAGCGCCGTCAGAAGACGATGCGCAAACTCCACTACCGGTGTCCCACTGGTCACGGGTAGAACAGTGACAGTACGAAGATTGCTGTTAGATGAAGTCTTCTCTTGTAAGGCGGTACGACTCCCAGCCTTGCTGACGTCGGAGAGCGGATCCTCAACAAGATTGCGCATTCGTGCCGCGATGATCTTGGATATTTTGATGGTGATGCCGGGGTGTTCCAGCGCGAGACTGTTGAACAGAGTCTTCGGGAACTTAGCAAGTTCGCTGTCTCTGATGGCGTGCAGAGTCCCCGGCCTTGCGGATTCGGTCAGGACTTCTAGCTCGCCTACACTGTCACCCTGCCCATACTCGCCGATGACCTTGACTTTGCCCGCATCGGTTTCTTGAATGGCCCTTAGCCTGCCGTTGAGAACGATATAGATCGCGTCACTGTCCTCTTTCTGGTGGTAGATGACTTGGCCAGCATTGACTTGAACCCATTCCAGTGCAAAGTCAATGTGTAGTATCAGACGGGGCAAGAGGCTCGTCACGCGTTTTGCCATTGTCAGCAAGACAATGGGGTATCTGTCGACGACCCTCTCCACCACAGCGATTGGCAGAAAGCCGACATACACATCTGTCTTGGCTGTCACATCGATCATCGAGCGGTGCGAACCAACCGTCCCAAGATAGCCCGCTAACCCTCCAGGCTTTATCATGAAAAGATTCTTTCTGGCCTGGCGTTTGCTATCTTTGCCGTCCTTACTGGTGACGGACGGTCGTTTCTTTTGCGTGCGCTGGCGGTCGACTGGCACGCCGAACATATCAGCCTCGTCCATTCCACCTTCCTGAGGTATAGTACCCAGCACGTTCGTATGGAGATCGGCTTCGTCCACAGTGACGCTCACGTCGAGAAAGCCATCTATTACATAGTACAAACCGGGATTGCGCTCGCCCCTTTCGACCAGAAGGGAGCCCTTAGGGAAGAAGACAATCTCAACCTCGTGTTTGACATCTTCCATGATATTGGTTGGACCGGTCATACTAAGAGCGGACACCGAGGCAGATTCCGAGTCTCCATCAGCCGAGCCATCAAATGGATCCATGAAGCCGAAGGCGTTGTTGAAGACTGCCTTCTGTCGTCTGGAATCGTACGAGACAAGCCTCGGCGATTGTGGGACAGATGAAGCAGGCTGTAGGCCATCCTTAACATTGCCGAGCCCGATTGCCTTGAGCATGCAGTCCAAAATCGACTCGCGGAACAGTACATCTTCATCTTTCGAATCTTGACGCTGTAATTGCACTCTGGTGCTCAAAGGAGAAAAGAACGGGTTTATATTCCGATTAGTCGATGGGCTATGCACGTCTTTCGCTGCTGATTTCGGCGTCTGATATGGCTGCGAGAAGCTGAGACGACCGCGTCTGTGACCGTGTCGTGCCGCATGAGTGTTGGTCAAGAGATCGCCTGCACTTACACCACTGCGACTCTCGTCGGCCCGATGTGTGATGTTCTCTCGTGACGCAGTGTCGACTTCCGTCCTTGCCAGTGGAGGGCGACTCTGCGGCTTGAGCCCTGCTGAAGCGAGTCTCGCATGCATGACAGCCTCCTTACGCAAGCCGCTACTTGACCGCCGTCGATGGCCAGCACGAGCGTTGTGAAGTGCGAGACCTTTCGTCATGTCGCCAGGTCCGACACGCTCTCGTTCTTGCCGAAATTTGTCTTTGAGCCTCTCCAGGGCATCTCCACGGAGAAAGTCAGGCAGATCGTAGGTCGTATATCTGTCCATTAGGCGCTCCGTACGTAAGACCTCGCTAGTGAGACCCAGATAAGAGTGGCCAGTAGCAAGAGTGACACGTTGTAATCTAGTCAGAATGACTTGCACGATATGTGCAGATGCTTTGGGGTAGACTCTGGTGAGACGGTGAAAGGCAGTGGCCGGGATGATGGCTATGGTAGTGTCCACCGAGGCGCGTGCCACGATGTCAGGATGGGCGGATGTGGATTTCTCAGAGCGCTGATTACGCGCTGACTTCACGTGTGTCTTGGCCGGAGAGTTTGGAAGGCTAGCTTCACCGTCGCCGACTCCGTCCAGGGAGAAGGGAGGTACAATGCTGCCGTCAAGTGCAGACTGACGACTTCTCGATACGGGCCTCGAGAACTCAGCAGAGTCCGAAAGAGGGCTCTGAAGTGCAGGCCCGAAAGTCGAGCTGGAAGATCTTTGTAAGTACGGCCGGGCAGAGGTTAAGCCCGGAAACGCCAAGCCGTCTGTGTCGGGCTCGTCATGTCGTAGCTTGACGCCTTCGGTGAACAGAGAGAGAATGGAAAAGAGTGATGACATCGGCGCACCGTTCTTGACTTCAGTCAATAGTTGGTAGCCCTGGTTGGCCCGGCCTTGCTGTTCCTCTTCAGATCCAGCGGAGTCGTTCTCCTCGAACGCTGAATTCACGTCCTGGTTGCGGTTTGACTTTACAAAGATTTGCACAAGCCCATCCACGACCAAGCAGAAACCCTTTTCTTCCTCCAGAAGCAAGGTCTCACCTGCTATCAGCTTGCGCGTTTGCATCGTCCTTGTCAATTCATGGAAGACGGGACGTTCGAGATAGCCAAAGACTTTGATGGCGCTGAGAAACTCGTCCAGGTAATTGGCCAGGCCAGGCTTCGAGTCCGCTTCTTGGCTGTCGGGAAACACTTCGACAAGAGGTTCCTTGCGCTGAGGGCTCGGTGGCAGTCGAGAATACATGTTCATCCATCGGTACCTGACCAACCAGCTGGCTGTGGAGACGAGGAAGACCAGTATGAGGAGCAATGTAGTCATATTGACCGTTAGCGTCAAGCTGGTAGACAGAAACGTAAACATCCATGTCGGCAACGTGATGGTCACGAACGCGATGAAGGACAAGAGAAGGCTCGGAATCATTATGAGTACGGTATAGGCGAGACCGCCGGCGGATGGCAGCGCAGTGGCATTGACAGAAGCAGCGGTGATGTTGGTGAGACTCCCGGGCAAGCCATACGCCGCTCCGTCCTGCAAGGTACCCGCCACAGAGGATGCCATGATCGCGTCGTGCAATGATCGAGCCGCGCAAAGAGAAGACAGGAACTCACGGTGGGCTTTGCCCACGAATTGTATGATTTCAAGGCATGTTTGCAGAATCCAGAACGTCCTACCAGCAGTGGAAAGGACGCAAGGAAGAGACGATTGGGAGGTGAATTTAGGTATGATACCTGTAGTCGGCGAATAAGGAGGTGACAAGCCGCACGTTTCCTGTCGCGTAGTGGGAGCCTTGGCATCAAAGAGTGCCGCAGTCCAAGCCTTGTCAACGACCAGACTTTCAACACCGCATCCTCTGTCTAGACAGCATCGCCATTGTCGGCGGACGACATTCACGCGCATCCGGTAGCTGGCAGTCACGATGGCGTCCAATCGCCCACCAGAGAGAGTATACCACCAAGACTACATTGCGCGCATTCGATATTCCAATACCCTACCACCTCCTCCAAACCCACCAAAGCTACTCGCAATACCAGGCACCGGGCTCTCAAGCGGACAGTACACCTCCGCAGCCTTTGCGTCGCGTCTGGCAAGAGAGCAGCCTCTCAACATTGAAGCAGATGCGGAACTCGGTATGCCCATTGACCTGGTGGGCATACCTGGAGTCTTCGATGGAAATGACCGGGGTGAGCTTGCACTTCGGTTGGTGGCTTAGTCGCCCCTGGAGATACTGATCGTATACAGCAATAATGGCCCGAGACCCCCCGCTTCCGATCCACCCACACGACCGCGCCCTCCTCAGACCGCTTGCAGCACTAGGCAAGTCGAACGCTGCGAATGGAGGTGTCAGCTTCCTGCGGAGAACCGAATACATCTCGTCGAACCAGGGTCAGAACAGATTCGAGTCCAGCACGTCGAAAGATCTCCTACGATTGCGAAGCGATCCCAAAAGACGGCGGAAAGGTAACGTCAACAAGGAGCATCCTCTGAACATCCTGAAGCACGTCGTCAAGGGCTTCGATGTAGCCTACCCGAGAGATGCGTATGCTGGAGAAGATAGTACCGAGAGAGTCCGTGGAGCGGAAATCACAGAAGCCGATGCGAAAGCGTGGACGAATCCCAAGCACCCTTCGCGACCAGAGCTGCAACTGCTTGATAGCTACCCTGTGCTGCCTGATCTTGGCGCACTCCCCGGCGTCGGGTCCTACATTGTGACCAAGTTCAATACGAATCCGGTCCCGGATACTGGAAAATACGACCCTCGACTTGACGTTGCGATCCTTCGTCCTCAGAACCCGTATGCCGAGAAGCAAGAAGACCGTATGGCCGCATATGAAACGGATGATACGCTACCGAAACCGACGACGGAATACGACTACGAGTATTATTTGACTGAAGAAGCCGGTGCTGTTCGCGGAATCAAACGCAAGTTCGATATGGACGACGTCGAGAACAATGACTCGAGCTTCTATACCTTTTCCGACGACCAAGGCAACAAGTCCTTCAAGTACGACCGCGTCAGAGCTTACGAGACGTATCAGCAAGCCGGTGACGCAGACGACCCGTATGCAGACAGTGTCGCCCTAGCGCTACATGATCCCGAGCTGACGACGGGCGGCGCCGCGCAGAGGTTGGTCAAGGGAGCATACTTCTACCCGGTACTCCAAAGGACCAATCTGCGGCCGAAGAGGAAAGCGCCAGGTCAGAGATATGAAGAAGCGCAGGTCATCGACGGCCTGCGGGTCACGGTCAGAGATGGGGATGATGAAGAACAGGCACGAAGGCTTGCTGCACGCGCCAAGTTGGACACTACCATTACTCTACCGGAGACGGACGAGGTGCCGGCGGGATCCCAAGATATTGTTGAAGCTTAGTTGGCTGGGCTGGGCGGCGGTCCTGGGCACGTTCGCATGCTGGATCGGAGGACGGCTACCGACACCGAATCATTGGTTCCGAGCCGGAATTGACAGGGCATTTTGTGTCGTCGGTTTAGGTAGGCGCATTTACTTCTCTCTCCCAGCATAGCCACGAGAGATGGGCATAAAAAGATCTGTTAAGTCGGGACAGTGCGCATCTCCGCTTGAGCAAAGGAGTCGTGAGGCTTTGACGGTAGCGGCGAGCGATAGTGACGATGAGCAAGACAGCAGAATCTTACAGCATCGAGGACGGATTGTCGAAGAAGAGAGGTACCCTTTCATGTAACCCATCTGCTCCGTATATCTTCGACTTGGCTCCAGATGTCGTTGTGTGCGGCGTGATCTCTCCGTCGGCTCATGTGATCTCTATGTGCATCGACGATTTTCTGCACACCGGGCGGTCTCATCGTAACGAGATCGACCAGGTCATCAGCCTGTTCCAGCTCCTCCCATGCAAGTGGTCGCTCCTCCCATCGTTCCTCCTCCGGTTTCGATTTCAGTTGCGGTGCTCCTTCTTCCGCCGCCGTCGCCGTCTCTGCCTTTGGCTCTGAAGTCTGACTCGGCGCAGGCCACCCAATCGGTCTCGTTGCGCTCTTCTTTGCGGACGAATGCGGTCCCCTCGGGGCCGATTCGGTCGGCTGAAGGTTGATCGATACCATGTCGCTCTTTTCGCTTTTGCGCTTGACCCCGCTCGGCGGTTGGCGAGTCATGGCTTTCATGTCCTTGAGGCGCTGCAGGCCGTTTAATTCCAACTGCGGGAGAGCAGATTGTAACAACTGATCTTGGAAGGAATTGATCCCAAGAGACGGGGCAAGGAAGGATGTGGAATGATACAGTACGGGAGCGAAGCGCGCAGAAGGGGGGAAAGAATGGCGAACCTTCTTATGCTGGTGATCATAGCTGTTTTCGTGTGCTTCGAACTCGTTGACGCGCGCGTAGCCTTTCTGACATAGCTCGCCTGGATCACATGAGTATATAGCAAGCGTGTCCAGGGCAATGGTTCGCACAGAAGAATGTGCGGCGCAGTTCTCTTGCGCTCTCGGTCTGCGCGCTCGGCAGAGGCATCGGACGCTAGCAGGTGTCAGTCCTTCTTCGCCTTCTTAAATTCTACTCTACTAACTGGTGGCATGTCTGAGGGTTATGCTGAATGCCTTCGAGAAGGAAGAGAAAATCCGCAATGAGTCGTGCTGCTAGCCAGGTTGGGCCAGCCCTATAGTAATAACAATGAGAAAGCGATCTAGGAGTGTGTGAAGTCCGTCCTGCATACTTGAGGTAATAAGCTATACCTCTCCTTATCTCCGAAAGCTTTCTCGAGTCATGACGCTCAATAACATTGAAACCGGTCGCCGAAGCTGGCTGCCACTTCCACAGTAGCATATTCAGCCTTCGCATCATGGACTTAGGAGATGGAGACTCGAGGCATGCGAGCCTGCAAGAGTTGGACCCTTCACCCGTAGACGAGACGCCGGCGGAGACTCGCGACTCGTACTTCCCTGTCGAGAGCGAGGACAAGCAACCGAGCACCAAACGATCTGCCGCCTTTGGCCTCAACACATCACATGCCTTGCCTTGGTATCTGACGAGGATACAAAAGTATTCGAGCTACGCCTTCTCCGTCTTCGCGGCCTTTCACATCACAAACACGTCCATAATACCGCTAGTCACGCAATCAGTCCCAGCTTCCGAGCCCTATCTCCTACTCACCAGGCCCTACTACCAGTCACCCATCGCAGAGCCTCTGCTTATCATTATACCACTGTTTGCGCACGTGGCAAGCGGCGTTGCACTGCGGATATACCGGAGAAGACAGCAATATGAGATGTACGGCGCAGAGAGTAGGAGGGAGAAGCGGCAAATAGCGTGGCCCAAGGTGTCCGGGACGAGTAAGCTAGGATATCTCATGACGCCGCTACTCATCGGGCACGCGTTTATCAATAGGGGTCTTCCGCTGAAGGTGCAAGGAGGTTCGAGCAGCATCAATCTCAGCTACGTCTCGCATGCTTTCGCCAAGTACCCTGCCGTCTCATTTGCCGGCTTCATCGCGTTGATCAGCGCCGGCGTGTGGCATACCACTTGGGGATGGGCCAAATGGTTGAACCTCACGCCGCAGCAAGTTACTCAGGGTGGACAGGAAGGCAGCTTGGCACGGAAAAGAAGATGGTACCTCGTGAATGCTGCGAGCGCATTGATCGCCGGTCTCTGGATGGCTGGAGGACTCGGCGTCGTCGGCCGCGGCGGCGCGGTAGGAGGTTGGGTCGGGCGAGAGTACGATGAACTCTATAAGAGTATACCCATTATAGGCAAATGGATGTGACTGCTCCCTACCCCTGGGCGTGTCTTTGTGAACATTGCGGCGACAAGGTCGGCTTTGTTACTTCCGTGGCTCTGCCTGAACCCTCACGATGTGTCGTGACCCTCAAAACCTTGCATTAGTTCAAAATGTACAGCGAGTTCTTTCTGGTCTTGCGATGCTTCAACTTCAGGTTGCTCGGCGCTATAATAAGAAATGAAGTCCTCGGCTACCGATAGCCGATTATCGCTATCAACGAGGTACCGGTACTCGATACCTTACCAAGCAGCCTTATCGATAAGCCCCATCCGGAAATTATTCGTAGCACCACGACGTTCGAGCTCTTCGAGTGCACTCGGCAACATCACACGCGACGTACCCTGTATCGCCAATTTTCGAC